>OCVV011228542.1_pt1 | contig 15997 bp, 12 predicted proteins | sample 1539721 | NCBI WGS metagenome assembly OCVV01 (sample SAMN02144230, study PRJEB22623) | gut metagenome | biome: sheep rumen | host: Ovis aries | place: New Zealand
GCCAGGTGCATTTCAAAGAACCCAAGAGCTATTCCAAGTAATAATATATATCTTATCAAAAAAGTAAGAAATCACAATCGTCAAATACATAAGCTTACTATACAAAAAGGTGGAGTAAGAAAAATGAATCAAGCTCCATATGAAGTAAAAGGTTTTAGGCTTTTTGATAAAGTTCTTTGTCAAAATAAAGAATGGTATATAAATGGTAGGAGAATTAAAGGTTCTTTTGTACTTAAAAACTTAAAGAACAAAACTTTAGAAATTTCTCCTTCAAAGATTAAATTAATAAATTATCAAAAGTCATATTTAATAGAGAGGAGTAATGGCAATTCCTCTCCGACTTAATTATTTTGTAATTTTAAGTCGGAGTACCCTTGCCAGTTTTTAGATGGATTCTGAAGTTAGGATTGGTACGAAAGAAATAGAAAAATCAATTGGAAAGAAAATTTCAATCAATTAAAAATAGAGCCATAATCGGCTCTATTTTTTGTTTATTTAAAAAAACAACTACTAAGTGGATAATATAAAAATTTAACAAAAATATAGAAAAAAATAAAAAAATATGATAAGCTTCAAGAAAAGATTATAACTCATTAAGGAGTATTTATGGCTAAAAGAGAACAATATATTTGTTCAAACTGTGGAAGAAAAGAAGTTAAATGGTTTGGACAATGCCCAAGTTGCAAAGAATATAATACTGCAGAAGAAATAAAAGAAGATTTTTCTTCTCCATCAAATATAGCAAAGATAAGAGTTGTATCTAAGAAAGAAGCAATTCTTTTAAAAGATATAGAAAGAAATAAAAACGATAGACTTTTAACTAAAATCCCTGAATTTGATAGAGTTATGGGTGGAGGAATCGTAAGTGATTCAATAACTATTATGACAGCTCCTCCTGGTGCAGGAAAGTCAACTCTTTGCCTTCAAGTATGTGATAAAATTGTAGAACTTGGTAAAAATGTTTTATATGCATCAGGAGAAGAATCTTCATCTCAAATAAAAGGAAGAGCAGAAAGACTTGGAATTAAAAATACAGACAAACTCTTAATCTTAGATGATGCTAATATGGATGTTATAGCGGAAAATATAAAGAATAAAAACATAGATTTCTTTATTTTAGACTCTATAAATTCAGTGTATTTAAATGAATATCTTCCTTCCAGAGCAGGAAATCCAAGTCAAATTCTTGGATGTTCAGAACTCATCAGAAGTATTTGTAAACAAGGTTCAAAGCCAGTTTCTTGTATTATGATTGGTCAGATGACTAAAGAAGATGAACTTGCAGGTTCAAGGTCTCTAGAACACCTTGTTGATACATATTTAAGGCTTGAAGGAGAAAGGGAAGATTCTTTAAGAATTCTGCAGGCAGTAAAAAATAGATTTGGAAACACAGATGAATCAGGATTTTTTAATATGACAGAAGAAGGTCTTGAAAGTATTGAAAATCCTTCAGAATATTTTATGACAGAAAGAGAAGAAGCTGTTGTAGGAAGTGCCTTAACAGTTTTAAGAGAAGGCTCAAGACCAGTAATTGCTGAAATTGAAAGTCTTGTTTCTTCTTCATTTTCACCTTACCCATCAAGAATTGGAGATTCTCTTAGAAAAGACCAATTAAATACGCTAATATCAATTCTTGAACAAAGAGCTGGAATGAATTTCTACAATAAAAATGTAATTATCAAAACAGGTGGAAACCTAAAACTAAAAGATAATTCATCTTCTTTAGCAATTCTTATGTCTATAGCGTCAAGTGGATATAAAATATCTCTTGAATTAAAATCAGCTTACCTTGCAGATGTAGGACTTACAGGAGAATTAAAAAAAATACCAAACATAGAACAAAGACTTAGAGAACTCGATAGAAGAGGTTATACAAAAGCTTATATAGCAAAAGGATATAACTTTAAAAGTTCCTTTAAACTAGATAATTTAAAACTTATAGAATGTAAAACCATAAGAGAAGTAATAAATAAAGAAATATTATCGAAAAAAGGATACGAAAGTACTAATGATAATTCATTTGAAGAATCTTCTAAAGAAAAACAAATTAATAAATAAATTCATTGAAAGTAAAAACTTATTTTTAAAAGAAATAAATGAAAACAATGATGAAACGATAGGAAATCTTCTGTGGCTTGATAAATTAAATTTAATCAAATTATTTTGGTTAAAAGATTATTTTTTAAAAAATAATCCGCTAAATTATCAAGACGAATATACAAATATTGAACACTTATACATAAAACATCCTATTATTTTTGATAATGAATTTATTGCAAAACTATATATGAAAACAAAAGGAAGAATCTTCTATTTCTTTTCATCTTGGTCTGAAGATTTAATAATGAAACTTATTCAATTTGAAGATGAACATATGTTTAGTTTTAATTTTCTTGAATCAGATTATCCTTTAGACAAACCTACCTTAATAACAGTGTCTAAAGGAAAAGAAATCCCTGATTATTTAAGAAAAAGGAATTTAAATTTTACAGACTTTATCCCTGAAAATTTATATATAGAAACAGAATATAATAAAGAAAAAATAAAGAAATTTTACCCAAAATATATGTATTTATTGGATGAATATCCTTCTTTAAAAGAATTAAAGAAAAGAAGTCTTAAAACTTTACAATTATACAATAAAGAAGAAATAAAAAAGATGAAAGTGTATGATTGGGATAGAGAATGCCAAATATATTTTTTATCAAATCTATTTAGTAATAAAGAAATTTCAAATAAAGATTTTGAAATTTTTTCATCGATTATAAAAAAATCAAAATATTGTGATTCGGATTTTTATAGTGAAATAATAAGTCGTATAAATAATAATTTTATACAAAGTGAATATGTAGATTTTTCATTATTAAACGATGAAATGAAAATAAGAATATATGATAAATTCCCTATACTAAAACTGTTTAGAACTTCAACAACAGAAAATGCAGAAAATTTAGAAAGTTTTGTAAAAGATATATTAAATACTTATTATGAGTTAAAAAAAGATAGAAATTATTGGAATATAACAGATTCTCAATTAAGATATCTAAGAAACAACTTAGAAGATATTTTATGGGAAAAAGAATTTCTGTATTTAAAAGAAAACAAAGAAATTCTAAAAGAAATAATATACATTAACCCTGATATTTATATTTACAAATATTTTAAAGGAAAATACGATAAAGATTTGTTAGATTATGTATCAAATTTAAATATATATAAATTTGATTATATAAGTAACGAAATAGACAGAAATTCAAGGTTCAGATTCGAAGATATAGATATTGGCTTAAAAATAGTCGAAGAATCATTTGAAATAGATTTAAGAGAGAAATACATAAATAAAAGAGACTTTTGTTCATTCATAAAAAATAAAAAGATTTTTGCATTAAAAACAGTTATAGATATATTTAATGACAGAAGAATAGACTTTTCAATTACTGAGAAACTTTTAAATTTTTATCCAAAGCTTTTAAAAGAAGAAGCCTTTGTAATGGATATAAAAAACATAGAAATTATCGAAAATTTTCTAAAAAAATATCCAGAAAATTATAGATATTTATATGAAAAGACACTTTTAAGAAATGAAACAACAATAAATGTTATAAAAAGTTGCGAAGAAAACATTGAATATATCCCAGCTATAAAACTTAGAGAAAAAAGTTTATATAAAGAATTAATAAAAGGGAATAAATATTTCTTAAAACCAATACTTAAAAAACTAAAATATGACTACTTAATTGGTAAATATGGATGCAAAAAGATAGATTTAGAAGAATTCAATAATCTTCTGTATAATGAATTCAAAAGAAATAATGATGCTTTTTATATAAACTTTTTGCCAGAAGATATAATAGAGGCATTAATTATCAAAGATGAAATAGATTTTAGCAATATAAAAGATAAAAAAGTAAGAAGAAACTTATCAAAAATATATGTAGATTTGAAAGAATCTGAAATAATCTAGGGAAAAATCTCTAGATTATTTTTTTTGTTTAAATCTTAAAAAATGTAGAAATCAAATCAAAAAATTGTTGTACAACAAATTATTAAACAAAAATATAACCTGCAGATATCTGCAGGTTAATTTTTAAAATAATCTTTTTCTAAAATTTCCATATAAATTGAGTCTGCATAATGCCCATTAAAAAAAATATTTTCATGAAATACACCACAGTCTTTAAAACCATTCTTTAAATAGCATTTATGAGCTCTCTCATTTTCAGCATTTAAAGATAAAGAAACTCTATGAGCTCTAAGCTCTTCAAAACAATATTTAACAAGAAGAGAAATAACCTCTGTACCATATCCTTTTTCTCTAGAATCCTTATCACCTATCATAATTCCAAGAGAAAAATCAATATTATTTGCAGAAGATTTAATAGAACAAGTTCCAATAAGCTTGTCTGAAGATTTCTCAATAATTGAAAATGTATGAACTTTTTTATCTAAAGAAGCCTTCTTAGCCCATTCAATTTCTTCTTCAAAACTACAAGTTCTGTAATTATGTTGAATATACATTAGAATTTCTTCATCATTTATCCACTTTGTATAAAGTCTAACTGCTTCCTCGTCAGTTCTTAAAGAAGCTAAATAAACTTTTTCACCATTTATTCTTGGAAAATTAAAATTACTCTTCATTATCATCCTCATCGACAGGAGGAAGTTCTCCTGTAACAGTGTATTTACCTATAAGTTCACTACATTTATCACAAATTTTCTTATCGTGAATTTTAAGCATTTTTGTTCCAGTCTGAGGCTTTCCACAAATAATACAATATTCAACATATTTTCTTATCTGAACCTGATTTCCAAAAACTGTAATTTCAACAGGACTTCCAATATCCATCCCTAAATCTTTTCTAATTTCCTTAGGAATAACAACCCTTCCCATCTTATCAATACAACGAACAACACCTTTATTCTTTTTAGTATAAGCCATATAAAACTCCTTTTCAACACATTTTCTTATTTTTTTAAATGTAAAATTTTGACATTTTGTATATAATATTAAAAACACTTATATTTTATAATTAATTAAAGATTAAATATAATTTCATATAAAACATAAAAGGAGCTTTTTTATGAAAGTAATATGCAATAATTGTGGAGCAGAATTTGATTTTGAAGAAAATAGGGGTGTCTGCCCTAAATGCAAAAAATTTCACTCACAAAAAAACGACAAAAAAGACAATTTTTCTATCTTTAATAAAAAAGAAGAAAAAGATATAAAGCCAAAAAGCTTAAAAGAAGAACTAGAACAATCAAAAGAAAAAGTTGCTCCAAAAGAAAATAAACAAACAGAAAATGTAGATAAAAAATCTAATATAGATAAATCTAAAATTAAACAAGACAAAAACAAGGTAAAAAAAACAGAAAATAAAATAGTTAATAAGCCAGATAATAAAGAAAATTTTGAACCCAAAAGACTTTTTAACAGAAAAGAAGATGAAAAACAAAGAAAATATTTAATTATGATTATAGCTTTATTTGTTTTGATTATACTTATTCCTATAACAAATGCACTTCTTGTAGATAAAGCTCAAGAAGTTGGAGGAGGAGGGACTCTCCTTTCAAGTGTAAATCAAAGATATACAATAAATTCTAGTAACAATTATCTTCTTGAAATTAAAGAAGTTGGATACACAAATAGAGGAAATCTATATATAGAATATGAAAGCAATATCTTAGGTTTTGCTGACTATGGTTACGAAATTGAAATGTATGTAAACGATGAAGAAGGAAATACTACTTTGTTAAAATACAAAGCATCTGACTTAAAATATATAGAAAATGAAGATTACTATACATACAGAACAAGAGCTACATCAGATTATACAAGTAAAAATATAAGACCTGTAAGTATTAGAATAGTTATTTCAGATGTAACTTTTGGAAATCAAACATCTTATACTTATGATATTTAAACAAAAAGAGAGGTTATAAACCTCTCTTTTTTTATTACTCATCCCAGTTAAAATCTTCTTCTTTGAAATTTGGTTTCTTGAAAGAAAAATCATCACTGTCATTTCCAAACAAATTTTTACTATATTTTGATTTCTTTTTAGGAACATCTTCCTCTTCAGAAATCGTTTGGACTGTATCTACCTTATTAGAAAAACTCATTCCCTGATTTGAAACAGGATACGTAACATCACTAGTTTCAGATTCCTTATTTTCATTCATAAAAAAGTCTGTACTTTCAATCTTTTCTTCTTCAGGCTCTTCATATATAGACTTATCAAAAACAGGTGGTCTAAACTGTGTATAATCATCCTCGTTTTCATCAATTTCAGAGAAATTATTAGAAGAAACATCTTCTTTGATGCTTCCTTCTTGAATAACTTCTTCTTTTATATCTTCACTATTAAAACCAAATATAGCAGCTTTCTTTCTCTTCTTTAAATTTGGTTCCTTTGAAAAATCTATAGGACTTTCTGTTTCTAAGCTATTAGTATCTTCAATAACTTCATCTTCCTTAGATTTGTTAAAAAGTCCAAAACCTTTATTATTATTTTCTACAAACTCATAGTTATCTTCACCACCATCTTGTCTGTATGAAGATTCTTCACTTCTGTCAACATAACTATCAAAGTTTTTCAAATTAAAATCAACCATACCACGAGTCTTTTTTCTATTTATTTCAAAAATAATATCTAAGAATACTAAAATTCCAGAAATGATTAAAGGAAGAACCATTAAAATATTATCTCTCTGTCTATTAGCTGCAATCTTCTCAATTCTAGCAACTTCTTTAGCTCTTTCTTCATCAGCATTTATATTCACAATAGTAAGTTCATCAGTTCCAGTAACTAAAGCATCACTATCTACGGTAATTTCTGTAGGTTGTTCTCCTCCCATAAAAATTACTTGCTGAGAATCATCTTCTTTTGTTTCAGGAACATCTTGAGTATCTTCAAAATTAAGCAAAACCTCTTTTGTTTCATCTTCAGCTTCTTCATCTTCAGAAGGAACTTCCACAGCTTCCTCTTCTTTTTTTAAAGCTTCTGATTTTAACCTATTTATCTCATCAAAAGTTTCTTTTTGTACTTTTCTAGCACTATCTCTTTCAGCTTTTAAAGATTCTTTTCTCTTTAAAATTTCTTCATCAGATGCTTCTATCTTTTCTTCTTCAGAAACATCATCTTCTTTAACTTCTTCTTCAGACTCCGTTTGCTCTTTTGTCTCTTCTTTAACCTCTTCTTTAAGTTCTTCTTTAGGTTCCTCTTTTACTTCTTCTTTTGTTTCTTCTTTTGTTTCTTCAGTAGAACCACCAATAATTATTACTCCAGTAGAAGATTTTTCTTCTTCACTAGTAGTAGGCTCAACAAATTCTTTAGTTTCTACCTCAGGAACATAATCCTGTATTTTGTTTTTAAGCCCTCTTGGGTCTGAATCTCCTCTAAAGAAAACCTTCCAAGTACCTGGTTCAAGTTCTGAAAATCTAATAGATACCTGATTTTTATCTCCACTATATTCTATCTGGTCATAACTTGCTAAAGAATATCTATTCTTAGAAGGTGAAACCATCTCAAAGTTAAAATTATCAATAGTATTTTCCCAAGTATATACAATCTCTTTGTTTTCCAAAGTATTATTTATTGTAAATTTGTATTCTTTATCAGCATAAACTGGAAGAACACTTAAGCTTGTAACTATTGCAAATAACATTAAAATTTTCTTTTTCATATAAAACTCCTTAAAAAGTTAAACATTCACTTATATATTAAGTTTTTTAGCATTTAATATAAAAAACTTTGGTAAAAGAAAAAATTTTAAGGTATAATATAAAAAGTTCAAAGGAGTTTTATATGGATAACAATTGTGTAAATATAACAACCATTACAGACAATTTAATTATTGCAAGAAAAATATCAAGAACACTTGTAGAAAGAAATTTAATATCAGGAGCTCAAATAAGTGAAGTAGAAAGTATCTATAAATGGGAAGGAAGAAATGTAGAGAAAAAAGAATTTAAAATGGACTTTAAAAGCACTGAAAATAATTTAGAAGAATGTTTTAAAACAATAAAAGAACTTCATAATTACAAATGTCCCGAAATAAGAGCTCAAAAAATTCACTATCTTGATAGAAGTTTTGGTGATTGGATTATATCCGAATGTAATAAAGATTAATAAAAGAAAGGTAAGATATTATGGCTCAATTATTTTTTAGATTTGGAGCAATGGGAAGCTCAAAAACCGCAAATGCGTTAATGGTAGATTATAATTATAGTGAAAAAGGTCAAAAAGCTTTAATGTTAAAACCAGCTCTTGAAAATAGAGATGGAGAAAAAATTGTAAAGTCAAGAATAGGTCTTTCAAAAGAATGCCTCTTTGTTGAGGATTTTGTAAAAATGAAAGAAGAAGAAATAAAAAAGTATCAATGTATTATAGTAGATGAAGCACAGTTTTGTAAAAAAGAAGAAATAGAATTCTTCGTCCACGTAGTAGACGACTTAAATATTCCTGTAATTTGCTACGGACTTAAAACTGATTTTATGATGAATCTATTTGAAGGCTCTATGTGGCTTTTAGCTTATGCAGACAAAATAGAAGAAATCAAAACAGTCTGCTGGTGCGGAAGAAAAGCTTCCTGTAATACTAGATATACAAAAGATGGAAAGATTGTTAAAAAAGGAGAGCAAATTGTTCTCGGAGGTAATGATTCTTATGTATCTTTGTGTAGAAAACACTATAGAGAAGGAAACCTCGGAGAAGATTTTTTAAATAAATTAAAAAAAGGAGAGGTGTAAACCTCTCCTTTTTTATGAATTAACGCTAGCTTTTCTCTTAATATCTTCAGCAAGAATCAAGTGATATCTCTTTTCCTCATCTTTTTCTTGAACTGTATTAATAGCGTGTTGACGAAGAGCAATTTCAGCAAGGTCTCTCATATAACGAGAATTACCAAAACCACTACCCATCTTCTTTTCTTGGTCTAGAATATTGAAAATCTTGCTTCTAACCTCTAAGTCTTTAATCTTATATCCATAACCATTTACCAAATGTTCAAACATCTGATACAATTCTTCATTAGAATAATCATAGAAGTCAAAATAGAAAGCAATTCTTGATTTAAAACCTGAGTTAAGTTCCAAGAACTGACTCATTTCCTTTTTATATCCAGCTAAGATAACAACAAGGTCATCTCTATAGTCTTCCATTGATTTAATAAGTGCAGCTACACACTCTTTGCCATATTCAGACTCGGTAATAGCATAAGCTTCGTCTACGAATAAGATTCCGCCAAGTGCATCCTGAATCTTTTCAGCAGTTTTCATAGCTGTTTGACCAGGAACATTAGCAATTAAGTCTTTTGCTTCACATTCAATACATTTATTATATCTTATATACTCAAGATTGAATAAGATATCCGCCATAAATCTAGCAACCGTAGTTTTACCAGTACCAGGATTTCCTAAAAAGCACATATGAAGGTTAGATTTTGGCATCTTATCTCCAAGTTCTCTCTTTTCTTTTTCATATCTAAGAGAAGTCTCAAGGTTTTTAATTTCATTCTTAACATTATCAAGACCTATAAGTTCTCGAAGACTTGTAGCCCCAGCATTTTGAATCATTTTGAAAAATCTAAGGTCTTCAATATGAATTTCATTTGGATGGTCAGAAAAAAGAGAATTCTTTATAGCATCTGCATATATAAATTCTACAAATTCTAGGTTCTTATAAGGAGAATAAATATAGTTCTCATTTAAATACTCTTTAAATTGGTCTTCAAAATTCTCACTATAACTAAGACCTCTAGAATTATCTCTAAATCTCTTAATACAAAGATTATAAACATCATCAACCTTCAAATCAGGAATTGTTAAAAGAGTAAAATCAAACCTAATCTGAGGAAACTTAACAAATAAAAGCTTTAAGTTAGCAGCTTTATCACAAATAATAAAAATCTTTTTAGAACTATTTCTATGTATAAACTCCAAAAATCCACTTCTTACAAGATTTTCAGTTATAACCTGATTACTATCTTCACCATTTGTAATATTTGTAAGCCAGTAATAGATATTGTGAAGAACTATAACATCTTTATTATAGTTTTCTTCAGTAAATAAATCATTTTCACTGATATTTTTAAAATCTACGAATTTAACATTATCCTCTAAAAGAGGCTTTAAATCTGAAAGAAATCCTTCTGTTTGAAGAATTTTCAAATAAGCATCTATACAATTTCTCTGTCCAATACAAATCTTGTTACTAGTATCAGTATTATCTATCAAAGCAATATTCAAAGAAGGTCTCTTTTGAGGATATTTAGCTAAAGTTTCACTGTGTTTATCAAGCATATATAAAGTCTTGTAAAAATATTGCTGAACACTCTTAGGAATAGTATCGTCAGAAGAAATTATGTGAAAACTATCAGCGTGTTTAGACTTAAAATCATCAGTCATAATATCTTCTAAGAACTCTTCATCACTCTTTCTTAAATCTTCAACAGAGTTCTTCTTAGGAGAACAAAGTCTCTTTACAACATCATTTTTTAAATTTCTCTCATTGTGATATAAGTATCCAGCAATAATTATAGGACATCCAAAATAAGTACATCCAAAAGATGCTTTTTCAGCACAACCTGCAGAATTTTCAACCATAAAGTTGTGAGGAAGTCTGAAATCCTTAGTTACTGCCTCAATACCTTTAATTTTATTAGTAAAATCCTTATTAAAATTACATCCTGTCCCAATAGTATGAATTAAATGAACTACATCGTTTTCATCAAGGTAAACGTCTTTTATAAAGCCTTCATCAAGAAGACTCTTAGCAAATTTTAAAGTAGATTCATTAATATTGTTAAAATATGGAGAATTCCATTCAAATTCTCTTGTTTTTGCCATATCAAACTCCTTCTAAAGCATTTATTAATGCTTCTGAATATATTTTTATTCCTTCTAAATTAGGATGTATATAATCCATCATATATCTAGAAGATTCTTTTATATTGTCCTCAATATAAAGATTTAAATCTAAAAAAATTAAATCATTTTCATTACAAAATTTTTCTAAATCCTTCTTAGTTTCAGACAATATTTCATCATTTACAATTATATGTTTATCCCCATTTTTAAATATTTTCCAAGGACTTATAATATAAATTTTCTTGTTTGAAGGAAGAGTATTCACAATACTTTCCAAATTTTTTAAAAGACTATTATTTTCCCCTAAATATCTAATATCATTAATTCCAATTGCAATAAAGAATGAATCATATTCATAAAGTTCTTCTCTATTGTAATCTTTAAGCTCCTTTAGTAAATCACTGCTTGTCCAACCATTGCCAGATAAATTTCCTATAGTTGTTACTTTAGAATTTTTAAAATCAATTGCTCCATAAAAAGGAACTTGATTTTTATAACCAAAAGTTAAACTATCTCCCAAGAACATAATATCCTCATCAAAAAGATTTTTAGAATCTACATCTTTTTTTATAAAAGGCTTAATAAACTCAAAATCTTTAGAAAAGAAATATTCTTTTAAATTATAGTTAATATTTTTGTTTAAACTGTCCTTAAAAACTTTAGAAGAAACATTTATGTCCGAAATATCATAAGCAAGAACAGGATGAGAAACCTTATCTTCCTCTAAAACAGTCTTAATAGGAACAATTGACACACAAGAAATATCAAAATCATCTTTTGACAAATAAACATTACAAATTGCACCAGTATCACAATTATTTCCAGTATAGCTTGAACAAAAGTTTCCAAGTCCATAAATAACAAGACTATCTCCAATAAATTTAATAGGTTCAACACTGTGAGAGTGGTCAAAATAAATAAAATCTGCACCAAGATAATTAAAAAGTTTAGAATAATAATCTTGTTCATAATTTATATCATTTGAAAACTCTGTTCCAGAATGCACCATAACTAAAATCTTATCAAAATCAAAATTCTTTAAATTATTAAAATCTTTAAGAACATTTTCATCATTCAAAATATTGGTAACTTTTAAATCTTCTTCAAAATTTGTTCCATAAGTATAGGAAAGAACAGCAACCTTAAAACCATCTATATCCACAATTTTAATATCAGTACCATCAGAATAATTTAAGTTAAGTTCTTCTAACGTTTTTTTAGTATTAGATAAAGAATCTAATCCACCATCAAACATATGGTTATTGCAAATACTTACAAAATCTATATTCTTAGATGTTTCCATTGCAAATTCTTTAGGATATTTAAGTTTGAGTTCTAATCCATCATTATAATTTGAACCCACATAATCACTATCAGAAACAACTCCTTCAAAAGTACCAAATACATAATCTCCAAATTCATCTTTTACATATTCAAAATACGGAGAAAAATCAAAACCATTATCAGTTCTTGCTTTTTCAATATCATCTCTAAATAAAAGCATATCTCCAATAAATGAAATTTTTATATTATCCTCAAGGTCTAAAACCTCAGAACTTTTTGTAGAAGTGTTTTTATAAACAAAAGGGAATATTTCGCATATACTAATACAAGCTATCAAAACTAAAGAAAATAAAATTCTTTTATTTAAAACAAAGGCATAAAACTTATTAAAAATAGCAGCAAAAAACTTGTTTCCAAACAATAAAACAATAAATATCGCCAAAACAATAGAAATAATAAGTCTTAAAATATCTGGAATAAAAATCTTTTCAAAAATTAGACATATAAATCTATGAAATAGGTATATATTTAAAGAATTCTGTCCTATAACAGTAATAACAGGAATTTTTTTATTTGGCATAATAAGAAAAGCTGTTAAAATTAAAAAGATGTTCAAAACAACTAAAAGCATTCTATAAATAAACTCATATCTATTATTGAAACCATAAAACATATAAAAATCATTAATAGAAAGTCTCGTAGTTGTTGTAAAAATACTTGTTATGTAACAAATTCCAATAAAAGGTAAAATATGATAATAAGTTTTTCTATTTTCCTTAAATTCATAAATCTTGAATTTATTTACTAAAAAATATCCCAAAAAGTAAAAGAAAGACATCCCAAAAATTCTAGAAATTGCAAAAGTATTGTCAAGTTGTAAAAATCCGCTAAAAACTGAAATAAATAAACTAACAGGAAGTAAAACAAAACTGTCAGTTAAAGAAATAACTATTTTACATACTATTAAAACTAGTAAAAACCACATTGAATAATAAGGATGTATAAAATCAATTGTCTTTTTGTTTACAAAAAAATCAAAAAAAGCATAAGAAAAATTAAATAAAACATATAAAAGAGAATATTTTAGTAAATAATCCTTCGTTTTATCTCTTTTTGATACCATTCCACTTAAAAATAAAAAGAAAGGCATATGAAAAAAGTACACAAAGGAAGAGACATCATAACAATATCCACTGTTTTTAAGAGAAACAGGAAAAAGAAGATGCCCTAAAACAACAAAATATATCAAAATTCCCTTTAAATTATCTATATCAAAACGTCTATTATTCATAGAAACCTCCAACTATAATATAAACTGTTTCTTACCAAAAAGAAATTTAAAAAATGTTTAATGAAATTAAAACAATCAATAATGGAAAAATTTATCAAATTCGTGTATAACTAAAATATAAAGTTTTCTTAGACAAAAAAAGAGAGCTTTTTGGAAGCTCTCTTTTTTAAAAAGGATAATAATATTTGAAACAGAACCTATAGTTCTGTGAAAAAGGGGTTAGGAAGGTTAAAAACCTTCGTCTGGATGAATTCAATCTTATTAATCCAGTTAATATATATACATAAGCTTAAGCTTAGAGATTGACATATATAATCAAAACTAACCATTTTGTACTTATATTATAGACTATAAAAATAAAAATAAAACCAATTTGGAGAAATTTTTTATGTTAAAATCAAAAAAATGGCTCTACCCACTATATTCAGCCTTAATAATTTTAATTTATATAGCTCTTTCCTATAATTCACTAGTCTTTAATGACTATACGTGGCATATAAAAGCTGGAGAATGGATGGTAAAGAACAAAGAAATAATGACAACAAACATATTCTCTTGGGTAACTCCAAATAAATCTTTGTTTACACACGAATGGCTAGCAGAAATATTTATGTATTTGTTTAAATGCATATTCAAATTAGACTTTTTGTTTATGATTTTCTGTATATTACTTCTATTTGTACCAATGCTAATTTTTATTAAAAAGAATTTGGAAACAAAAAGCCTTTTATCAACTTGTGTTCTGTCTGTGATATTAATAATGATATCATCATCAACTCTTTATGCAAGACCATTATATTTTGGACTATTTTTCTTTACACTTTTAGTAAAGACTTTAAATGATATAAAAACAAAGAAAGATAACTTTTTATGGGTAATATTCCCAATAATAACAATTCTTTGGACAAATATGCACGGAGGAACTGTTCTCTTTGCTATCCTTGGACCACTTGGATATTTAATTGGAAGTTTCTTTAATTTTGAATCATCAAAATTAAAAGCAGTAAAAGGAACTATAGAACAAAGAAAAAAATATTTATACTTAACTATTACAAATACTATTGCAACACTTCTTAATCCTTGCGGAATAAAGATGTTTTATTTTTCACTAATAATAAATAATTCTGAAACAAAAGAGATGGTTCAAGAATGGAATAAAGCAACAATTGATTGGTATAACTGCTCTATAGTAATAATTTTAATAATTGCCTTCCTTATTTTTACTAAAATGAAGATTGATTTTACTGAATTTGCAGGACTTACTTGTTTTATATTCTTAACTTTAGTATACGGAAGATTTTATTCTTGGACAGCTATTTATTTTATAATTGTATTTATCAAATACTTCTCAAATAAAAAATCCGACTTTTTTGAAAAAGGATTTCCTCTACAAATAGTTGTCTTAACTGTAATGATTTTTGGATATATAATTTTTGCTATATTTAATATGAAATTTCCTGAACCAAGATATGAAATGAGTAATGAAATGATTGAAGCAATAAGAAAAGAAAATCCAAAAAGAATGTTTAATTCTTATAATACAGGTGGAATACTTGCTTATAACGATTTTAAAGTTTTCGGAATAAGTGATGCAGAAGCAATGGATTTTGAAACTATGTGGCTTTCAAAAAGAATTGAAAACCTTGATTTCGACTTAAAATTATTAGAAATGTATAATTTTGATTATTTTCTTGTAAATACTGAAACCCATCTTTACAAATATTTTAAATTAAATAGTGATAAATATGAGCTCATATATAAAGATGATGAAGTTGTTGGAGAATTTAATTCAAAACGAAATATTCAAAATCACTTTAATTCTTATGCTTTAGTAAAAAATTTAGAGTATGACGAGAATATAGAATACGATGAGTCAAACAAAAATATTATTTTTACTCAAACAGAATAAGAAAATTAAAAAGAGTAGGTTTTTCCTGCTCTTTTTAATTCTTTATAAAAAGATAAGACATTTTTTTAAAAAAAAGACTTGCAAAAATTAAAGATATATATTTTAATATAATCAAGAGAACAAAAGAGTAATTTATCTTTTGATTTTCTTAACTTTTCCTCCTTAATGTTGTGTTTTAGCGAAAGCTAAAGAAAAAGACAGTGAATCCTCATCACTGTCTTTTTTCGTGCGTAAAATTATGAAAGACTTACACTGTAAGTTTCTTCTTTTACAACATAATACGCAGTATTATCTTCAGGTTTAATATAAATTCTAGCATCTTTAAGGTCTTTAACAAGGTTTCCCTTAGAAACCCAATCATCTTTCACCTTTTTATAAATCTCATTAACATCAAAACTCTGTCCAAATACTTCTAAAATAATCTGAGCCTTATCCATTTAAAAAACTCCTTCCTAAAAATTAATTCTCCTTAAGATTTTCTAAATATGAGCTAAAACAATTGATTTTAAATAAAAATCATATTAAACTAAAATCATCTAAGGAGGACATAAAAATATGTCAAATAAAAAGAAATCTAAACAGACTTCTAAAAATAATAATATTCAGAAAATAAATGTAAAAAAACTAGATACCAGCAAAAGTA
>OCVV012877023.1_pt1 | contig 15995 bp, 14 predicted proteins | sample 1539721 | NCBI WGS metagenome assembly OCVV01 (sample SAMN02144230, study PRJEB22623) | gut metagenome | biome: sheep rumen | host: Ovis aries | place: New Zealand
ACCGATAACGAGAAGTTCATCATCCGCGGCTTCAAGGGCACTGCCGCAGAAACATATGCCAAGGAAAACGGCATGACCTTTGTCGAGATCAAGCGCCTGCTCGGTGACGTTGATCAAAGCGAAGATGTTACCGTTGCGGATGCGACACACATTCTGCGTCATGAGGCAGGGATCGACACCCCCTGCGTTGTCACTGCTGATTTTGCCGACGTGAACCGCGATAACGAGATCACGATTATGGACGCGACGCTCATCCAAAAATGGCTGAGCAATGTCAGTGTTAACAGCAAAATCGGAGAACCGATATAGAAGCACATAAGCAATGTAACCGCTTAATAACCACCCCATAAACACTAAAACTGAATATGGCGGACGAGAATGAACACCTCGGCCGCACAAGTTGAACAGTAGCGTTGGCGCAAACTGAACGGTACCGTCTCTGAAAACTGTACACCCCTGTCGGCACAATTAAACAGTATGAAGCTCTGCGGTAATATGTTTCTACGACACAATAGAATCATCAACTTCGACCACAAGAGATTATTCACTCTTTACAACCAGAGTGATCGATACGATCACTGATGAATCTTTCTTGAAGCTGGCCGAAGATCATCTCAACTCAGGAACGCCAATCTATGGTTTTATCATTGACTATCTCAAGTTCAAAGATAGGGTAAAGAACTGGAACACAAACATAGAGATAATCATTGAAATACTGGATCCTTTATTTCAGGATTTTGAATCATATACCGTAGAGTCACTGTTAACTAAATACTAAAATAAGACCCAGCCTTAAAGAGAGCAAGCTCTCTGAGGCTGGGTCTAATTTCATTCGATATAATGTCCATCTTCATAGCATTTTATAATATCTACTCCCTTATATAATTCTATGTATCGCAATGTTATTCTCCTTTTTATGGTTTTTAGCTTTTTCTGAAAAGATGATAAAATATCAACTTATTTTTCGTTGCCTTACCTCTTACATCATTAGTGTCCGAAATACCACAATTGATTTGCTATTTCAATCACAAATACCAATAATAATGAATTCTATCATATTCTTTCGTGTTTGTCACTTAGAAATAAGATTGCTGTTTCTATTTTCTTTTTATCTCAATCATAATTAGATAAGGCCTTTCTTTGCATAGCAATATCTGATTATATATTGTGTGTTATTCGTCAATAAACGGAACGTTTCTCATTGTGGGTGAATAAAGCTTGAAAATGATACCAATTCACGAACCGTATTATTTAGGGATAATTGTAAACAATAACCTTGCAAATATATGTAAGGAGATTCAGATATGAAAGCAACAGGAATTGTCAGACGCATCGATGACCTCGGCCGCGTCGTCATCCCCAAGGAGATCCGCCGCACCCTGCGTATCCGCGAGGGTGACCCGCTGGAGATATACACTGCTACGGATGGGGAGGTCATTTTCAAGAAATATTCGCCGGTGGGCGAGCTGTCGGAGTTTGCGGCGCAGTATGCGGATGTGCTGGCGCGCATCAGCGCGATGCCGACGCTCATCTGCGATCGCGACCATGTGATCGCTGCGGCAGGCGTGAGCAAACGCGAGTTTTTGGAACGGCGCATCACACCGACTCTCGAGAATTTTATGGAGAACCGCCGCAGCTACAGCGCCCATGCAAATTCGGTGGACGAGGTGCAGACGGTGGAGGGCGTGGAGCACGCCGCCGCGGTCATCTACCCCATCATCGCCGCGGGCGATGTGACCGGCGCGGTCGTGATGCTCAAGGGTGATCGCGTGCAGATCCCCACAGACACAGAATTGAAGCTCGCGCAATCCGCCGCCGCTTTCCTCGGCAAACAGATGGAAGAATAGCGCGTCATAACACTTCACCCCTCTGTCAAAGAGGGGTGACTTTTTGTCGATTTTATGATATGATTGTCCTATCAACATGACAGGAGAACGCTATGATATACATCGGATGTCACCTGAGTGTGACCAACGGCTATGAGGCGATGGGAAAGACCATGTGCGATTTTGGCGGCAACACCTTTGCGTATTTCACGCGCAACCCGCGCGGAGGTCGATCAAAGGATATCATCCCCGAGGATGCAGCAGCGCTGAATCATCTGCTGGAAGAACAACATTTCGGCAGGCTCGTCGCCCACGGTAGCTACACGATGAACCTGTGCGCGGCGAAGGAATCCACCCGTCTCAACGGACTGGATATGCTGCGGCAGGATATCCAACGGATGGAATATTTTCCGCATCAATACTACAATTTTCACCCCGGCGCACATACAGGGCAGGGCGCTGAAAAAGGGATCGAGCTGATCGCGGAGGCGCTCGACAGCACCCTCTTCCCTGAGATGCGGACGACCGTTCTGCTGGAAACGATGGCGGGCAAGGGCACGGAGATGGGCAGGAGCTTTGAGGAGCTTAGAGCGATCATCGACCGCGTGGAGCTGAAGGACAAGGTCGGGGTATGCTTCGACACCTGCCACGTCTGGGACGCGGGATATGATATCGCCAATGACCTCGACGGCGTGCTGCACCACTTTGATGATGTGATCGGCTTAGACAGGCTGTATGCCGTGCACTTCAACGACAGCAAAAATCCCTGCGGCGCGCACAAGGATCGGCACGAGAAGCTCGGACAGGGCTTCATCGGCATGGAAGCGATGAAGCGGATCGCCCTGCACCCCGCCCTGCAAAACAAGCCCTTCATCCTCGAAACGCCGAATGATGATGAGGGCTACATAGCGGAGATCAAAACGGTGAAGGATTGGATGGAATCATAATTCGGGTTGATGATATATGAAAAGAGAGTAGTGATAAAACTACTCTTTTTTTATATGCGTATATTGATCAGGTGGGCGATGGAGGGGATGGTCTGCTTTTGCATGACGGTGGTGGGGCTGAGCAGTGCACCTGTCGGCACAAACAGGATATTGCGGAACGCCCCCTCGCGCATTTTGTCGAGGATATAACCGCACAGCACCGAGGCACAGCACCCACAGCCCGATCCACCTGCATGGACGTCCTGTTCCTCATCAAAGATCATTACACCGCAGTCGCTGTGCCGCTCGCCGAGCTCGACGCCTTTTTCGCCGAGGAGATCATGCAGTAATCGTGAGCCGACACGACCGAGATCACCGGTGAAGATCATATCATAATCCCGCACCTCGCTCTCGGAGGCGCTCAGATAGCGGTAGATGGTGTCCGCCGCAGCAGGTGTTAGTGGTATACTGGGAACAAATCCGAGGGCTGCGGAGCAAAAAAGGCTCCCTTTCCTAAGGTGAGATTCTGTCCAAAACTTGTTTTGGGTTACAGAATCCATACACCGGATAGCTGTCAGCGTAAGCTGACCGAGGGTTGAAAACACTTTAGATATTTCTGCAAAGCATTGTACAGAAATACCGTTCACAAAACAACTCTCCGGCACTTCCCTTAGAAAAGGGAGGCTCTTACCATCTTGAATCCAAAATCCACTTGAGAGGAGGTGCAATTCCGCGCCTCGGATTGACGAAAACTCATATCCCGAAAGGAAGATCACCATGCCCGAAACCAAACTCACCATCAATTCGAAAACACTGTTCCCGATCGAACACCTCAAAGAGCAGCTCAAAGAAGCCTTGAAGATCGCCCGCGACCTCTCCCCTGCCATCATCACCCAGCATAACCGCCCCGCCTACGCGATCGTGCGATTGGATGAAGCGTACCCGACACCGAAAGATGGCACTGATCAAAACGACCTGCTCTCCGATCAGATCAAGGCTGCACAAAAGACGGCGAACGGAACCATCACCTTCGAACCTTACTGGTGGGAGAAGCTTTGAAAACTCAATCAGAATAATTACCCATTATTATATATCTCCTGTTGAAAAATTCATTACATCATAGTATAATAAGCATATAGAGGTAAATGATATGAAAGAATTAACGATTGAGTTCATCCGTACCCTGTCCAAACAAAGAAAAATCAAATGGACTCTGCATATTATCCGCAAGCTACAGGAACGCGGTATATACAGAGAAGATATTTACCATGCCATTGAAAACGGGAAAATAATTGAACAGTACCCCGATGACTATCCGTATCCGTCTTGTTTATTGTTTGGTACAGATTTAAAAGGTGATCCGTTGCATATCGTCATTGGATCCGACGGAACTATACTGTTTCTGATTACCTCTTATATTCCTGATTCAGACAGCTTTGAACCAGATCATATTACGAGAAAGGAGAACTGAACATGAATTGCTTCTTTTGCAAAGGTTCTATGAAACCCTCTACCACCACCCACTTTGTTGACTTAAAGAAATGCATGATCATTGTGAAAAACGTTCCCTGTTGGGAGTGTGAGCATTGCGGCGAGATTCTCCTTGACGACGAAGTCGTCGCAAGACTGGATTCGATCATCAAGAAGGTAAGCGAATTGGTAACAGAAATAGCGGTTATCGAATATGATACTGCCGCATGAACTCCGGCGAATCAGATAATAATAAAGCGCCATAACGAGGCTCTTACAAAATGTAAGGACTGTCGTTATGGCGCTTTGCGTTTTACAAAAGAATCTATGCCAATTTCTTGCAACCGACTATAACATTCAATCGGATCGCTCCATTCGCTTCCTTGATTTCTCACCCTTCTGTTTTAGCTTTCAACCTCTTTATCTCTCTGTCAAAATCGGATATGATCTTCTGTGATTTATTAAACTCGTCATATTCCCGATGCGCTTTTTCCAATGCCGTTTTATGAGATACTTTACCGTTATCGGGGAGGATTTCATAACGGCGGAAAGCTAAAAACTCATTCACACTGCGCTCGAATTCTTCCATCGTGAAGGTGTTTTCACGCTCAATCAAATCTTCTATGTAATCAAAGTAGCCTGTTACCGCTCGCTCTAATTGACGGATTTGCTTTGCTTCCAGATAATTCTTTGCGATGGCAACATCTGATTTCAGAATGCGTCCGTCAGGAGCATTTTTCCATGTTGTCAGTCCCATATGTTCCTTGCTTTTATCGGCGTTGTCATAGATAATCTCAGCGGCTGTTTGATTGGTGATTGCATAATGAAACTTATTTTGCACGGTTGCGTAAAAGCGCTTTGTGACGTCGGAGGTTTTGTCGTAATCAATACTGCACTCGGCAAATATATCGGTAATCTGCTGCCAAATTCTGCGTTCGCTCGCACGGATAGAACGAACTCTTTCGAGCAATTCTCGGAAGAAATCTTTACCGAAAGCGTTGGTGCCTTGCTTCAATCTGTCATCGTCAAGCGCAAAACCCTTAATCATATATTCTTTCAATACGCCTGTTGCCCACTGTCTGAAATGCGTCGCACGCTTGGAATTGACACGATAGCCGACAGAGATAATGGCGTCAAGATTGTAAAAATCTACATTTCTTTTAACGCTTCGGTTACCTTCAGTTTGAACTATTTCCATTTTGGAAACAGTTGAGCCCTGTTCCAATTCACCGTCTTCAAAAATATTAGAAAGATGTTTTGAAATAGCGGGTATATTAACCTCAAACAACTCTGCCATCGACTTTTGCGTTAACCAGATGGTATCGTCCTTTATTACGGCGTTCACAGATACTTCCTCATCAGCCGCCTTGTATATCAAAAAATCGAATCCGTTGTTCATCTCAAAACCTCCGCGCTTTATGCTACCATTCTACCACGGATCCGTCATGATGGCAACCGCATTTTCCCGATCTTCGACCCATTATGATTCAGGCGGTTTGTTTCTTCGAATTCTTCCGCATCTCCGCAAATGCGTCGCAGAAGTTGAAGGCGATATCCAGTGTGCCGTCCTTGTGTACCACGATCCTGTCGATCAGCTCGGTCAGGATGGGGCGGGTCAGGCTCTTGATATTGCCGTGCTTTTTGAAATGCTCGATGAAGTCGTTGGTCGCGACGTGATCATCATCCGCTTGACCGAGGGACGCTTTGAGCTTTCCGATGCTTTGGGTCAAGTCCCTCTGCGCCTGCTCATACTTCTGCTTCATGATCCGATACTGATCGACGTTGATGACGCCGTCCTTGAGATCGGGATAGAGATCCGCCATCCGTTGGATGACCTTCTCCAATTCCTGCTCTTGTTTCTCGAGTTGATTTTTCAGTCCGTCATCCAAGGCGCTCGCCTGATTCTCTTTCATCCGACGGAGCACCTCGTCGGCATTCACCGCGGCATCCACCATCTGCCTGATGCAGTACAGCACACAGTAGTACAGCCGCTCGTATCGGATGGTGTGCGCGGCGCAGGCGGTCTTGCACTTGCAGTGCGAGGAACAGCGATAATATACATAGGTCTTGTCGGGATTATGATTCGTCTTTTTGATCAGCGCGTGACCGCAGTCGGCGCATTTCAGAAGCCCCGCGAACAGGTCGATGCTGCCGCTTTGCATAGCGCCTTTGACCCCCGTTTGCAGCATTTTCTGCACGCGGTCAAAATCCGCCTTGCCGATGATGGGATCATGCGTACCCTCCACCCGAATCCATTCGTCAGGCATACAGCTGCGAACCGCTTTGCTCTTGTAATTGACCTTTTGGTTTTTGCCCTGCACCATCGTGCCGACGTACATCTCGTCACGCAAAATGCGGCGCACGGTCTTGTCGCACCACAGGCTTGAATCGCCGACGGTGCGCGCCTTGAAATTCAGCCCCTGCATCCGCTTATAGGTCGAGGGATTCGGGATCCCGCGCTCGTTCAACCGGCGCACGATACCGCGGATGCCGACGCCGCTAAGGTAAAGGCTGTAGATCATCCGAACGATCTCGGCGGCGGGCTCGTCGATCACCAGCTTGTGGTGGTCGGTCGGGTCTTTTTTATAGCCGTATTTGGCAAACGAACCGATGAACTCGCCTTTTCTGCGCTCCATGTTCAACGTAGAGCGGATCGACTCAGAGTTAGCGGCTACATAGTATTCGTTCATCAATCCCCTGAAACCAACATTGAGGAAGTCGCTTGCGATGCTTTGGCTTTTCCCCGAATCGATCAGGTCGTTCACGGCGATATAGCGAACCTGTAACCTCGGAAAGATCTCGCCGATATAGCGACCGCTCTCGCTGGCATTGCGCCCAAAGCGGGAGCTGTCCTTGACGATGACACAGGTGACCTTGCCCGCGTAGATATCCGCCATCATGCGAAGAAAGGAGGGGCGTTCAAAGTTAGCTCCGGAATAACCGTCGTCAACATAGTAATCAAACAGCTCGATATCAGGCTGAGCGGCGAGAAAGTTGTCGAGGATCCGCTTCTGATTGACGACGGAATCGGACTCGGGCTTGTCACCGTCCTCGCGCGACAGTCGAATATAAAGAGCAGCCTTGTAGGTGCGTAAGACCTGCTCAGGCTGCTCATCAATTGCATATCTCATGGTATACCTCCTGAACAATGTTTGTGCGCGCGGAGCAAAGCTCCCCGCGCTGCGGCAGTATACCATCTTGAATCCGCTTCAAGTATACCACATATCCGCATTAACAGCAAATGGAAAATCTTTCCACTCATGAATTCAGCATCGTTTGAAAGGCGTTCGCAAGCCGTGTGTGGAGGTCGCCGCTTTCGCTGAAGCTGATATTAACGGTCGTATCTCCGATCGTCATGATGCTGGGATTGGCTTCGCTCGCCGAATTCATTCCGCCGTATTTGTTTTCCGCTTGATCGAAAGAAGCGTTGTCAATCACTTTAGCGTTATTCGTTTTATTATCCATCCATTCACCTGCTTTGGAGTATTCAATCATAGTGTTGGCAAAATTTGCTTGCTTAGTCAATCGTGATCACTTTGATGAGCTTGTCCTTCGTGAGCTCCTGCAACATGGCAAGGTCTCTGTGCTTACAGAAGATATAACTCATAATGCCGTTCGATCCTGTGTTGCGAACAAAGTACTTCAACCGTGCCGCATTCACATTCCCCGGGCAGATCAAAACGGGAGCATCATCGATAAAGCCTGTGCCGAAAACAAATCGGAGCTTGCCGTCAGGCTTCTTGCCCGAGGTATCAACACGGTACCGCTCGATCAACCTCTGCTGTATTTCATCATCCATATACAAGTCATTAAGTCTACCCGGAAAACTGTCATCACCGGGAAGAATGATAAACTTTTTATATTCGGCAGTGTTAACGCGGTTTTTATCATAGCTGACGCCTTCGACGATCTGCTGCAAGAGATAAGTGACCGAGGATTCGAAGTCGCAAATCAAGATTGCGGTATCGAGAGGGACGGAAAAATATCGATTGACATATTGGGGGATCAAGGTCTCGTGCGACCCAAAAACAGGCATCAGAAAATCGCTTCTGAAAACCGAAACCACTTTCCCGCACCCGATCAAAAAGCCGAGCAGCTTACTTCCCTTAAACGGTGTAGCCTCTATCCCGATCATTCGCTTAAACTCCAGCGCAGAGTAAAAGTATCTCCTGTCATCGTTCACATCGACATCCTGAATCGGGGGTTTAGCGAAAACCTCATAAGTTATTATTCCCACACGATCAAACAGTGCATACAGATAAGAAAAGTTCCTTTTCCTTCTTCTTCGCTTTGCAGTGTAATGGCGATCGGTTTCTTCTTCCACACAGGGACGGTATTTCAAATAATTGATCTTCGTATTTGTAAGATTCTTACCCTTCAATGTTAACCTGTATCCGGCCATGCCGTCTTGACTAATGCGCATAATAAGACCGGACTGAAGAAGATCGGATATCAGTTTCCGATAGTAATCGTAGGAAAGATTCATCTCCTTATAAAGATCATTCGGCAACTCGGCAGAGTGGAATAGGATATTCAGCAACCCATCGCGTCGGGATCTGTATTTGCCCTCACTCATATCTATCTTGAACTTGGGATTATCTACGTTCTTTGATACGAATGTCATGTCGGTTACTCCTTTCGTATTATGTTTCTTGTGGCAAACCGGTCTAATGCTTTTAAGTATTGCACCTTAAGAAGGTGCCGCAAAATCATTAAAAATGCCTGTTATCAGGCCGCATCATCAGCGGATTTTGCCGTTCATCATAGCACTCACAAACAAAAAACTGATTATCCTCTGTTTGTGACAGCTTCGCCGAATCTATTTGTGACACGTTGATTTGATCAAAGCCAACAACTCGACATCGTGATCGCTGTCCACGACAAAGATCTCTGTTATCGCTTTTTCCGATACCCTTGAGTAGTACATCGTATTGCATACTTCGGGTCGATCATCGCGAATCAATCTGCCGTTTAAAGAATTGATGATCACTGCGCTGTCTAAATTATCATTATCGACGGTAATGCCGCCGCTCTCATAATGCGAAAAGAAAATGACCGTTGCATGAGCGAACGGCGTAATGCTATGCTCACTGCAATACTGACTGACAGCGACGCTGACGGCCTCGGTAATAACGCTGTTGCGCTCAACCTTTCTCTTCCGCTTGTTGGGAAGCAAAATTGGCAAGGTGATTTTATAAACGGGAAAGTCAAATTCCTTTGACCTCTCAACTGAGATACCGAGCAAATCCCAACAGAATTTGTATGCATTCTCGGATTGCGGAACAGAAGGCATCAACTCGTAGAGTGAGAGCAACAACTCGCGATAGAGTCGATACAGCTCCACGGTGTATCGTAGGGAGTTTTCTCCTCTCTCTAAGAGCTTCATGTACTCTCCCTCTCTAAAACAGAACAAGAGTTCTTTGAGCGCAAGGTTGTGATCCAGAGCCTTATCGCTTAAATTATTCATACATTCTTCAATGTCCATCATAATAGAAAACCTCCCAATTAATTTTTTTGTTTTTGATTGAGTCGTTCTTCAAAATGCTTTGATCGATTCTTTTAATTCATTCAGTGTGCTTTGATCGTCTGTCAAGGTTTCGATTATAATCCCTTTTTCTTCCAGCTCCAAAACCGACAAACAATTTCTCGTCAAACGACTTATATCCGTCACAACGATGATGTCACCCCTTTTAAGGGTGTCCATAAGTGAACGATATCCCGTTCTGTCTTTTTGTGATCGCTGCCCGCAGTCACAGAAGATTGTTTGAACATCCGTCAAAATCAAATCGCTGATTTGGGATTTGATTTGTTCGGCTGTCCCCCTAGCATAACCGTATTTCACTTTTCGCACCTCCTTTCAAAGATTGTAACTACAGAATAGCACTTTTTCATGAGGCCTTCATGGTATTGGGGGTATACGCAGTGTGACACAAACGGCATGTCACAGCGGATTTTCACAAATAATCAAATTCTAATAAATGTAAATCTGACTACTTTTAAACAGATATTATCTGTTGATAAAGCAACCCCCTCAAAGCCAAATAATCAGCTTTGAGGGGGCACCTTATGATCGGGTGTAATATTTCAATAATTCCTTGCTACTTTGATCGATCCATAGGATCAAGTGCCGGAGCCGATGATCAAAAAGCTCCTCAAGTAGCTCCAGAATATTATCTTTTTCATATTGCAGCGTCTCTTTATCAATTGCATTCGAATCATCTAAACAATACATCAAATCGAGCAGTACAACCAGACGAATACTGTTGTATCTATAAGATCTAAACTCTTCATCTTTGAAAAGAAACGCCTCAACTTTTTGCTCTCTGTGACCTCGTCCTCGTACGCTTAATTTGGACTTAAAAAAGCTATCGACTTGATATATGATCTTTCCTCGTTTTAATTCACACCTTTTAAAGAGCTTCTGTTCTTGCCTTTTGCCATTACGATCAAGATATATGATTCTCAAACCAGATAAACGTTTGACCGATCGCCTGATCGGATCTTTGTTTTGCATCGTTCTGTCGGTCACTTCCAGATAATCGTCAATGGTTACATCTTTTGTAAATCTGCTGCAATGATGGCAAAAAAGGAACAGGATCAACTTCGCATCCTCTAACTTAAGCTTTTCAGCACCGGAAAGGGAAAGCAAAGTATCTTTTTTATGATGGGTACCGATCGTCTTTTTATGACGCGCAAGTACCAATAGAATTAGTTTTAGTAAGCTTCTGCGTTCATCGAGGATGATATAGCAGTCAGCCAACTGCTATCATCGTTCTCCTTAGGTTTTATCTCCTGCCAAAAGAAAACCAAATAGTGATAGATGGATGAAATCATCGCAACCACTCCCTTCGCAATCTGTCGTTTGTTCGTATTCTTATAAACATAATAAATGAAGATAAAACGGCAGGAGAAAACAAAAAGGAAATAATAAAGCGAAGCAAACCAGCCTATAGGCTCACCCTACAGGCTGGTCAAATATTCTATATTTATCTGTCTGTTTGTGCGCCCATACTGCGCAAAAAAAGCGACGGTTCGAAAACCATCGCACTGATTATTGCTGCATTTTTCGAATGCCAGAGCAGTCCGAAAAGCAAAAAGCGATGGACGCACTTATCCCTTGTTGCAAGGAATTTTCAAAAATCGCGTCCATCGCCTAAGTTTTAAAAATGAACTAGACAATGCAATCCTTCCCTTTTCTTTCAAATAATAAAAGAATATAGTGAAGGCTTAAAATCTGTTATGGGAGATTTTCATTAACGAAAACCTCCAAAAAAATATGGATAAGTTCCATTCTCTTAGCTTCCGTTCTCTTATGTAACGGAAGTACCAAAGCCCTTATATATCGGCTCTGGCGGTAATCTTTTAGTACATAAATATTATATATTCTATTCTTTTCATTGTCAAGGTGATTCTAAGATTGATTGCAATAACGAATGTAGGTTTACAATAAACGCTGAAAACTCGTTGTATTTTATATGTGGATGCAGTATAATTTTGTTGTATAATATGGATCCGAATCGAAATCTGGAAATATGCGCGATTCATCATTGCAGTCAAAATACTCTATGACATAATACAAGAGTTGAAAGAGGTTACATACATGCTGAACTTTGATAACATAAACGATGTTGAATTCGAGTACTTGTGCAAAGACATCATGGAATCCAAATTAAGGACCGAGCTGAGAAGGTTTGCTCCCGGCAAAGACGGCGGTATCGACTTGACAGATGACCTGTCAACTAACAGTATTATTGTTCAAGTCAAGCACTACAGAAAAACAACACAGGATCAAACTGTCAGTGCGCTGAAAAAAGAAGTCGCAAAAGTCAAAAAACTTAATCCCAATGAGTATCATGTCTGTATTGCCAGAGAGCTTTCGCCCAGCAACACAAAGGCTATTTATGATATGTTTTCCGATTACATGGAATCGGAAGATAACATATATACGATTATCGAGATCAATGACTTCTTAGAGAAAGAAAAAAATATTGAGGTTTTAAAAAAGCATTACAAGCTATGGCTGTGTTCAACAGGGATCCTGGAGGATATGGTTTCAAATGACCTGTTCATTGACTGTGAAACGATGATCTCCGGCTTCGAAAACAAAGCGAAGCTCTTTGTCAAAACTACAGCCTTCGACAGAGCGCTGCAGTGTCTGGAGAACCATAATATTCTCTTTATTACAGGACAGCCGGGCGTCGGCAAAACGATCACCTCCGAAATGCTGGTTATGCACTTTTCCACTCAGGGATATACTGTCAGATATACGACAAATTCATCAGATTTATCAGCGCTTAAGCGTTCTTTATCTCGAGACAAAGACAAAAAAGAGATTATTTATATAGACGACTGTTTCGGACAGATATACTTTAAGATGCGCGATAGTCAAAGCAAAGAATTGCTGGCGCTAATCAAATATGTCAACTTGCATCCCAACAAATTGTTGCTCCTCAATTCCAGAGTAACCATTTACAATGAAGCGAAAGAGAGAAACACTGAACTGATCGAGAGCTTTTATGAAAAAGAGTATAAGGTTTTTGTTCTCGATATGTCAGAAACATCTTTGAAAGAAAAAGCCTTGATCTTATATAATCATCTATACTTTAAAAATGTACCGAAAGAGTTATTGAACGAAGTCAAAAAAGATAAAAGATATCGTCTCATTGTTTCCCACAACAATTATAATCCCCGAATAATCGAAAGGATCTGTAACGCTGCCGTCCGTGACAGCATTCCTGCCGAGCATTATTTCGATTATATCATTCTGACATTAAACAATCCAAAGGATATGTGGAATGATGAATATGAGAACCGTATTCAGCCGACAGATCGTTTGCTGCTGACGACACTGTATTCTCTGACCGACACCTACGTTGATGCTGAAATCCTGCGAACCTGCTATGAACGCAGGATCAGCAACTATCCCGGCATCGATAATACGATCGGTCAGTTTGAAAGATCAATGGCACGATTGAATGAAAGCTTCATCACTATTACCGACTATCATGGCACTGAACGTGTTTCTGTGGTCAATCCCTCTGTCAATGATTATCTGAAAGCGCGCTTATCTAAACAAAGTGCTGAATCTGAGGAGCTCAACCGTTCACTGTGTCATATTCAGCAGATGACAAATATGAAAACAATCATTGACTTTAATAGGTGGGAAAAGGAAGTCGTTAGAGAGCACAAAGTCGATAATTACGTTTTTACAAACGACAGACAAAAACGTGCCTTTATTGTATATAATATTTCTTCTTGTCAATTATGCGACGAGTATTATCAAGAAACGGTAGAGCAATATCTGCTCAACCCTTCAAAGCTCCGTTATTACGCCTACCCGGAAGCAAAGATTGTGGAAATATTGACAGATTTACTGATCGACAAGTTGTTTTCGTTTTATCATATGGCTGAGATCCTTGAATTCTGCGATTATAACAAATTCTTTGAAGATGCTTATCTGGACGAATTGATTGAGCTGATCAAATTATTAGACGATAAGATCCCTGAAAATAAAAGGGATGAATACCTGGAAACCGCGGATTATTACATACGTGATGCTGTTGAATCGCATTTCATAGATATCGATATATCTGATCTTGATTTGGATGTAGAAAGTGCAGTTAAAATGAACATGTTATACGACGAAGGTGAACCGGAATGCGATATCGATGCCGCTGTGGAAATGCTCGACGATGAAATAAAGGAACAACTAGTAGACGAAGTATCAGAAATACTGCTTTCACTCCCTTCGGATTTGTCGTTATCCCAATGGGAAATAGAATCTTTATACAGCACTCCCTACGGAGTAGAGGATTTAGTCGAGAGTTATCTTCCTGATTTTGACGAAGATAAATACAGGGAAGAACAGGACATCAGCATCACACCTCCTGAAAGCAATATCGATGAAATAGACGCTATATTTGAAAGATAATATAACGGGTGAAGAAAGGCTCTGTCCCTCTTCACCCGTTATTCCTTATTAATCAATCTTTTGATGAGCCTTCAAGCCCCTCACATCATTGCCGGTGCCTTATCCGCCGCAATGGCAGAAAAGCAAGGAACTACAGATAAAGAATCAATAAAGGCATTCTTTCCTTGCACTCATGTCCTCCTTGCATAAACGTTAATCCTTCTATAAAACCTCTCTGTATATTTCACATTTGTGTTTAAAAGAATCTTTTCCGCCTTCCAGATAATTGATGATACTGTTTTTTATAGTTTTCTCTCCGGGATACCCAACTCTTTCAATCCATCCATGAACATTATCGGAATTCATCACACACACTTCGTCAGCCTTTGCGTTTGTCACAATTGTCGCATTGTGTGTTGCAATGATGATTTGTCTCTTTTCGTTGATACTACGCAATTGACTCACCAAGTTCTTATAGATGTACTGATTATCTAAATTATCCTCAGGCTGATCAATAATTAACGGTCTGTAATCATTTGCGTATTCACTATATCCAAGAATAAAAGAAAACATAGCTACGACCTTTTGACCGAGAGATAATGCTTTTACGTTTTTTAATATCGCTTTACCTTGAGTTCCCTCTTTGTTGTTAATATTGAACAGCAAATCAAAATGTTCTATTTCGGATACATACTCCTTTAAATAACTGATGATTCTATTTATATTTTTACTTGAAATCAAATTCCTAAACAAGCTCTTTAAGAATTCATCCATAGTGCTTGCTGTGATTTCACAGATTTCTTTGTCAACCAATTCCTGAGTAAGAGGCTCACAAAAAGATAGCAATTTTATTTCTTCCTTCGCCTTTTCAATATCCAGGTTGATGATAGTTGTTAAAAATTCAAAACATCCCAAAGCTTGAAAAAGCGTTAATAGATAGTCTACAACATTTTGTTTCGTGATATTATACTTTTTGTACAAGCCTTTTTTTGAAGGGGAGCCATTAAATAACCACCCCTCTATGTTCGGTTCTTTTGCAACGCCTTGTTGACTGTATACTATCTTGAGCTTGTCCTCTTGGCTTGAGTTAAACGGATCAATAGTATTATGCACTTCACTTTTTCGTTTCTCAAGAACCTTCTGTACATCTTTCAGTGTCTTTTTTAAACCTGTTTTCGTTTTGCATTTTATTATCTTGTACGGTTCAGATAATACGTCATTATCAAATAACGTCTTTAAGATAAACCTGTTAATCTCGTCTGAGTTTGCAGTATTTACCAATTCATTTACAGAGTATTTTGTATCATAAAAGGTTTCCAATAAACGCCTTTTGGTTGATGTTGTTTCCAAAAAAATATCATCATCACGAAGAACAACCTTATAAACTCTCACAAACTTTTGCAAGCTAATTCTCTCAACGGCGTCTCTATTATAATAATACTTACGATTAGGGTAGGAATGATCTACTTTGTTCTCTGAAAAGAATTCCAATATGTTTTGTGAATCATTTCCTTTTTTAGGCAGGCTCATTTCAATCAAGTAATCATCGCCATCGAAATGGTACAGCAACCATGTATTACCATGAAAACAAATAAAATCCAACATTTCTTCATTTCTGCACCTTTGACTCAGTACATATTCAATCATTTCTAGGATTGAACTTTTACCTGTTCCCCTCCCTCCGATAATACAGTTCAATGCATTTGAGAAAGTCAAGCAAAACCCCTCAGATTCCTTTCCATATAAAAAGCCTTTTGATGTGTTTTCGATATAGATTCCCTTGATGAATTGTTTGTTTATATGACCTTCCTTAAAACTAATAGAAATATCGTAATCATTAAGTGCTTCTTTTATCATGGAGAA
>OCVV012832647.1_pt1 | contig 15991 bp, 15 predicted proteins | sample 1539721 | NCBI WGS metagenome assembly OCVV01 (sample SAMN02144230, study PRJEB22623) | gut metagenome | biome: sheep rumen | host: Ovis aries | place: New Zealand
GGCGACGATGGTCGAGGGCAGAACAATCCGAATGGCAGGAGCCGCCGAGGCTCAAAAAATCCGTATAATCCGTGCAATCCGTTGTGGAAACCTCACTCCTCACTTTTTCTCTTCTTTCTTTGGGTCAAACCTGTACTTGAGGGTCAGCATGACGTAGCGGTGGAGATAGTCTTCGCCGCTTTCTGTGTGGGTGGTGGGGGTGATGCTGTAGGTGTGGCGTTTGACCTGGCTCAGAAGGTCTTTGCCTTCGAAGGTCAGTTCTGCCTTGCCCCGCAGGAACTTGTAGGTGGCGGAGGCATCAAGCAGGAACTGGCTGGTGTTCATCTGTGGCGCGAGATGTCCTCGGTCGATGACGAGCCGGGGGTGGAGGCGGAGTGTCCACCGGGGGCGGTGGTAGCGGATGTTCAGTTCGGTCTCGTTGCGGAAAATGTCTTGTTTCTGCTGCGATGCGTCGCTGTAGGTGAAGCGGGTCCATCCGAATGTGTTGGAGAGGTTCAGCGTCCAGTCCTTCAGGCCGCATTCCGTCTCCGTTCTGTAGGAAAACGCCGACTGGCTCTGCCGATTGTAGGTCACCTCCGTCTCTTCGTCCACCAGGGTGAGGATGCCGTAACTTCTTCCCCATGACTCCGAGAGTTTGTTTCGCCACGTGAGGTGCTGGCCGATGCTGCGTTCGTAGTCGAGTCCGATGCCCACGTGTCCCCCTCCCTGCACATTCTGCTGGGTGGCGCGGTAGGCTCCCGTCTGCGAGTTGTAGTGCAGCACAGTGGCGATGGGGTCGTGCTGTTTCCTGTAGTCAGCCGAAATGCTCAGGGCTTGGTTGGCATGGGCGATGAGCATGCTGTACTTGATGTCGGCATGGAACGAGTGGCTATTTTTCAGTCCCGAGTTGCCCGAACGGATGTAGAGCGGATTGGTGTCATCCACATAGTCGATGCAGTCCAGCAGTTGGGCTGGGGTGGTGGTGTAGCCCACAGAACCCCTCAGCGTCATTTGCTTCTTGATTTTATACTTTATCTCCATGCTCGGCTGCAGGAGGAGCAGGTTACGTCGTGCCACCGTGTCGAGGGCGGCGCGTCGATAGTCGAGGTGTTCGTGCTCATGGGAGAACGCGACCGAGGGTCTCAGTGTGAAGGCGCCCGAGGTGAGGGTGACACCCGCCGAAAGGGTGTTCTTCCATGAGTGGGTGTGGCTGTAGAGGCTGTTGGCGAGGTCGGGGGTGTTGTCCCGCTGTCGCTCTTCGTCGTGGGTGTCGCGACTGTAGGTGGTGGAGAAATTGATGCTTGTGGAGAGTTTGCTCCCCACTCCATGAAAGAGACCCATGTGCCATGTGGCAGCGAGATGGTGCGTGTCCGTGTCGTAGTTCTGCAGGTCGAGCGTATGGTGCGGGTCGAGCGTGTAGTAATGGTAGTTGCCCTCCGAGGCTCCCTTGTTGCTCTGTTGGCTGAAGTTCAGGTTGATGCCAGTCAAGACGGCACCGTCTTTGATGTGGCGTGTCAGCGAAACCTCACCTTTGGCCGTGATGCCTTTGGAGCGGTTGGAAGCGTGATAGGTGGAGGAGAGAACATACCCTCTCCCCAACCCTCCCCCTGTAATGGGGAGGGAGACCATCCGGATGGAATCCTCCCCCTCACAGGGGGAGTTAGAGAGGGTATGGAGGGTCTGTTCCTTCCGTCCCTCTTCATACTTCACCTCACCCTCCAGCCGCAGGGTGTGCTGCTTGAGATAGAGGTAGGAGACGGCATGGAGGGGAACCGTCAAGGCGTGTTGGTAGTCGTGGCGGGTGGTGCGGCTCTCGGTGGGTGCTGTGCCTGGCAGGAACGTCTGTGTGTTCTCCCAACTGTCCTTGCTTCGGTCGGTGTGGTTGGGGCTTGTCGTGATGTTCCAGTAGTTGGGGTACAGTTCGCCCGTCTTTTTCCACGAATGCTGATAACCCACCGATGCCATCTGCTGCCTCACAGGCTCAGCCCCCCATCTGGAACCGTTGGAGTTGAGGGTTCGCATGGTCACTTCCGCAGGTTCGTCAGACACTCGCCCGAACACCAGCAGCGGGTCGGTGTCGCTCAGCCGCAAGGCATCCAGCGACGCGGCATAGTGTCCGCTCGAATATCCTGTGGCCTTTGCCTCGCCATACATCTTGTCCATCCATGAGGGCTTGATGCTCACGTCCAGCACGTGTTCCTCCTTACCGTCGTTCACGCCTGTCCGCTCTGCCAACTCGCTCTTCCGGTCGTAAGCCTTGATATTCTCCACCGCCTCTACGGGCAGATGCTTCATCAGCATGTCCTTACTGAACACTTCCCTGCCGTTCATCATCAGTTTCAGTGGTTCGCCGTTCCAGAGCAGTTGGCCGTCCTTGATGCTCACGCCCGGCAGTTTCTCGATGAGTTCTTCCAGCCGTGCGCCCTCCTCCATGTTGAAGGCTTCAGGGTTGAACACCACCGTGTCGCCCCGCATGTAGAACCGCCTCTTCTTGGCACTCACCTCCACCTCCTTCAGCAGCAGCGGTGAGGGTTTCAGCCGGATGTCCTTCAGCCGGATGGTGTCGTTGCCTTCCATGCCGATGGTTTTTTCTGTCCCGTCAAGATAGCCGAAGTATTTGGCCGTGAAGGTCAGTCGCCCCATGTCGTCACAATGGTAGTGGAAGTAGCCCAGCGAGTCGGTGTTCACTTTGGTGAAGAAAGTCGTTGACTCAAAAGCCTCGTTCACATGCACCTGTGCGCCTTCCAGCGGTTCGCCTGTTTCGGCATCGACCACACGGCCCCTGATGATGTTGGCCTGCAAGGTTGCTGTGCTGGCAAAAAGGCATAGCATCAGCAGGATGCGGAGATTTCCGCATCGGAAAAAGGTTGTTTTCATAAAGATGATGTTTAGGGGATGTCAGTAATTCTCAATCACTTGTTCGAGTGTCACCGTCGGGTCGCTCACGCCGAAGCCCTCCTTCTTCAGTTTCTGCTTGCGGTGCTGCACGGCAGACACCGAGATGGCATAGATGGCAGACAGGGCGGCATTGCTCAGTTTCAGCCGGGTGAGCATGCACAGGCGGATGTCGTCTTCGCTGAAGGTGGGGTGCTGCGCTCGTAGTCGGCTCACAAACTGGTTGTCGGCCATGTCGAGCGTTGCCTCCATCTCTCGCCAGTTGCGGGCATTGATGATGGTGCGCTTGCCTGCCGTGGGTTCCAGCATCTCGAGGATTTCGCTCTTGTCGATGATGTGTCCTCTCAACGAGGCAATGAGTGTCTCCTTCTGTTGCAGTTGGGCCGATAGTTGTTCCACTTCCTGCTCCTGCTTCAACTGCTCTTCCTTGTGCTTCCGCTTCACCTTTTCATGCCAATTCCACACGGACAGCAGCAGCACGAGCACCGCCAGGATGAGGCAGCCGATGACCGCCCACAGGAGTCGAGTCTGCAGCATGGAGGCCTGACGTGCATAGCCCGCAGAGAGGTAGGTGCGTGTCTGCACATTCAAGCGGTTGACCGCACGTCGCATCTCCTCATCAAACTGCTGTTGCTTCTCCTTCACCGTTGCAGCCCTGCCTTCTTTCGCTTCTTCCTCGTAGGCATGCTCAGCATCCTCAAACAGTCCTTTCGGCACACCGAGTTCACGGACAGTCTTTTTTCCGTCGTAGGTGGACTGGAACTCCGTGCGCGACGAGAAGGGGAGCACGGGGGCTTTCTCCACACTGTCGATGAGGGTGGCCACAGAGTCGTAGAGGGTATCTTGTGCCTTCCCGCTTTTGCAGGCGAGACTTGCCGCATGAACCAACGTGGGGAAGTGGCGAGGATTGAGCGGATGCAAAGACAGGTAGGAGAATCCGTAGTCGTTCACGAGGGTGAGCAACCATTGCGCGCTATCTCGGCATCGGCCGAAGTGCTTCAGAGCCTGCCTCTGACAGTAGTATGCCTCGTGGTAGGCAGCGTAGTTGTGGGCATATTGCAGATGTCTGCCTAACTGCTGATAGGCCCGATAGGCCGTCTCGCTGTCTCCGCAAGCCTCGGCACAATGGATGGCCAGCAAGTAGAGTTGGTCTTTCTGCAGCAGCGAGTCGTTCTCCTCATAGTGGCGGCTCATCACATAGCAGATGCGGCCAAACCGCCGCAAGTCCTCCTCGTCGTCTGTCACTCCGCTCACGCTCTTCTCATTATAATAATGGTACGCGCGGAGGAGCGACGAGTCAGCCATCATGCTGTCCAACTCCTCGTCAAGCCGTCCTCTGCTCTGCAGGGTCTCACGCTTGAACTCCCAAGTTTCCTCATTGTCACTCAGACACACCGCTGTGTCGGCATGGGCACGTTGCCACTTTTCTTCCAGCACCAAGCCTCGTGTGAGCGTATATAACGCCCGTTCGCTTTCCCCCAAGTGGGTCGTGTCGATGGTTGCCAGACAGGCCGCCGCACTGTCGGGATGCTCCATTGCCAACCGCTCTGCCAGCAGCAACTCCCGTTTCGTGCAGGCAGAAAGAAGGGCGATGCCGACGATGGAACAGAGCATCGCGATGGTCTTCACTTCAGGAATGAGGAATGAGATGTTTAGTGAGAAATGAGGAATGTAGTGTTTCGTCGTCATCATGTCATTTGTAGTTTTCATTTGTTTTCGGTGGCAAAGGTACGGCAATTGATGCACCTGAACAACAAAAGCGGGTGGAAAACTCTTTTCCATCCGCTTTTGCTTTATTATCAGTCAATTACCCTCCCATTTTCCACCCATTTTCCACCTTCTGCCTATGGAAAACTAACCTTTTTCAAGGCTCGTTTGTGAGGGAAAGAACAACCTGCGATGGGCATCAGAGGGTTTTGAGAGAGTCCTTGACGTATGTGAGGTGGCTGCGCGACACGGGGATGTAGGTGTGGCAATGTCGGATGAGCAACTGCATGGTGCCAGCCTTGGAGACGATTTGCTCCACCTGTCTGAGATTGACCAGAAAGGCACGGTGGCAGCGCACAATCGTGGGATAAGTCTCCAATTCTTTTTCCATCTGTTTGGAGGTGGCACGAAGCGTGTCGGCATGTATCTGTCCCTCCTGCAGATGATACACTTTCACATAGTTGCCCACGGCCTCAATGTAGAGAAGATGGGGAAGCAGAAAGGTGGAGGTCTCGTTGGTCGTACCTGTGAGGGTGACGGCGGATGGTAGAGAATGGTTATGAAGTTGAGAGTTTGGGGTTGGGAGTTGGAGGCCGTCAGGGGTAGGGCTCAGGTCTGAACTCGATTGTTGAAGCCGTTGCAGTTGTTCATTCATCATTCTTGTTTCTTCCAGTTCGGCTGCCAGATAACGGCTGCGGAACTTGAAACGCCAGTACAGCCCGATGGCGAACGAACAGAAGGCGATGATGAAGAGAGTCTCCAGATAGTTGCTCACCGAAATCAGATTTTCTTCTGTAAGTTTGCTCAGCACAAAATGGCGATAGAGGCATATCATCAGGGCAACAAGAGGGGTGTTGATGCACTGGAACCAGAGGTTGCGCCGGATGATGTAGTTGACGCCCTGTTCTGTGGAGCGTGGCATTCTGACCAGATACTTCAGTATGCCTTCCGTCACGATGCAACTCACCAAGCCCATCGCAAATATGGCCAGCAGATGGGCGCAATGCTCCCATTGCCACACTTCAAATCCGAAGGGCTTGAAGATGGCAAGGGCAAGCACCGTGAAGGCGCAACTGATGGTGCGGATGTTGATGATTTCTTTTTGTCCTTGTGTCATACGGCTGGCAAAGGTAAGAAAGAATTGGGAATTTTTATGTCATTCGTCACAAATTCCTGCCGAATATCCCAAAAACTTGCAAGTGGGTTCATGATGACAGTACCTTTGCACTTGAAAACGTCAACGCAATGTTTCACTTAAAAAAAATCAGTATGATGAATTTATTGACAATCACCGCCGCTGTAGTTATGTCGATGTGCATGAACACGGCAGCCGAAAAGGAGAATGTTTTCTACTACAACACCGAGATGGAAGGCGATAAAGTCGTTGCCAAGTATGTGTATAAGCAAGTGTCCGTCCCAGACGCGAGTTCTGCCTATCTGGTGCTGGAACCTCGGCGGAAGTATGACTATGGCTACGATGCCCAAGACCGTCTGCTTGTGCGTGTCACCCATCGTTGGGACGGAAGAAGATGGCATCCCGATTCTCGTCTGGAATATCTCTATACTGATAGTGGCTACACTGTCTCGTTGTCTTACTGGGACAAAGGCAAGCGTTGCTTTATGTCTCCAGTGTCTAAAACCACCTATACCGATATGCCCGAACCGGGTGCTGTCGAGGTGAGCACCTACGAGCGTTGTGGCGAAGAGTGGGTGCAGACTTCCCACTTGCAGGCTCAAGCAAAGGACAGCGTTGCCTCGTGAGTGGATGGGAAAAGACAGGACAAACACAATCATTATTGTTTTTTAAGCGTTAATGAAATGATGGCACAGGAACAGAAATTTTGTCAAAGTTGCGGCATGCCGCTTACAGCAGATGTGCTCGGCACTAATGCTGATGGAAGTAAAAACGAAGAGTATTGCATCTACTGCTACAGGGATGGCCAGTTCCTGGAGGACTGCACGATGGAAGAGATGATAGAACATTGTGCGCAGTTTGTTGGTGCAGTAAATGAGGGGTTGGAGAGACCCATCACCAAAGAGGAGTATATCGGCATGATGAAATCGTACTTTCCCCAGTTGAAGCGTTGGCGCCAAACGTTGGATGTCAGTAACGATGAAGTCATGAATGTCAACCCTGCTTTGGCTGGCGTTAAAGAACTCATTGCCCAGATGGCCGACAAACAGCCCATCGCTTACATCTCGTCAGTAGATCAGGATGGTTTTCCTTGGACCAAGGCTATGTTGAAGCCACGCAAGCGTGAAGGTGTCAAAACTTTCTACTTCACGACCAACACGTTCTCAATACGTGTGGCTCAATACAAGGCTAACCCTAAGGCCTGCATCTATTTTTGCGATGCCGAAGACTTCAAAGGCATGATGCTCAGAGGTGCGATGGAGGTACTGACTGATGCCGCCTCGAAAGAAATGATTTGGCACGATGGCGACGAGCAGTATTACCCTGGCGGTTTGACCGACCCCAATTATTGCGTCCTGAAGTTCACCGCCACCGATGGCCGTTTCTACAGCAATTTCTACCCTCGCAGTTTTGTGATTGAGTGATGAAACAGGAAATCAATCCCCAAGATACGAATCGGGCGATGGCATTCGAACTGTGGATGAAATCGCCCATGCCCATGGTGACGCTCACCAAGACCTTTGACGTGACGAGGCTGTACAGGGTGAGTCGGCGGCGTGGACTGAAATTCAACATGCTCCTGTGTTGGTGCATCGGCAGGGCGGCATCAAAGATGAAGGAGTTCTACATATTGCCCCAGAACGGAAAACTGTACAAATACGACCGCATGGCCATCAATGTGATAGTAGATAACATCAAGGGCGGACTAAGTTTCTGCGACATTGCCGTCAGCGACAATCTGGAGCAGTTTAACGCTGATTACCTGCACATGACAGAGACCGTCCGCCAGTCCTGTCAGGACATCTTGGATGAGGAAGCCGTCATCGTTGGCACATCGGCTTTGACAAGGACGGAACTCGACTGTATCGTCAACCAGTACAGTGGCATCTTCACCAATCCTTTCCTTGCATGGGGAAGATATCGTAAGGGCTGGTTGAAAACCACACTCCCCATCTCCTTCCAGTTCCATCATGCACAGATGGATGGAGGTCATGCTACGCACTTTCTGGAACAGTTGCAAAAGATAATCAATATGGTAGAATGAACGAAATGACCCTCCGACCATTCCACCCCAACGATGCAGAGACGATTCTGGGTTGGTGTAAGGATAAGCAGGCTTTCCGTAAGTGGAGTGCTGACAGGTATAAGGATTTTCCGGCAAAGCGAGAGGATATGATGGAGCAATACAAGGGCGATAACATGTATCCTCTCACGGCTGTTGTCGGAGAGAACATCATCGGACATGTCCTGCTGAGATTCCTGTCAGAGGATAAAACTCTTGTGCGCTTCGGCTTTGTGATTGTCGATGACACGAAACGTGGCAAGGGCTATGGTAAGCGGATGCTGCAAATGGTCATCAAGAAAGCGAAAGAAGAATTTGGTGTCCAGAAAATAACGCTTGGCGTGTTTGACAACAATCCCTCTGCTTTCCATTGTTACGACTCTCTTGGTTTCAAGGTCATAGGTACTGATACTTACCTGATTGATGGAGAAGAATGGACTGGAAAGGAAATGGAACTGGATTAGGTTCTTTTCTTTTTCGTCTTTTTGTTCTTCTTGCCAGTTGCTTTGGACGCACCTTTCAAATCACGGTTAATCAACCGTGGCACATTGATGTGTTCTGGCAATTCAATGGTGGGCTTCTCCTCTTGCAGGGCAGGGCTTTCGTTGCCCATGCGGTCGATGGCGGTGACGGCATAGTGGCGCACCTTTTGGGCACGGGCATTGAGTGTCCAGTGGTCGTCCTGCACACGGACGGCAAGGAGGTTCTCGGCCTTGGTCACATCGACGGGATAGGTGTTGGATCCATAGATGTTGTAGAGAAGCCCCCTCCCAGCCATACCCTCTCTAACTCCCCCTGTGAGGGGGAGAACTCCATCCGGATGGCCTCCCTCCCCATTACAGGGGGAGGGTTGGGGAGAGGGTATGTCCTCCCCCTCACAGGGGGAGTTAGAGAGGGTATGGCTTTTCCAGTGGAGGATGCCGTCCTTATAATATAAAGATGTGGGGGAGGGTGGTGCAAGCGTGTCGCCCATCCAGGTCATGCGGGCAGTGAGGGCAGGATAGGGGAAGAACTCTTGGCAGGTGGCATCGTAGATGCCTTTGCAGTTCTTGGTCAGAAATTCGCCACGATAGAAGGCGATGCCCCCGATGCCGCTGTTGCGGGCTGTGTGCATCTCGGCGCGCACTTCGCTCAGTGTCCAGCGTCCTTCGCGGGGGTCGAGGAAATAGATGCCGAGTCCGGGACAGATGGGGTGGCCGTTGGCCATTTCGGCCCATTGGAAGAGGAAGGGGTAGTAGTTGTTGCCCGTGAAGTACATCATGGGAAAGAGAAGGTCCTGCCAGTCCTCTTTCAGCCACAAGATGGGGTCTTGCCACACAGCGTTGTAGCCGTTCCATCCGCCTGCGCTGTAGCGGCTGGTGTCGCGGTATTTGCCGATGGGCGAACTGCTCAGTTTGACCCACGGCTTGATGGGCTTGACCACATCGTGTACACGGCGCACGATGCGGGTGATGTTCTCGCGTCGCCAGTCGGCCTTCGGTTGGGAGGATGAACGCGGATAGAGTTCGTCGTCGGAGAAGTTGAAAATGGACTCGGGATAGCGGATGTAGTCGAGGGAGATGCCATCGACATCGTAGTTCTCCACAATCTCCTTGCAGATGTTGGCAATGTAGTCTGCCGTTTCGGGCTTGCCCGGAATCATGAACATCTCGCCTCCCTTGGCGGTCTTGACCAACTCGGGATGTTTCTTCGTCAGCGACGAGGAGCCGTAGCCGTTTTGGCGTTCTTTTGTGCCGATGGGGATGCAGACCACCCAGGCATGCAGTTCCATGCCGCGCTTGTGGCATTCGTCGATGCAGAAGGCCAGAGGGTCGTAGCCCGGACTGCGGCCATGTGTGCCCGTGAGGGAGAGTTCCCACGGCTCAATCTTGGAGGGGTAGAGCAGGGCGGCGCGCACACGGGTCTGGAAAATGACGGTGTTGATGTTGGCGCGCTGGTAGTTGTCGAGGATGCGGATGAGTTCCTCCTTCTGCCGCTCGCGGCTGGCGGCATCGGTTGCCTTGATGCGCGGCCAGTCCAAGCCCCCGATGGTGGTGAGCCAGACGGCACGGGTCTCGCGGAGCGGGTGCTGGCTTTCGTAGAGATATTCGCCTCGGGCATGATGTTCGGTTTGTGCCATGAGCGTGGCAGACAAAAGGGTGAAAAATGCCCCTAAAAGGTGTGCTTTATGTCTGTTAGTCATTATTAACGTTAATTTTTTTGCAAAGGTAAGTAAAATTCCTTACTTTTGCCGAATATTTAACAGAATTATATCTGAAATGCTTACATTTATCGTCTCTCTTCTGCTCCTTGTTTTAGGGTATCTTTTCTATGGAGCATTTGTTGACAGGGTGTTTGGGTCAGACCCTCGCCGGACCACTCCTTGCTACACTTCGCAGGATGGTGTTGACTATATGCCGATGCCTACTTGGAAAGTCTTTCTCATTCAGTTTCTGAACATTGCAGGCACAGGCCCTATCTTCGGTGCCATTCAGGGCATCCTTTTTGGTCCTGCCGCCTATTTGTGGATTGTGCTGGGCTGCATCCTGGGCGGTGCGGTTCACGACTACATGTCGGGCATGATTAGCCTGCGGCAGAACGGGGCCAGCCTGCCCGAAATCATTGGCGACAATCTGGGTCAGGTCATGCGGCTCGTCATGCGTGTGCTCTCGCTGGTGCTGATGATTCTGGTGGGAGCCGTGTTTGTGACCACTCCGGCCGACATTCTCGACGGCATGATGGTTGACAACGGTTTCCTGTGGTCGAAGACCTTCTGGGTAATCATCATCTTCATCTACTACATCTTGGCCACCCTCCTGCCCATCGATAAACTGATTGGCAAAATCTACCCCATCTTCGGACTCGCCCTGCTCGTCATGGCGGTGGGCCTGGCCTACGGAATCTTCACCCAGAACGGCTCCATGCCCGAAATCACGGAGGCTTTCTCCAACCATCATCCTTCCTCCACCATCCCCATCTTCCCCGGTCTGTGCATCACCATCGCCTGTGGTGCCGTGAGCGGATTCCATGCCACCCAAAGCCCTATGATGGCTCGGTGCATGAAGAATGAGAAATATGGCCGCCCCATCTTCTACGGTGCCATGATTACCGAAGGACTGGTGGCCCTCATCTGGGCGGCGGCAGCCATCAAGTTTGCCGACAGCCTCGATGTGGCAGGCAACACCCCCTATGAGAAACTCATCACGGCCATGATGAACCCCGAGACAGGCAAACCGTCGCCCGCCATTCTGGTCAACTCCATCTGCCACAGTTGGCTCGGCACAGTCGGTGCCGTGCTGGCGGTGCTGGGTGTGGTGGCAGCCCCCATCACGAGCGGCGACACGGCTTTCCGCTCGGCCCGACTCATCGCTGCCGACTTCATGCACTACAAGCAGAATAAACTCTACAAGCGACTGATGCTCTCTCTGCCGCTCTTCGTCATCAGCGCAGTGCTCATGTTTATCAACTTCGACATCCTGTGGCGCTACTTCGCATGGTTCAACCAGACACTGGCCACCATCACTCTGTGGGCCATCACCGTATGGCTGACTCGACGGAGTGTGGCCGAATGCAGCAAACCCTACGCCTATCTCATCACTTTCATTCCAGCCCTGTGGATGACCATCGTTTGCTCTACCTACATACTCATCGCTCCCGAAGGGTTCCAACTCAACCACTTCGTTGCCTACTCCATAGGAGGACTCATCACTCTGGGCCTGCTCGTGGGCTACATCTGGTGGGCGAGAACATTGCATAGGAAGTCTCCCCACTCATAAAAAACGGCCCCACATGAAACGATACATTTGGCAGCCTGTCGCCTTCTTCGTTGTAGGTGTCGGATTCTACATCTACAACGGCATCGTCTGGAACACGTGGATGGCCTATCTGCCCCACATCTTAGGCTATGCCCTCATCTGTGCAGGGTTGGCATGGGCGCGATATAAACAAGACAAGATACGAAATCAGAAGACATAAACCCCTAAAAAAGTCATGAAAAAAATTCTTCTATCACTCCTTCTGGCTGTAGTGGGCATCAGCAGTGCCTCTGCACAATTTGAGAAAGGAAAGTATTATCTGGGAGCCACGGCCAATGCCGGTGGCCTTTCCTACAGCAAGCACGAGAAGTTCGGCATCAATCTCGGCCTGAACGGTGGCTACATGTTCGAAGACGGCTGGATGCTGCTCACCGAAGTGGGCTTCGACTATCACTGCAAGGACATGCAGGCTCTCTATGCAGGCATGAAGTGCCGCTATCTCATCGAGCAGAACGGTCTCTTCCTTCAGGCCGGTGCCCGCTATCTGCATGGCGCACCCAACTACAACGACTTGCAAGTCACGCCGGAGATTGGCTACTGCTTCTTCCTCAATCGCCATCTCACCATCGAGCCATCGCTCTACTACGACATCTCGACCAACAAGTTCTCCGAGTATAGCAAAGTTGGCGTGAAGGTGGGCCTCGCCTGGTACTTCGACAACGACAAGAAACCCTCCGACTATGTGAGGAGGAAGAAAAAATAAGGCTTCCGTGTCCTGACTGTATTGCAAATCATTCCACGGGACAAAAAAAATCGTACCCCTCGACTACACCATGCCGTACCCCTCGGGGACGACGCAGTGTAGCCGAGGGGTACGACTGATTTTGTGTCTTGCATTCTTCCCTTTCACTTCATCCTCTCCACAAAGTATCGGTGCAGACGGTTGTCTGCGGTCAGTTCGGGGTGGAAAGCGGTGGCGAGTTGATGCCCTTGCCGAACAGCCACGATGTGTCCGTCTGCTTCGGAGAGGATTTCGACCTCGGGGGAAAGCGTGCGATGGATGTAAGGAGCACGGATGAAGGTCATGGGGAAGTCGTTTGCGATGTCGGCAACCTCGCCGATGGCATTGAAACTGCCCAACTGTCGCCCGTAGGCATTGCGGCAAACGTCTATGTCCATCGTGCAGAGTCCTTGCCGTGGATGCCCATCCTCCTGTTTGGCAAGAAGGATGAGCCCCGCACAAGTGCCAAAGACGGGCAGACCTTCGAGAATGGCTTGGCGGATAGGGTGGAGGAGAGCCAAGTCGTTGAGCAGACGGAACTGAGTGGTGGATTCACCACCCGGAATGACGAGCCCGTCTTTCGGTTGTTCCCAATCTGACAACTGGCGCACCTCGAATGTCTCCACGCCCAGTCCTTGCAGCATCTGCTCATGCTCGATGAACGCCCCCTGAAGGGCAAGTACAGCGATTCTATTTCTTCTCATGCCTCTAAACTCTAAACTTTAATCCCTCAACTCTAAACTCTAAACTCTCAACTCCTATTTCCCTCTTTCAGCCATCAGCAGTTCTATCTCCTGCTCGTTGATGCCCACCATCGCCTCGCCGAGATCTTCGGAGAGTTCGGCCAGCAACTTGGCATCCTGATAATTCGTTACTGCCTGCACGATGGCAGCAGCCCGTTTCTGTGGATTGCCGCTCTTGAAGATGCCGCTGCCCACAAATACACCTTCGGCGCCGAGTTGCATCATCAGGGCAGCATCGGCAGGAGTCGCCACACCACCTGCTGCAAAATTCACCACAGGCAGTTTGCCGTTTTCGTGTACATACTTCACCAACTCGTAAGGGGCCTGCAACTGTTTGGCGGCCTCAAAGAGTTCGTCTTCGCTCATGCTGACCAACCGCCGAATCTCGCTCTGCATCAGCCGCATGTGGCTCACTGCCTGCACCACATCGCCAGTGCCAGGCTCACCCTTCGTGCGAATCATGGTGGCTCCTTCGGCTATGCGTCGCAATGCCTCGCCCAGATTTTTTGCTCCGCAAACAAAGGGCACGTCGAACTTTGTTTTGTCAATGTGGTAGATGTTGTCGGCAGGGCTCAGCACTTCGCTCTCGTCGATGTAGTCAATCTCGATGGCTTGCAGTATCTGTGCCTCAGCAATATGTCCGATACGGCACTTCGCCATCACGGGGATGCTCACCGCCTCCTGTATGCCACGAATCATCTTTGGGTCACTCATTCTTGACACACCACCTGCCGCACGGATGTCAGCAGGAATCCTTTCCAATGCCATCACGGCACACGCTCCCGCTTCTTCAGCGATACGTGCCTGTTCGGGAGTGGTCACGTCCATAATCACGCCGCCCTTCAGCATCTGTGCCAACTGGCGGTTCAGTTCTTGTCTGTTCTCTTTCATGTTTGTCAATTTTTTAATTCTCAACGACTCTTAAATTCACTGGGAGATACGCCCTTTTGTTTCTTGAAATATCTGGAAAGATGCGCCTGTGAAGAAAAGCCAAGTTGCAGGGCAATCTCTTTGAGAGGTTTGTTGGTCGTGGTCAACAGCAGGGCAATTTCTGTTGTGATACGCTCATCGATGATGGCTTTAGGCGAACGCTCTGCAATGCGGCGGGTCACCTGACCGAGATAGCGCGGACTCACATTCAGTTGTTCCGCATAGAAAGCCACATCAGCATAGCGATTGTAGTAGCGTTCCACCGCATCACGGAACTGATTGTAAAGTTCCTCGCTGCGAGTGTTGCCCTCAGCATAGTCGATGGGCAACTGCTTGAGGTACATCCGTGCATGGAGCATCGCTTCCTCCACACTCTCCCCATGACTCAGATAGAATGCAACAGCCGAAGCCAACTGGTTGGCATGACCATGTTTGCGAGGGCCAATAGGCAAGTCTGAAGGTTCCAGCACCACGGTGCATATTGGCATCAACAACCGCTCAATGGCATCATACACCTTGTCCGATACAAGTTGTTCTCCCTTCGTCGATTTCAGCACGGGAGCATAGACGATATGGCGCGGCTTGTATCGCTTCAGCACATCAACCACCGCTTCCACCACATCAATGCGTCGCAACAGGCCAATCTTCACCACTTGTGGCTGCAAGTCGTTCACGATGGCCTCCACCTGCTCACGCACCACCGATGCAGGCAAGTCATGAAACTCCTGAATACCCAACGTGTTCTGCACCGTGATGGATGTGACAGCCGATGCCGCCACACCTCCCAACTCGCAGATAAAGCGGATGTCCGCCTGCACACCAGACCCACCCGTTCCGTCACTACCCGTAATTGTCAGTATTGTCGTGCTCATGTTTTGTGAAGTTTTCGGCTGCAAAGTAACAGAAAAAAAGGAACGTGACCAAATCCTATTCCATTTATGATAAACGAAAATTCAGTTTGGCAAAAGGGGTAAGAAAGAAAAGAGGCTGCACCTACTGGTACAGCCCCTTCGTCTGGTTTGGATTTATGGACGCAATGTGAATCCAAACACCAGATAGGCTTTCTGACTGCATGGGTTGGCGGTCAGGCGGGCAAAGATGGGAAGGGAGAATGAGTCGGTCACGCGGATGTCCTTCGTGGCGGTCAGGGCGAGGTTGGTCACGGCGAAACCTGAGGTGCCGTAGAAGTCGGTGGCGTAGGGCACCGCTCCTGCCGTGACTGTCCAATCGACGGAGGCAAGTTTGAAGGGAACCGATGCCTCGAAGTAGGAACTGTAGGCACGTTTGCCGTTTTTGTTCAATCCGTCGTTGCCGGCAAAATTGGTGTACCATTGCAGACTTGCTATGCCGAAGTCGTAACCCACATTTGCCTCAAAGATGTGGTTCGTTCGGTGCGCTTCGTACATGAAGTAACGCCCTTCTGGGTCATTTCCCGTGTTGAACCAGTAGTCGGTTACACCGATGTTGAAACCTCCGATGGAGTAGGCGAGTGTGAGGTCAAATTCCTTCGTGTCGTCGGGGTCAGTCAGTCCTACACTGCCCCATGCCGTGAGCGACAGCCCTTTGTAGTCGATGCCCAATGTGGGTTGGAGGGACACGTTGCCTAACTCTTGGCCACGCCAGATGTATTGATTCACCACATCGGCAGCAATCGTAGTTTCCACTTTCGTTTCTTGTGCCTCTGCGGCTGCCGCTCCGAAGAGCGACAAAGCCGTGAGGGAAAACAATCTAAATACTCTTTTCATACCTTTTTACGTTTTTTACATTTTACATTTTTCTTTTTCAACAACGAATTACACGGATTGCACGAATTTTTTATTGCAAATGCCGCAAGCGGCAACGAATGAAAACGAATGACATTCGCCATATTCGACGCTGCTTGCAGCATTGCCAAATAGTAATTCGTTTAATTCGTGCTATTCGTTGTGAAAATAATAAGTAACCACACAAAATTATCTTATACAATGATGTCTCTTCTTTTCGCCGCAAGCGGCTTGTTTTCTCGGACAATAATTTCCAATAATT
>OCVV011348247.1_pt1 | contig 15990 bp, 12 predicted proteins | sample 1539721 | NCBI WGS metagenome assembly OCVV01 (sample SAMN02144230, study PRJEB22623) | gut metagenome | biome: sheep rumen | host: Ovis aries | place: New Zealand
TGACAGAAATGAGCCGAGTCAAAAACGATTACGACAGGTTGCGTTCTGCGCTGGAATCCGTCCGTTCAACGGGCTACGGTGTGGTTATGCCGGATGCAGGGGAGATGACGCTGGAAGAACCGCAAATCGTCCGTCAAGGCGGAAAATACACCGTGAAAATGAAAGCAAATGCTCCTGTCATGCATATGTTTATGACCAACGTAGAAACGGAAGTCAGCCCGGCGATTGGCGGAGAAAACGCTTCGGAAGACATTATCAATTTTCTTCTGCAAGGCTTTGACGGCGATGTGAACCGCATCTGGGAATCCAATATTTTCGGGAAATCGCTGAACGATATCGCGGAGGAGGGGCTGACGGCAAAGATACAAGCCCTGCCGGATAACGCAAAAAACAAACTACAGATTACACTCCAGCGTATTATTAACGAGGGAAGCGGCGGACTGATCTGCATCCTGCTGTAAGCGCCTGCGGATTGACTTGAAATAGAGAAATGGATATAATGACCTTATCAGATCGGGGGTTCCATGTTCTATTCGTTCAAACTGGGAAAGGTCCTGGATTTCTGCCTTCTTGTTGCTCTCGGCTTTGCCGCTTTTTTGCTCGTGAGTACCGCGCACAGGCTCGGTGCGGTGCAGGCCCATACAGGGCATGCATACGAATGCCTGGTGATTGATCCGGGACATGGTGGGATCGACGGCGGCGCTATTGCGTTTAACGGCACCAAAGAGAGCGATATCAATCTCTCCATTTCCCAAAAACTGCAGGCTCTGGCCGAGCTTTTTGGGGTTCACACCGTTATGACCCGAACCGACGACAACAGCCGCACCGATCTTGCATCCTACAGCGAACATGAAGATCTGGTCCATCGAACGGAGCTGATCAATTCTGTTCCTCGCGCCGTCCTGATCAGCATTCATCAGAATTTTTATCCGACCAGTCAGCCCTCCGGCGCACAGGTTCTCTATGCCGCGGGAGAACGCAGCCGCGCACTGGGCGAGAAAACGCATGCCGAGCTTGTCTCCTATCTCCAGCCTGATAACCGACGTCTGGCCGAGCCCGCGTCCGAAAAGCTGTATATCACCTCCCATGTCCATTGTCCGGCCATTCTGGTGGAATGCGGCTTCCTTTCCAACCTGACAGACCTGAAGAATCTGGAAGACGACGGATATCAAACCTCCTTATCCCTGGTGCTTTTCCATGCCTATCTCGGCTTTTTTGGGAGTAAAAACTATACATAGGGAAGAAAGACATATGGCAAACAAACAAAAAACAGTTTTCTGCTGTACCGAATGCGGCAACGAAACCGCCAACTGGTCGGGGAAATGCCCATCTTGCGGTGCTTGGAACACGCTACAGGAGCTGAAACTGGACGCAAAGCCTTCTCGTTACGCGTCTGGCGGAATGCGGAGCAGCATTCTGCAACGCCCGAAACGAATCTCCGAATTGGACTCCAGCGCGGAAATCCGTTTTCAGACGGGAATTTCAGAATTTGATCGCGTTCTGGGCGGCGGTGCCGTTGTCGGATCGCTGAATCTTGTGGGCGGCGCCCCGGGTATCGGCAAATCTACCTTGCTCCTGCAAATGTGCGGAATGGCCGCTGGGCGAAGCATCCTCTACGTGACCGGTGAGGAAAGCGAACGCCAACTGAAGCTTCGCGCGAATCGCCTGCGGGTAGAGAATGAGGAACTCTATGTATTGGCGGAAACGGACATCGACAATGTGCTCGCCGCCATGGAGGAACTGCGGCCGGATATCGTCATCATTGACTCCATTCAAACCATGTCGGACGGTGAAGTGAGCTCGGCCCCAGGCAGCATCAGTCAGGTACGCGAATGTACCATGCGTCTTATGCGGGCCACCAAGGAAAAGGGCATGACGGTGTTTGTCGTCGGTCATATCAATAAAGAGGGGAGCATTGCCGGCCCCAAAGTGCTTGAGCATATGGTCGATTGCGTCCTATACTTTGAGGGAGAGCGCAACACGAGTTTCCGTATTCTTCGCGCGGTCAAGAATCGTTTCGGCTCTACCAATGAGATCGGTGTCTTTGAAATGGAAGAAAACGGCCTGCGCTGCGTGGAGAACCCCTCAGAGATGCTCCTGTCCGGGCGGCCGGAAAACAGTCCGGGGACCTGTGTTGCCTGTGTGATAGAGGGAACGCGCCCACTCCTGGCGGAGGTCCAGGCTTTGGTCAGTCCATCCGGCTATAACGCCTCCCGACGAAGCAATGGCATCGATTATAACCGCACGGCCATGCTGCTGGCGGTTCTGGAAAAGCGCGGGGGCATGCCGGTCGGAAACTGCGATACCTATGTCAATGTGATCGGTGGTCTGGAGCTGGATGAACCGGCGGCTGATCTGGCTACCATACTGGCCATAGCTTCCAGCTTCCTGGATCGGCCCCTCGGTATGGACCTGGCGGCGATAGGGGAGGTAGGACTCTCCGGAGAGATTCGCAGCGTAAGCGTACTGAATCAGAGGCTGTCCGAAATCTCACGCCTTGGATTCAAGCGCTGTGTCATCCCGCTCCATAATCGAGACGAGATCCGCGTCTCTGATGATTTACAATTGATTCCGGTAAAATCGATTGGCGAAGCCATAGCGGCCGTTCTCGGGAAAAAGAGTCATTAATACGAGTCTCTCATCAAATCAAGAATCAGGCATTTTTCCGTATCGATACGGGGAATATGCCTGATTCATTTTTTCACAAGCAGCTGTATCTTTTCAATGAATCCAAGCCCAATAGTTGTTTACAAGCAACTCAGATATTGATATTATAGCAGTAATGTAGGTACAGGAAACAATACGACCGGAAACAAGGGGCAAAGAAATGCCGCAATTAAGCATGGGGGTAGCGTGAAATGAACAGCATATATCATCGTGTCAGCGTTCGAAAATACAAGGAGCTGCCTGTCGAGAAAGAAAAGACGGAAGCTATGCTGCGAGCTGCCATGCAGGCTCCTTCCGCAGTTAACCAGCAGCCGTGGGAATTTTTTGTCGTTACCGATCGCAGGAAACTTGAGGCATTATCCCTGGTCAGTCCCTATGCGGGAATGACAAAACACGCCCCTGTGGCTATCGTTTCCGCCTATCGAAAAGATTGTAAAGTTCCGTCATTTGCCCAGATCGATATGTCTATTGCGATGGAGAATTTATGGTTGGAATGCGATGCGCAAGGCCTGGGCGGCGTATGGCTTGGAATCGCGCCTGTGGAAGAGCGGATGAGGGCGGTAGAGGAGATCCTTGAGATGCCTGAGCCTCTTCGGGCTTTTGCGATTTTTCCGTATGGTTATCCTGATGAAGAACGTGCTCAGCAGAATCGCTTTGATGAAGAAAGGATTCACTATATTTGATGTAGTGAGGAAACCTGATTGTTTCAGTCCGGCAATTTGTGGTACGGGCCACATGCGGGCGTGAACAAGAAGGTCGCACAGAGTTGGAGGGACGCAGATGCTTAAGGTTTTTTTGGCAGAAGATGAGCTCGTCGTTCGAGAAGGACTGCGGGACATGATACCTTGGGAACAATATGGCTTTAGTTTTGCCGGAGAAGCATCCGATGGCGAGATGGCGCTGCCGCTGGTACGTAAAATCAAGCCTGATGTTCTAATCACGGATATCAAGATGCCGTTTATGGATGGCCTGGCATTCAGCCGCCTCGTCAGTAAAGAACTGCCCGGCACGAAGATCATCATTCTCTCCGGCTACGACGATTTTGCTTATGCCCAACAGGCGATCGAGCTGCATGTGGATCAATACCTGCTGAAACCGATCACTAAGGCCAATATGATCCATGCACTGGAGCAGACGAAAGCGCGCATAGAAGAGGAGAGGGAACAGCAGGACTATCGTCAGCGCTTTGTCCGCGAATCGCAGGAGTATGAGCACTACGCCAGGCGACTGTTCTTTGAAAAGCTGGTCGGCGGTGAGCTTAGCGTTTCGGAGATATACGAGCAGGCGGACCGATTGGAACTGGAGCTGGATGCGGAGGCATACAACATTGTCCTTTTCACGCTGCAGCCGAAAGAGAGCGGAACCGCCTATTCCGAGCAAAGTGCCGCACTGCAGGACGATTTGCTCCAGGACTTCCTGCAATTCCCGGATTTCCTGGTTTTTCGCGGGAACGCGCTGAGTTATGCGGTACTTCTCAAAGGAAGCAAGGGGCAGATCGAAGCCTTGACCGGGCGTTGTGTTGAGCTTATCTCGCAGCGATGCACCGCTTATGAGATGTCGGTGGACTGGTATGTGGCGGTCGGCGCTCCCACAGAGCGTTTGAGCTGTTTGCCGCAGTGTTATTCAGCTGCAAACCATGCCCTGGCCTATCGTCATCTCATGCCGAATGTCCATGTTCTGAAAACAGAGATTCTGGAGCGCAGGGCTAAGCTAAGCGCTTATAGTGCGGTCGATCAGGGACACTTGGACCCTGCGTTGATCCAGGGCTTTATTCAGAATGGGCTAAGGACGGAAATTGAGGATTTTGTGACCGAGTATTATGACAGACTTGGGGACGCCTGCGATTCGCTGATGTTTCGGCATTACCTGCTGCTCAGCGCTCGAATCAATGCCCTGGCCGCAGCGGAGGCACTGGGGCTTGATCGGGAGCAGTTGGCGCAGCGCCTTCCTCAGCCTGAGCTGGACGCACCGCTTGCGCTTCGGGAGTATTTTACGCAGGTGCTGCGCACGGCGATCGATATGCGGGATGAGGAATCCATTCGTCAAAGCGGCGGTATTGTGGACAGTGCCGTGGCGTATATCGATCTCCATTACACAGACGAAAACATCTCACTCAACACGGTGGCTCGTGCCATCAACGTCAGCACTAACTATCTCAGCGCCATGTTCAGTCAAAAGACAGGGATGTCTTTTGTGGAGTACCTGACCCAGAAGCGGATGACACGCGCCAAGCAGCTCCTGCGGCAGGGTGGGAAGCGCAGTGGGGAGGTAGCGGCAGAGATCGGATATCGGGATCCCCGTTATTTCAGCTTTGTGTTTAAAAAGACACAGGGCTGCACGCCGCGGGAATACCGAGCGGGAGAGATGGAGAAATGAAACAGGAGAGCGCGCCCCGAGACCCAACTGCCATCAGCAGCCGAATCCGTAAGCTGATATGGAGTCTGGCCATTCCGCTGTGCATACTGGCGCTGTTTGTCCTGCTGCTGTTTCTGATCTACAGCCTGCAATACGCGCAAATCAGCAGCAACATTTCCACAGCCTCGCAGTTTAACCAGAACTTCAAGGACGAAGTGGATTTGAAAATGTATTACTTTGTTATTGGAAGCAGTGACGAAACCCCGGATGATGAGGTGAATACGGCAGAGCAGCTAGCCGCAAAGCTGCTGGCTGACACTCGAAACCGGGACAGTCGCCGGGCTGCCAGCAGCGTATTGAACCTGTGCGGCAACCTGAAGGATTGTATTGCCAATATCAAATCCACAGATGGCTACGACCTGCGTATTCACCAGCTGGAGAACAACATTTATGTGATAACCCAGCTGATTGAAGAGTACATGTATACTTATCTGTATCATGAGGCCGGTGAGCTTGCTGTGCTGCGGCACACGCAAAACGCCTGGCTTGCGGCAGGTTTGATTCTCTCTGCAGGAATAATGCTGGTAGTGATTACCGTCTCCCTGCGGCGGAGCTTCCAGATTACTCGAAGTATCGCACAGCCCATTGATGATCTGTACAGCCGCGTCGTAGAGATCGGACAGGGAGATTTGTCTGTCAGGCCGCCTGTTGAGGCGGAGGACAGTAAACTTCGGGCGTTGGGAGAAGGCGTGGAGGAGATGGTCACACGCCTGAACGAGCAGATGGCTCTGAACCGCCAGGAGCAGGATCGCCTGCGCAGTATGGAGCTGGCATTGGTTCAGGCCCAGATCAACCCACATTTTCTCTACAACACCCTTGATGCGATTGTCTGGCTGGTGGAGACGGGAAAGAATGATGAGGCGGTGGAGATGGTATCCAGCCTTTCCACCTATTTCCGTTCTTTTCTTTCAAACGGAAAGGACATTATCAGCTTGCGTGAAGAAGCGCTGCATGTACGCAGCTATCTGGAGATACAGCAGGTGCGCTATCCGGATATTTTGCACTATGAGATCAATATGGACCCGGCCTTGGACGAGTGCCCGATCCCAAAGCTGACATTGCAGCCGCTGGCGGAAAACGCGCTCTATCACGGAATAAAAGCCAAACGCGGCGGCGGAAGCATTATGATCAGCAGCCATCTTGCGGATAATCGGGCTGTTATCGTGGTTCAGGACACAGGAAGCGGAATGACGGAGGACAAGCTTCGACTGCTGCGTGATTCATTGGAGACAGACGAGGGGCAGGGCTTTGGTCTGATGGCATCCTATAAGCGTCTGAAGCTGATGTACGGCGACACTCTCGATTTTCACATTGACAGCGAGGAGGGGAGCGGAACGGTGATCACCATACGGTTTCCAGTATGCGGAGAGGAAAAAACATGAAAATAAGATGGATATGCCTTTTACTGGCCTCGCTTCTGCTGTTGACGGCCTGTGGCGCCCAAAACACAGAAGAGGAGTCGCTGATCCGTGTCGGCTTTTCTCAAGTCGGCTCGGAATCGGATTGGCGTATTGCCAATACCGCATCTATGGTTCAGGCTCTCAGCGAGGCTAACGGCTTTGAGTTGTTGTTCGATAATGCCAAGCAACGCCAGGAAAACCAGCTTTTGGCGATTCGGAATTTTATCCAGCAGGATGTTGACTATATTGTGCTGGCCCCCATCACCGAATCCGGTTGGGATGATGTGCTGCAGGAGGCCAAAAACGCCGGTATTCCTGTCCTCATTGTAGACCGGCAAATCTCCGTGGAGGATGAAAGCCTGTATACAAGTTGGGTCGGCTCGGATTTTATGGCTGAGGGGCAGCGAGCGGTTCACTGGCTGGAGGAGAGGCTTTTGACGCAGGGAAGGGAACAGGAGCCGCTGCGAATCCTGCATATCCAGGGCACCTATGGCGCCACGGCACAGCTCCTGCGTACTCGTGCGCTTCTGGAGGCGGTGGATGCGCATCCCAGCTGGGAGATCGTGGCGCAGCTTCCGGGAGAATACACAGAGGCGAAAAGCTATGAGTTGATGCGCTCTTTCCTGCAGACAGGACAGAAGATCGACGTAATCTACAGCGAGAACGACAATATGAGCTTTGGCGCCATTCAGGCGCTAGAGGAGGCTGGGATTACCTGCGGCGGCGAGGACGGTGTTATGATCATCTCCTTTGATGCCGTACGCAGGGCCCTTGAGCTTTGTCGGGAAGGGAAAATAAGCCTCTGCGTGGAGTGCAATCCCCTCCACGGCCCGCGTGTCGAGGCACTGCTTCGGCAGTTGGAACAGGGCGAAAAACTACCCAAGCAGACTTTCGTGGATGAGATTGCCTTTGACCGTACCATGCTTACCGAAGACGTAATCCGAGAGCGCGAATATTGAGAAAAGGGCTCGACGCAATAACGCAAAGCGTTATACATCAAGCCCTTTTTTACCTTAGCCGCTTTCCCGTTCCCGGATGATCCAGGGCATCCGCACACTTCGAACCTTGCGGCCCCGTATAAGATTGAGCATCGCTTCAGCAGCGGTGTTTGCCATCTGATGGCGCTCATGCGCCAGGGAGGTTATGGACACCGGGCCGATCGTACAGTAATGACTGTTGTCAAAGCCTACCACGGCCACATCCTCCGGCACGCGCAGACCTTCCGCATGCAAACAATGGATCAGGGAATAGGCGATTTCATCGTTGTAACAGAGTACCGCAGAGCAGCCCGCCAACCGACGCCGGATAAATGCGTACATCCATTCATCACGTCCGGCGAGAAGTGCCTCCCGCTGGGCGGTATCAAACCAGAAAATACTCTCTTCCCGTAACGTGCAGCCGTACTGACAAAGTGTGGTGACAAGCCCCTCATAGCGCTCAAGGCCCTGTTGGTCATCGCTTTTCAGAATAGCGGCGACATTACGATGTCCTTTCTCCAGCAGATATCGTGTCAGCTGTCGGGCACCGCCGACATTATCATCCTGAATGCAGGGCGTTCCTTCCGGAAAGGGGAATGCGGCATGCAGATAGATCAAGGGAATCTTTAATGAATCGATGCGGGCCAGCAAATCCAGGTTTGGGCTCGGCAGGGCAGTTTTGGCGCCCTCGAGAAGAATTCCGGACGGGGGATCATCCAGAATCCGCTCCAGAACCTTGCGCTCATCCATGACGTGGTTGCCGGTACTGTAGGCTTCGGTAGAGAAGCCATGCGAAGAAAAAATCTTTTCCAGATCTCTGAGCAGCTGAGGATAAAAATAGTTGTCAAGAGAGGAACACAAAAGCGTGATCCGTTTGCTGCGGACAGGGCGATCGCCGGAAAGATAGGTCCCGCTGCCGTGAATACGGACGACCAGACCCTCCGAAGCTAATTGCTCCAGTGCGCGCCGAACCGTTTGACGGCTACAGTGATAGGTCTCACACAATGCGAGCTCGCCGGGAAGGCGCGGCTGCCCCTGCTGCTGCAGGGAAGCACAGAGTTGTCGCAGCTCCGCGGCGAGGCGAAGATACTTGGATGCCATAGGACGACCTTCTTTCCCGTATCATTCTGTTTGACATTGTACCATAAGCGAGAGGAAGGGCAAAGCTTTTTCTTTCTATATCGGTTTACAATCCGCATGGACGATACCATTGGGAAGGTTTAAATTTCAATCCAGTTTTTGTAGACTTCCATAAAAAATCAAACGAAACTGTTTGCCTTTAGTTATTTTATCAAGACGTTTTAATTGGTAAAAACAGGAGCTCATCGTAAAATATCCAACGTAAAAAAGGGGGCAGTCAGAAGAAAACAGATGTTTCCAGCAAAGTTGTATGTTTTTTACGGATATATGAAAAGTTGTATTTATTCGCTTTCACGGTTTTAAAGCGAAGGATGTCAGAACGGTTGACGAAGAGGAATTTTCATGCTTTCATAAGCATAAGGACATTATCGGTCCAAATACTTTAAAAAGTGAGGGAGCATTATGAAAAAACTGATTGCTATCGCACTCGTCCTTGTACTGTGCCTGTCCCTGATTCCCGCGGCGTTTGCGGCGGATGATCTGATCAAGGTCGGCATTGTCAACAATCCTCCGTCTGAGTCCGGCTATCGTGAAGCCAATGTCAACGACTTCATCAACGTGTTCACCGAGGAGAACGGTTATTCCGCCAGCTTCTTCTACAGCATTAAAAACGATGAGCAGCTGAGCGCTGCCCGTCAGTTCATCACCGACGGTGTGGATTATCTGCTGATCTCCGCCGCCGAGACGACCGGTTGGGATGCCGTTCTGAAAGATGCTCAGGAAGCCGGTATCGGCGTCTTCCTGTTCGACCGTATGATCGACTGCGACTCCGATCTCTTTGAGGCGGCTGTTGTCTCCGATATGGCGAAGGAAGGCGAGACCGCTGTTGGCTGGCTGCTGGATCAGGAGCTGGATGAGTACAACGTCATCCACATTCAGGGCGCCATGGGCAGCGATGCCCAGCTGGGCCGTACCGGCGCTCTGGACGAGCAGTTTGAGTCTGGCAAGATGAACAAGGTCGTGCAGCAGACTGCAACCTGGGACGAGGCTGAGGCCAAGAAGATCGTGGAGTCCGTCATTAACTCCGGCGAGCCGTTCAACGTCATCTATGCTGAGAACGACGGCATGGCCAAGGGCGCTGTCGCTGCTCTGGATGAAGCCGGTATCACCCATGGTGTTGATAAGGACGTCATCGTCATGGGCTTTGACTGCAACAAGTGGGCGCTTCGTGAGCTCGAAGCCGGCAACTGGAATTACGACGGCCAGTGCAGCCCCTTCCAGGCTCAGGTCATCAGCGATATGATCCAGGTTCTTGAGGACGGCGGTGAGATCGAAGGCCTGAACGAGAACAAGCAGATCATCTCCGTTGAGAAGGGCTTTGACGCCCGTGAGATTACCGAGGAAGATATCCTCACCTACGGTCTGGGCGAAGATGTCACCAAGGCCGACTGATTGCTGAAGCATCTGTAGGAAGCACTATAAAGAACCAAACAGCGCGGTGTGGGAGTGGAGAAATCCGCGGTCCACACCGCGCTTGCGGTTGATTATGATTGGATACTATGGACAGGAGATGAGCGGATGGAAGACGGAATTGTTTTGACCATGCGTGGAATATGTAAATCCTTCCCCGGGGTGAAGGCCCTTGACAACGTGGATTTCACCCTGCGCAAGGGAGAGATTCACGCATTAATGGGAGAAAACGGCGCCGGTAAATCGACTCTGATAAAGGTACTGACAGGGGTATATCCCAAGGATGCAGGAGAGATCCACGTAGAGGGTGTACAGGAAGCAATCAGCATCCGTTCTCCCCAGGAGGCACAAAACTACGGTATCAGCACAGTGTATCAGGAGATCAGCCTGTGTCCAAACCTTACTGTTGCTGAGAATATGTTTATCGGGCGAACCAGCGGAAAAACAGTAAACTGGAAGGCCATGGAGAAACGGGCGGAAGAGCTGCTCGATTCCCTCGGAATTCCCGCTCGCCCGAAACAGCAGCTTTCCGATTGCTCCCTTGCGGTACAGCAGATGGTCGCTATCGCGCGTGCGGTGGACACGGAGTGCAAGGTACTGATCCTGGATGAGCCTACCTCTTCGCTGGACGATAAGGAAGTGGCCATGCTCTTTCGCTTGATGCGTGATTTGAAAGCGCGCGGCGTGGGCATCGTTTTTGTCACTCATTTTCTGGAACAAGTCTATGAGGTCAGCGACCGCATAACCGTTTTGCGAAACGGAGAGTTAGTCGGGGAATATGAGGTTGAAAAACTACCCCAGGTGGAGCTTGTTGCCAGTATGATCGGCAGAGAACTGGAAAGCCTTTCCGTTATTAAGAAGGAAACTGCAACGGCAGAACGGAAGGAAGTACTCTACGAGGCAAAAAACCTTTCCAGCACGGAAAGCCGTCCCTTTGATTTTTACATAGGGAAAGGGGAAGTCAACGGCTTCACCGGACTGCTCGGCTCCGGGCGAAGTGAAAGCGTCCGTGCCATCTTTGGCGCTGACACCGTTACCGGCGGTGAGGTGATGATGGAAGGGAAAAAGATCCGCGTCAGCAAGCCTCTGGACGCCATGAAAAATGGCATCGGATATCTGCCCGAAGACCGCAAGCGTGACGGCATCATCGCCGATCTCTCTGTGCGGGATAACATCATTCTGGCGCTTCAGGTACTGCGCGGAATGGGTCATCCGATCTCCCGTGCAAAGGCCGAAGCCTTTGCCGATGAATACATCAAGGCGCTTGAAATCAAAACCGCTTCGACCGATACCCCGGTTGGGTCCCTCTCCGGCGGCAACCAGCAGAAAGTGATCCTTGCCCGCTGGCTGCTCACGCATCCTAAGTATTTGATCCTGGATGAGCCAACCCGCGGTATTGATGTGGGTACTAAAACGGAGATCCAGCGTCTTGTGCTTAAGCTGGCTGAAGAGGGAATGAGTGTCACCTTTATCTCCTCTGAGATCGAGGAAATGCTGCGAACCTGCTCAAGGCTGATCGTTATGAGGGATCGAAACATCGTCGGCGAGCTCACCGGGGATGAACTGACTCAGAGCCATGTCATGCACACCATTGCGGGAGGAGGCGGCGAAAATGAATAAAAGCAAGAGAGGGAAGAGCGGCGTCGCCCGATATTCACAGCTGCTGGTTCCCCTAATTGCTATTTTGCTGTTGGTTATTTTCAACCTCATTCGTGATCCCAGCTTTTTTTCCGTAGGACTGACCACCAACAATAACAGCGATCCTGTACTCCAGGGCAATCTGATTTCCATTCTCAACGGTGCATCGGAGCTGGTTATCCTCTCCATGGGTATGACGCTTGTGACAGCGGCCTCCGGCGGACAGGATATCTCGGTCGGCGCACTGGCCGCAATTGCCGGCAGCGTTTTCGTCAAGGTACTGAAAAGCGGCGGAAATATCAGCCCCATGTTGGTTGTCGGCGCGTTTTTGATGTGCTGCGCTGTGGCGATGCTCTTTGGTGCTTTTAACGGGAGTCTTGTAGCACTGTTCAACATCCAACCGATGATTGCTACGCTGATACTCTTTACCTGTGGCCGCAGCATCGCATATTGGATTAACGGCGGCGCGACGCCGACAGTATCCAGCCCCATTATCAACGCTATCGGAAGTTTTATTCCCGGTATCCCGGTACCGACTCCGATTTTGATTGTCATTCTCATGGGCATCCTGTTTGCGCTGCTCTTTCGTTTCACAACGCTCGGACTGTATATTCAGTCTGTAGGCATTAACCAAAGTGCAGCACGGCTCAACGGAATTAACGCCGTGGGCATCAAACTTCTCTCTTTCATTCTGCTGGGTGCTTGCTGTGCCGTCGCAGGTATGATCGGAGTGAGCCGACTTGGATTGATCAACCATGAGACTCTTCTCATCAATATCGAAATGGACGCCATTCTTGCCGTTGCGATCGGTGGCAACAACTTGGGCGGCGGCAAATTCAAGATGCTTGGCTCTGTGTTAGGTGCGTATGCGATCCAGGCCCTGACGATCACCCTCTATGCGATGAAGGTTCCTTCCACCGATGTCAAAGCCTATAAGGCTGTAGTCATTGTCCTGCTGGTGGTCATGGGTTCTCCTGTGGTCAAGGAAGCCGCGGATCGTTTTGGGAAGAGAATCCGCGAAGGCCGAACGTCCGGTGCGGGAAAGGAGGCGGCATAAGGCATGAAAGAGAAAGAGGCGCTTCGCCGCAGAGAACCAATTACCGATACGCAGCTGCTGATGACCATTACCATCTGCATTTTTGTGGGAATGTATGTTCTGGCGATGCTGATCTGGGGCGGCGGCTTTAAAAAACCGCAAATGCTCTTCGACATGCTCAATGACAACGCCTATCTGGTTATCATCTCCTGCGGACTCACCATTGTCATGATCACCGGCAGCATCGATATTTCTGTCGGCGGTGTGACGGCGCTGGTCGCTATGGTCGGTGTTATGATCCTCAACGGAAACCTCGGCCTCTTCAATGGCCTGATCACATCCATGGGGCTTTCCGAGAGCTGGCGCATCGTCTTTGCGCTGCTTATGTCTCTGCTCATCGGGTTGGCCTTCGGTCTGGTACAGGGCTATCTGATTGCGCATTTGGAGATCCAGCCCTTCATCATCACGCTTGCCGGTATGTTCTTTGCGCGTGGTATGATTACTATCATCAGTGTTGACCCGCAAAAGGGGCCTCAAGATCTGATGGACATCCTGCAGGCCCGTATTGAGATGCCTTGGCTCGGTTCCCCCAACAAAAAGGGCGTGATGATCCCGGCGCGCATGGAGATCGGTGTGGTGATCGCGCTTGTCCTTGTGGTACTGGTGTTTTTGCTGCTGCGCAAATCCAGACTTGGCCGCAGCTTTTATGCCGTAGGCGGAAACCGTCAGAGTGCACTGATGCTGGGCGTGAATGTGCGGCATTCTCGTTTCATGGCACATTTGCTGTGCGGGATTCTCAGTGGAATCGCAGGATTTGTCTTTATGATGCATACCGGTGCGGGAAACGCAACCAATGCAACAGCGGCGGAGATGAACGCCATTGCCTCTTCGATCATCGGCGGTACGCTGCTGACAGGCGGCGTTGGCAATGTGATCGGCACCTTCTTCGGTGTTTTGACTCTCAGTACCATCAAGTCCATCGTCACGACCTCAGGCCTGCGGGATCCCTGGTGGCAGAGTATTACCACCGGCGCCATGTTGTGCTTTTTCATTTTGCTGCAGAGCGTGGTACTGATGCGGAAAAACAAGCGAAAAAAATAACATAGGCATATGACGGAAGGCAGTTCCTATTTCCTTTATCCCGATCACGCGTGCACATGAGAAAGGAAGCGCTTGTATGGACACAGGATAGGGGACTGTTGAGTAAGCCTTAAAAGAAAGAATTCATAAAAAATCCATGACTCGTTCGTAACGTCAAGAGCATGAACGAGTCATGGTTTTTTTCGGAAATATACGGTAGTATCATCCGGTATGGGGAAAACGATATCGGAAGCGGAGCTTTCCATCACCGTAAAGCCCGTATTCCTCGTAGATGGAGATTTTTGTTGCTTTTCTATTTATAATTATCTCAGAGGATCACATCGGAATTGCTTATAGCAGAAATCTGTGGTAATATGGTTGAAAAGAGAAAAAGCAGGGGAGAAACAAAGCAATGCTTTTCGCAATTTTGGAAGGGACTTTGATCCCGTTCTTTGGCACATGCCTCGGTTCGGCCATGGTGCTGTTTCTGAAAAAACAAATATCTGATATTCTGAAAAAGATTCTGACCGGGTTCGCATCCGGCGTTATTGTGGCGGCGACTTTCTGGAGCCTCCTGGAACCCTCTCTGGAGAGCAGCCAAGGAATGGGTAATTTTGCCTTCATCCCGGCAGCAGTAGGTTTTCTGATTGGAATGGGGTTTCTTCTGCTGCTGGACGTGCTGACCCCTCACATGCATATGAACATGGAGGCAGAGGGACCCAGCTCCGGGATGAAACGTACAACAAAACTGATACTGGCTGTAACACTGCACAACATTCCCGAGGGCATGGCAGTTGGCGTCGTATTTGCAGGCTGGCGATCCGGGAATACCAGTATCAGCCAGGCAGCCGCTTTGGCGCTGGCAATCGGTATCGCCATTCAGAACTTCCCGGAAGGCGCGATTGTCTCTATGCCGCTCAGAGCGGAAGGAATGGCAAAAAGGAAAACCTTCTGGTATGGCGTTCTGTCAGGTGCGGTTGAGCCTGTAGCAGCCTGGATCACAATCGCGGCAACAAGCATTGTTGTGCCATTTATACCGTATATGCTCGCGTTTGCAGCAGGGGCTATGTTGTATGTCGTTGTGGAAGAACTGATCCCGGAGATGGCAGAAGGGAAGCATTCAAACGCAGGTCCCATAGCCTTTGCGCTCGGCTTTGTGTTGATGATGATTCTGGATGTGAGCTTAGGATAGCTTGACCGCGGCAAATGCTTCAATAACAATAAAGAATGAAATCGGATAGATGCGTTTAAGTCCTGAAATCACATGATTTCAGGACTATTTATGCAATTTCAGGACTATTTATGCATAAGTTGCGCAATCAGTCATCGATTTCCGATTTAAATTTTCTGCCGATCGGATTCGCCATGGCCGCCTCATGCAGAGCTGCGTTATCCAGATGGGTATAGATCTGCGTGGTATTCAAGTTGCTGTGACCGAGGACCTCCTGCAGCGCGCGCGTATCGACGCCGTTTTTTAGCATTAAGGTTGCGGCGGTGTGACGAAGCTTGTGCGGTGAATAGCGGCTTGGATCCAAACCCGCAAGGAGCAATTTCTTTTCTAACATTTGCTGTACGCCTCGAACACCAAATCTGCAATTCTTTTGGCTGATAAACAGCGCGTTTTTATCAGAATCCTTCACATTTTCAACATTTCTGACGGAAAGATAATCGTCGATCGCCTCCCGGCAGCCGTCTGCGAAATACACAACTCTTTCTTTGTTGCCTTTGCCCAGGACACGCAAATGATCTTCATAGATGTCTGTTATGTTCAGAGAAACAAGTTCAGACACACGCAAACCGCAGGATAAAAACAGCATAAGGATGCAATAGTCGCGCAGCTCGTAAGGGCCATCACAAGCGGCTAACAGGCGTTCGCATTCACTTTCTTCCAGATAGCGTGGCAAAGAAGCCTGGCGTTTCGGCATGTCAAGTTCTTGACAAACATTATAATCCAACAAATGTCGTTTTGTTGTTAAATAATTAAAAAAGGATTTGACAGAAGAAGTGCGTCGGCAGCGACTGGCAGCCGACAGCGCATTACTGGAATTCATGCGTTCCGGAGAAAACGACTGGTATCGATATAATTCCTCGATTTTAATGGACTTGATAAAATCAATATCGATATCCGTGATATCGATTTCATGAAACGGAACGTCGAGCGGAACGAGATGACGTTTGCGCTTTAAAAACCGAAACAGAATTTTCAGATCCAAATAATAACCGGCGA
>OCVV011334593.1_pt1 | contig 15983 bp, 8 predicted proteins | sample 1539721 | NCBI WGS metagenome assembly OCVV01 (sample SAMN02144230, study PRJEB22623) | gut metagenome | biome: sheep rumen | host: Ovis aries | place: New Zealand
TTCCTTCTCATTCTGTTTCGGGTCAACGAGCGCATCACAGATGGCAATGCGCAATCCGGCCCTAACCAGTTTCGGCAGATAGATATCCAGCGCATGGTGGGGGAAGGAGGTATAGTCAAACTTCTTTCTTCCCGCCGACTGCTTTGACAGGGCGATTCCAAGGATACGCGACGCCTTTTCGGCATCCTCGCCAAAGGCTTCGTAGAAGTCGCCGTTGCGCATCAGGATCATCGCATCAGGATGTTTCTCCTTCAGCTCCTGAACCTGATGATAGGCCTGGGCCTCGCGGTTTAGAGCCACCACCTTGGGACACTCACCCTTCGTATCGTTCTGGAGCACCATAGTCAGAGCCTCGTAAGGACGGGACAGACGAGAGGCAGTTACCACATCATCACTCAGGTTGCAGCATTTGTTCATCCAAACGCCCTTATTGGTTTTCGCCATCTCCAAGGCACCGACAATCAAACCGGCAGTCACTACGGCAGCAGCGACATCCTTGCCCGCAGACTCCTTAGCCTCACGGTCACGTTTCTCATCCTCTTTCTTCTTGATCTCATCGAGGGCTTTCTGGTCTTCGGCCTTCTGCTCCTTCTCCTTCTTCAGGTTTCCATCAAGCGCCTTTTGCTCCTCCTTGACCTTCGGTCGAGCCTGCTCACGCTCGGCAGAGCTGATGCGAGCATCGCTCTGCTCTTGCTTAATCGCAGCCTTTTTCTCTTTCTTATCCTCTGTAACGATGTTGGCTTTTTCTTCCCGGAGCTGTTTGATGGTAGCCAGTCGGACAATATCCATTTTCACACAGTCTGTTGGCTTGCCAAAGGCTGGGGTTTGATAAAAGCTGGGGCTTTCATCACGAGGACTGAAGATATGACCAGGATATTTATCCATAAACGCCTGAACATCCTCCGTTTCCTCTGCATCGAGATTGCCGAAGTCACCATTGATAATAGCAGAAAGGGCATATTCTGGCACTTTCACAGTGTCCACCTGCACAGTTATCTGCTGATCCTCTGAGGTCAGCACTTCATCCATCAGACTGATTACCTGTTGACGGGCTTCCTCCGGCAGGTCTTTCAGATAGAGTTGGTTACGGTGGTCGTAGGCATCCTCGCGATTCTCAAACACCTCGATGTCATCAGCAACGGCCATAGCATGACTAAGCACCGTATCCTTTGTTTCCGAACCATCAAAGAACTTAGGAACCATAACAGGTACACGCAGCGCCAGTGGGAGATAATCCAGCTTTGCATCATTGGCCAAACCACATATATGCTCCACTGCGGATCTCTCCTGAGAGCTTTTCAGTCCGTCAGACAGCTCCTTCAGTACTTGTTTCTGCACTTCTGGAGAGAAGTCCGTGAGCATCATGGCACCTTCACTTTTCGCAGCTGCATCCATGCCCTCATAGAGCATGATATACGGGGGATCGACAGTCACAGCACTGTACTTTTCCATCTCACCAGTATCATTACGCAGGAGTTCTGCCTCCTTTAGCAGGAACACTGGCGTATTGGTTAGTTCTGCGTCTTTATACTGCTGCACCACATCGTCATGTTGCCTGGTAAGTTGACTTTTCTGACTATCCTCTTCACGCCATCTGACATCACGAGCCAACCACTCAGCCGTATTCATGGAATAATACGGATTGATGGGGTTGATATCCACAGGGATGCCGTTTATCTCCAGACGGTTCTCATTGAGGACATTGAAAAGAGCATCTTCCTTCACACCTTCACCGCCATATTCGAGCAAGATATCGAGGTCACTGCCCTCCTTGGCTTCGCCTCTGGACCGGCTGCCGATGATGGTCACCTGCTTCACATAGATGTCTTCACCAGGGAAGTCTTCTGCCAGTTTCTCATTCACATAGTCCTCGACCATCTGCTTGACCTCATACTGCGTATAATCCTCCAGCCCCTGAACCTTCGGGCCAAGTTTTAGTGGATTCACTCCGTTCAACAGGTCATAGAGCACGCGGTCGGCCACCTCTTCCTTATTGGTGTACTCGATATGCAGGAAGTCTGCAACGGCATTCCAGAACTTGCCCAGTACTGCAGAGACCTTTTCGAAGATGCCAGCGGCATTCTCCTTGTCAGCCACGAACTCCTGCAGACGCTGGGTGCCGCGCTGGCCACTATACTGAGCCAAGGCCTCCGAAGCAATCTCATCATCCGTATGCAGATTGGGGTATTGGCTCTTGACATCATTCCACACCTCCGGCGTGTCCTTCATCATCTGGACGACCTTTTCCCACTCTTTCGGATTCTGCTGACGCAGGACTTCGGCCCACAAGTGGGTATATTCGTGGATAGGTGTCTCTACTGTGGCTACATTGGGGTCAAGATAGACCTTACCCTCATGCACAAATCCATAGACCTGACCTTCCTTGTCACGGAACAGGATGGGTTTCCTGCTCTCGTTGGTCTGATCCTTATACTTCTCAAGGACGCGCTCACCTTCGGCAGCATCGAGATTCACGTCGATGCCCGCACCACGCATACGCTCAATCAGCGCATCACGCAGCCCTAAAGACGGCTTTTCCACCTTCTGTCCTTGCTTGCCCACTTGGGCTGCTATGCGAACTGGTTGTGAAACCACCGGCTTCTTCTCTATCTCCTGGGCAAGCGGCATCTTCACCTCCAATTCTGGATGGTACTGCAGATAGTTGTCGGTATGGGCCAACACCACAGCACGGACTTCCACGTCCTTGCCGAAGTTGGCCTGTGCGGCCTGAGAGAGGGTATGGCCTGTATCGAGTACATTATCCACCAAGACGACAATCGTCCCCTCTGACAACTCATCATTGAAAGTGAAGTCGATCTTCGGCAGGTTGTCGTTGCCGTTCTCCTTCTTCAGCTCGTAAAGCGAGGGATGGGGAGAACTGATCAGGCTGCTGTTGCTGTCTATTTCCATATAGTCACCAAGGTCGTAGGCGATATCATCCGTATAGCCGGGGATGCCTGTCTTTCCTGGCATGGGGACAAGCACCATCCTTTCACGCTCAGCCTCTGGAATCTTACCAAAGAGATCGGATAACTGGCTGACGGCCTCGGTGATGGCATCATTGCTACCCCCTTCCTTGACCTGATGGGCCAAGGTCCTCAGCTCCTCGCCACGCTCTCCTACCCCATACTGGCCCAAAGAATAGACCACGATAGGCTTTTCTGCGGCATGGGCAATCTCCACGGTCTCTGCCTTGGTCTCCGGCTCCACAGAAACGGCAACATCCTCGCCTGTATGCCAGTCGATATTATGCTCCTGAAGATACTTCCTTGTGGCAAAGATGACCTCATTGTCCTGGCATACCTTGTCACCTTCGGTATCATTGTTGGCCATATTGACCAGCCACTCCTTATCCTCCATTCGCTGCTTGTTGGAATCAACAATCTGCTGCATGAACTCCTCACACTTCTGGCGCAGGGTGAACTCTCCCTCGACCTCCGGGTCGCTGACCATCAGGTCACCGTCCCAATGACCACAGCGCACATAGCCGCGATTGCGCCAGCTGCCGGTATCGGCCATCTCACGCATCTCGCTGATGCTGACAAACGGATAGGCCTCACGGGCGAACGTCACCTTATGATAGCGGCCTTCCTTCGAGAACTTATAGGGCAGTTCCTCGGGCTTGGGCATGTTCTTGGTGGTCTCGTCGAGCGATGCCTGGATCTGTTTCTCCAAGGCATCCAGCTCCGTTTTCAGCCCCTTCAAGTCATCTTCCTTTCCCCAAGGCTTTCCAGCAATACGCTGATACTCGGCAATGTCCTGTGCCAGTTTCGCATTGCGCTCCTGATACTGGGCAATGACACCGGGAATACGCTCCAGTGCCTGCACGCCATAGCGCACAGCCCCCAAGCGGTTGTCCTTGCTCATGGCCAGATGTCCGTTGTTATGCTCATAGAGGTAATGGCCTTTCACATAGAAGGTGTTGCCAGCATAGACCTCCTTCTTCATCTTCTCATCGTACATATAAACCGTATTGACAATCAGCGGGAAGCCATAGACCTCACCCATCTGACGGTCTTTGTTGCCGATGGTTCGCCCGGCATCCTGCAAGGCAGCACCCATCCCTTCCACGTTATAGGTGCCGTCAGCCGCAAACTCCTTGACCTTGGGCATCGTCAGACCTGGCAGAGAAGTGCCGTCCTCGCCATATTTGGCAGCGGCCTTGAATTTATCATAGTCCTCAGTCATATCCTTGATAATGACATCGTTCTTCTGTACCTTCTCCTGAGCGACCTCCAAGCGCCACTCGGTTTCCCTTCTGGCCTGCATGTAGGTCTTGCGCTCCGACTCCAAGGCCATGATCTTCTTCTCCAGCTTGGCCTTCTGAAGCAGGTCGTCATTGCCGGAGAGGATGGCCACATACTCGGCGAAGTTCATGCCGTTCTCTTCATCCATCGCTCCCTCGTCAATGACACGCGAGCCAAGGCTGTTGGTCTTCAGCTGGGTGATGAAGAGCTGCTTGTTCTGAAGCAGGTTGAACTTATAACTGTCGAGGGTACGCTCCACAGCATAGATGATAATATCCACATTGTTATTAGCGTAGAGCTTTGCAACCTCATTGCCTGAACGTCTGGCACGACCATTACGCTGCTCCAAGTCGGAGGGGCGCCAGGGTATGTCGATGTGATGGACTGCCACGGCACGCTTCTGGGCATTGACACCTGTACCAAGGGTAGAGGTGGAACCGAAGAGCACACGGATAGTGCCTTCGTTCATGGCCTTGATGATCTCCTTGCGCTGCTTCTCGTTCTTCGCCTCCTGAATGAAGCGAATCTCCTCTGCTGGGATGTTATAGTCACGAACGAGCTTATCCTTGATCTCCTGGAAGATATTCCACTCACCGGGCTTATAGGTCGAGAGGTCACTGAAGATGAACTGTGTTCCCTTCTGCTCGTTGTATTTCTGGTAATAGTCTGCCACCAGACGCGCACAGTGGCTGGCCTTGTTCTCAGGGTCATCGCCAAAGAGTTCCTGGTCAACCAGTCGCATATCGAGTGAGGCCTTTCGGCTGGCATCGGTGGCAATGAGCATCTTTCCCTTCTGTTCACGGTCGTTCAACGGGCCACGGAAGATGAGTTCGCCGTCACCTGTCTGAGCAAACTGCACCAGACGCTCATTGAAGTCCTGCTGGTCTGCCGTCGGCTTGATGTTATGCAGAATGACATTCATGGCAGGACGGTCGAGACCGACATCCTCGCCTGTGCGGTAGTCGGTAATCTCATTATAAAAGGTGGCCAGTTCAGGGACTTTCACAAAATAGCGGAAACGTTCCTTCTGGACAACGGCATTGGTCACGGAGAACTCATAGTCTGAGGTCTTCTTGGCATAGACTGCCGCCCAGGCATCAAAGCTATGGATGCCCTGCTGCTCCATCGCCTTCGGACGGAGGTACTTGAACAACAGATACAGCTCCGTCAGTGAGTTGCTGATGGTCGTACCACTCAGGAAGGTTGCTCCCAGGTCTTTTCCTGTGCGCTTCTGAATAGTTCGCAGGGCATAAAGGAGGTTGAGCGCTTTCTGGCTACCCGCAGGATTACCCAATCCTGACACGCGCTGATGACGGGTCGTGAACATGAGGTTCTTGAACTGATGACTCTCATCGATGAAGATATGGTCGATACCCATGTTCCCGAAGTCCACAAAGTCATCCTTCCGGGATGCCATGTCGCTTTGGAGTTCCATGATCTTCACCTGCAGGTTCTCCTTGCGCTTCTCCAGTCCTGTAAGCATACGCCCGGAGATATTGCCGCCTTGCTGACGCAGGATGTCGAGGGCTTCGTCAATGTCTCGTAGTTCATCGGACAGGATCTGCTGCTGAATATCCATCGACTGAGGTATCTTGCCGAACTGGTCGTGCGACATGACGACGCAGGCATAGTCGTTGTTCTTGATACGGTTGAAGAATTCCACACGGTTAGCCGGTGAAAAGTCCTTCTCACTGGCATATAGAATCTTATCGTCAGGGAAAGCGGCCTGATAGGTGTTGGCTATCTCGGCGACATTGGCCTTCAGCGCGATAATCATCGGCTTATTGGCCAGTCCCAGACGGTGCATCTCGTGGGCAGCCATACACATGATGAGCGTTTTGCCTGTACCCACCTCATGGTCGCAGATGCCGCCACCGTTCTGGAGGAGCATCCATACACAGTCCTTCTGGGACTTGTAGATGTCCTTCACATTGAAACGGCTGCTGCCCAAGGCCTTCATGTCAATACCGGGGAAGGTCTGGTGACTGCCGTCGTATTTCGCCTTGACAAAGCAGTTGAACTTGCGGTTGTACATCTCCTGCAGCTCATCGCGCTTATCCTTGGGCAGGTTGGTAAGGTAGTCCGTGAAACCCTCACGGATTTCCTGAATCTTCGAGCTGGCCAACTGGATTTTCTCCATGTCCGGCGCCTTTATGTCGTTGCCGTTATCATCGGCACCCACACACTTCTGGATGTCAGGAGTGGTGTCGTGGAAGGCATGCTGCAACAGTGCCATACCGTCGTAGTCTTTATACTCGCCACGCACACAGTATTCCTCGCGGATTTTCAGGTTATAGCGGTTCTCGGCCTTGATAGAGTATTCATCGATATGCTCGGCATAGTGAATCTCCATCTTCGTGTCGAAGAGCTTGCCGACATATTCCTCGTAATACTCCGTGGGAATCCATCGCTCACCGAACTGCAGACCGATGTCGTCAAAGGCAATCTGCTGGGGCAGCGACTGCTCCAGTGCGGCCTTGGTCTCTTGCAAGGCGGGAACGATCTTGGGGTCATCGGCATGTTCCTGAGCCAGTTCAATGGCATCATTCACATAGGCCAGCTTATCATAGACATTGCCGGAGAGGGCCTTGCTGCTGATTTCGTAGCTGCCATCGGGCATGTAATAGATACGTCCTTTCAACTCATTGACCAAATCGGTCTGCGTATGGCCAGTGATACCGGCCATATACTCCAAGTCCACTTGACCATAGCGGTTCAGTGAGGCAAAGAGAGCTTCCTCCGGGGTATCAACATGACTGATTTCGTAGGCCACAAAGGACACGGGACGCTCGAAGATGTCGGCCTTGACAAAGGTCTTGTCAACGGCATTCTCCAGCGTCAGCACGTCACGTCCCTTGCTATCGTTCATGATGGCACGGGCATTCTTGCGCTCGTTGAGATAGCCGAACTTATCTACAAACTCGTCGTAATACTGATTCAGCTTCGCACGGAGTTCCGGCTGGGCTTCACGCGACTGTGCCTCGGTGTCATAGAGTTCTTCGTAGGCATCACGAATCTGATAGTAGAGCTGCATACGCTGCTCATCCTTGGTAAGCTCCTTGGGCTTTTCCTCTTGCTGGACTGTTGGCTGTGCCTGCTGCACTTCCTGACTGTCCCACATGGAAAAGAGGTCGAGCTGGACGGGGGCGCTCTGCTGCACCTGTTGCACCTGCGGCTTCACCTGAACCTGCTTAACTGGCTCCGGCTTCTGCTCCACGACTTTAGGGGCATTGGCCTTATAATAATCCACAAAGTCCTTATACAGGTCACGCTTGAAATACTCCGTAAGCAGTTGGGCAATCCCCTCCATACCGCCGTCATGGGTGCATACCAGTGTCGGCTTGCCGTAGGGGTCGGTGCCTTTCTCCATCTTCGTGGCCACGATAGCCTCCGAGTCAGGGGCCATCATCGACTTCCACCAGTGACAGTTCATGGATATGTCCGTCCAGTCCTCACCACTCATAGCCTTGAAGCCCTCGTTCACGTCGCAGAATGCCTGTGTATCAGGATCGAGCGACATATCGTAGCCCGTGTATTTCTGGAGAACGACCAAGTCAGAGCCGACATCCGTTCCTGCTTCGTCGCGGAACATGCCATCGGGCAGACGGAAAGCTCCCACAAGACGGGCATTCTTAGCCAGTTCCTCGCGTATGGGATTGTTCGACGGAGAATCCATGAATCCCCTGGAGGTGATGAACGCCACAAAACCACCCTCACGTACCTGGTCGAGGGCTTTCAGGAAGAAGTAGTTGTGGATGGTCGAGACGGCATAGCGTTTCGCATCGTTGCCACTCTTGCGGTATTCATCATCCATCACCTTGATGTCGCCGAAGGGAATATTAGATGTCGCAACGTCAAATGTCCCCTTCAGCTCAGGCCTGATGGTCTCAAAACCGTCTATTGTAACACTGTCGTTCGGATTCAGAGCCTTCAGGATGCGACCAGTAAGCAGGTCTTTCTCAAAGGCACTGACCCTCACATCGGGATACTCGCCCTTGAAGGCATCGCCGAATTTGCCGATACCTGCCGAGGGGTCGAGCATCGATCTCACCTCCACGCCTGAGTCCTTCATCACCTTTGCTATCGCGCCGATGACAGGCGCAGGTGTGTAGAACGAGGTTAACACAGAGTTTTTCAAGCTCTGAACATACTCTCGATACTGTCTGTCATCCTTGCTGCTCTCACGTAACAGTTCATGAAGGCGAAGGGTATCTGCTATAAACGGACGGTCGGAGGGCTTCCATACTTTCTCATTCTGAATACTGTCCTTGTCAACAGGGTTGAGCACGAACTTCAGACCACCAAAACCGCTGTATCTCTTCAGGACTTCACGCTCCACATCCGTCGCCGCCCTACCCTCTTTTTCGAGTTGGAAGACGGTACGGATAGCGGCAATGTTATCCTGTAACTTTTGTCTCTTGTTATATGCCATAGTATTTTCTCTTTATCGGTGCAAACCCACTGACACGTCGCGCACCTCTCCTCGTGCCAGTCCGCGCAGCTCGGCCTTGACATCGGCCTTCCACGCATCGGGGATGTTTCCCATCGCCCTTTCTGAATTGCTGAACAACACTTCATAGAAGAAGTCCCTGCCCTTGGGCCGCAGATAGAAGCCGCCACAGTCGGCAGCCAGTTCAATGGCTTTCCGCTGTTCGGGCGAAAACTCCCTGGCCGACGGGTCGGTGGTACGCTCCACCAAGGCTTTCTTTGCAGCATCATAGCGATAGTCAGGGCAACGCATACGCGAGGCTTGACCGAACTTCAGGGCGACATCGAAGGGCGTCACGTCCTGACGGCCAGTGTAGTTCTGAACGGCTTTCAGCTTCGTAGGGTCGTGTCGCAGCTCCTCCAGCGTCGGATAGTACAAGGCCACACGGTCGTAGAATCCGAGGCCGTGCGGATCGGTGTCGTAGGCGAAGCCGTCGTGGAACTCCATGTCTATCGCAAACTCGCCGTTGTCATCGAACTTGACGTAGGGCGGAAGCGTATCAACGCTTGACAGTCCCTTGCCACTGAGTACAGGGAAACTATCACGGTTCAGGATGATGTTGTCCACGGGACCTTTCGGGCACTCAAGTTCAGAGAAGCTGATGCCCGATTGTGACAGCAACCGGCGACGGCTGTATTCCAGCGCATGGAGAAAGGTCTCGAAATGGGGAGCATCTTCCAAAACATGGGGCTTGTCGGCCTTACGGGCAGCAGGGACGACTTCGCCCAATGTGAAATTGCGGGTGCTGTCGTTATCCATCACCCGGATGGAATGACTGCGAGCTTGGTTGGCATCCTCGGCAAAGGCTTTCATGATGGAAGCGAGCTTCGTGTAGAGGTTCAAGCCGTATGGAGGCAGTTGCTCTGCATCGATACGGTTGCCGCGCTGTAGGATGACAAAGTCGGCAGGCACAATGCGGTTATCGCTGATATACACACCGAGCATAAGCTCTTCCTCCGAAAAACGGTTCAGCCAGCCACTGCGCTCATCCTCCGAAAAACTGACGATACACGGCTTTTCCATGAAATAGGCCACGCCATCGGAGTCACCGCCACTGATACGGCCATTCAACTGCTTGGCCATGTCCACACACTGGGCATAAAGCTCACGGGAACGATGACGGTCACGTATGAGCGAGGTCTCAAACTCATGAACCTGATCTGTGTCCATCAGCCCACGGCACCACTTCTCGGCACCTATCTTCGTCCTGAACTCCTCCACCCAACAGTCATTGGTGCTGTTGTCGAAGGCCACGTATTTGGCTCCGTCACGGAAATAGCCCTGCGCACCTGTATGAGCAGGAAAGGTCAGGCTACGTGACCTGCGCTCGCTTTCGAGGATCTCGCCCAATACCTTCTGGGCTTCCTCACCAGTAAGCAGCTGCGGTCCGCTGTAGCCTGACCCCTGACTTGCCGCCATGTTATGTGTGTTCATCTCCGATGCCATCCACTAACACGGCCATAGCCAGCTCCTGTGCCTGATCGACGGTCAGGCCGTCGCGACGGGCATTCTCATACTTCTCCTCGGCAGCATCGGCCAGATCGTCGAGGACTTCATCACTCACGGGGAAACCTGTGCCCCACTCCTTCTTCAGTCGCTGGAGGTAGCGGCGATAATAAGACATCTCCTTCGGCATGACACTATCGCTTTAATCCCTGAACCTCTGAACGGACGATACCCTCGGCGAGATCCTTCAGCTCGTTGTGGGCATCCTCCTGCCAGGCATCGTTCACACCTGCGGCTTTCAACTGCGACTCGGCCTTCTCCCACAGTCCGTCAAACACCTTCGCACGCTCGTCGGGTGTCTCGGCACCGGCAGCGAAGTCATTGAGCGTCTTCATCTGCTCGGGCGAGAAATTGCGGGCGGTGGAGTCGGAAGCACGATCGACGATGGCCTTCACGGCAGCATCTTCCTTGGCATTGACCTCCTGCTTCTGACCAGGACCAACGATGTCGAGGGCTTTTTTGTGGAAGTCCCTGTTGGCAGCGGCCACCTGTTCGAGAGTGGCGAGACGGTTCTTGACAGCCGTGGTCTCGTTGACTGAAAGCAGGCTGACACACTCGATGCCGTTCACCTTACCACTGAGCCACACACGGTCGGGATTGTCCTTGGCAGCTGAATAGCGCAGACTGGTGACGTTGGCGGCGCTGGGCAACTTGAACTTGCTCCAGTCTACTTTCTGGGCAGCGTCGAGCTTATCGCCGTTGGTCTGACGCTGGGCCTGTACGCGCTGCTCCATGCGTCCAGCGATGTCGGCCATCGTCATCGGCTTGCCAACAGACTTCACCTGGTCTTTCTCGTCGAGCGTCACCTCGGCACGATGACGGAGAGAGGCCAAATCCTCAGCATTCATGATGCCATAGAAACGGGATTCCTTGTTGCCCTTCTCGCCAAAGGCCAACTGCCACTTACCTACGAGGCCCTCAGAGCCTTTCACCGCCATATCCTTAGCATCGGGGGTCATCGAGGCAATCAGGTTGGCACGCTGCTCCCTGTTCATGTGGTCAACGTCCACTCCGTCCTTGCGGAGGGCATTCAGGAGGAGGGTGTCCTCGGTGATCTTCTCGATGGTGATGTAGTTCACGTCACGACCATTGATGTTGGCGTTCTTCTGATGGAAGGCAGCATCATCGACGTGCATGGGATAGGCGGTCTTTACCGCAAACTCCTTGGCCTGAACAGGGTCTTTGGCATACAAGTCCTGATAGGTCTTGGCCTGTTCGGGAGTCAGTTGGCGCGACATCTGGGTACGCATACCCGCACGCTTCTCCTCGGGAGTCTTACCGTCAGGGTTCAGCTTACCGTAATCGACCTGTACCATCGTGGCGTCGTCCTTCTGGAACACGCGGATGCGGTCGATGGTGTTGCCCTCGGTGGTGGTCACCTTCGCCTTAGCGGTCTTTTCATTGTTCTCATTCTGGTTCTCGACCTGAGAACCCTCTGCTGCAGCAGTCTTCGACTGTGCTTTTTCTGTTTTCACTCTTGCCATTGTGCTAAAATTTAGTTTTTGTGTTGGTTATAAACTGAGGGGCTTTCCCTCATCGGTCGGCAAAAGTACAGCATTACCCTGGCATCTGCGGTCACGGAAAATTATCTTGCGTGAATTAACGTTTCACTATCGAATTGTTGTTGGTTTCGTGTGTTTTTGGCGGTTTTTCAAGTTCATAGAGGTGCTATATCGATAACTATTCGTATCTTTGCACGAGATTTTGGATGCTGATGAAAGTCATTCATGTGGATATGGACCAATTCTTCGCGGCTGTAGAGCAGCGAGAAAATCCTGAGCTTCGTGGCAAGCCGATAGCGGTAGGCCATGGTGCCGAACGGGGTGTGGTGTCAACGGCCAGCTACGAGGCACGGCGGTTTGGCGTACATTCGGCGCAGTCCATTCAGGTGGCCAAGCGGCTGTGTCCACAACTGATCATTGTGGAGCCACACTTCCAAAAGTATAAGGAGGTGTCGGCACAGTTGCACGAGATATTCCATGACTATACCGACCTGATAGAGCCTATCTCACTCGACGAAGCCTTTCTCGATGTGACAGAGAATAAGAAAGGGATTGAGTTGGGTGTGGATATTGCGCGGGAAATCAAGCAGCGCATCCGTGAGACCACTGGACTGACGGCATCGGCTGGCGTGAGCTACTGCAAGTTCCTGGCGAAGATTGCCTCCGACTGGCGCAAACCCGACGGGCTGACAGTGATTCATCCAGACAGAGCTTTGGACTTCATCGCACAACTGAAGATAGAGAAAATCTGGGGTGTAGGTCAGAAGACTGCCGAGAAGATGCACCGCATGGGTATCTTCACGGGTCTTGACCTGAGAAACATGTCGCTAAGCCGACTGACGCAGGAGTTCGGCAAGATGGGCCAGGTGTTCTATGACTTCTCTCGTGGCATCGATAACCGGCCTGTCATCAGTGAGTGGGAGCGGAAGAGTGTCAGCTGTGAGCAGACCTTCGAGTCGGACATCAGTGAGAATGCCGCCGTCACCATTCATCTGTATCATACGGTGCTGGAGCTGGTCAGACGCATCGAAAAGAACGACTTCGAAGGCCGAACACTTACATTGAAGGTAAAGTTTCTGGACTTTCAGCAAATCACCCGCAGCATCACGGTTGACCACATCCTCCGCACCAAGGACGAGATTCTGCCGTTAGCCAAACAGCTAATGCAGCAAGTGGAGTTCCACTCCCACCCCATCCGCCTGTTAGGCTTGGGCGTTTCCAATCAAAAGAGCGCCACCCCACAGGAGGAGCCGCAATGGATTGAGCTGGAATTAGAATTTGAGCCGTGGCCAGAGGTATAACAAAAGAAAAGATGGCAATCAAGGTAACATACAGACGGACAAGCAGGTTGTCGATGCGCATCGTAAAGAATGGCGATGTGCATGTGTCGGCACCTATCGGAATGCCCCGCGAGAAGGTGATAGCGTTCATCGAGGAGCACAAGGACTGGATTGAACAGGCGAGAAAAAAGACGTATGAGCGTCAGAAGCAGCGGGCAGAGTTCTACAACAAACTGCCACTGACCACTCGCGCCCAAGCCGACGAAGCATTGAAACGGTTGAAGGCGCTGGTGGAACCGATGATGGAAAAACATGCCAAGGAAATGGGAGTTAAACCAAGCATCGTCTATTACAAGCCCACCATCTCGCGCTGGGGCCAGTGCAACGTGAAAGACCGTAGCATTTGTATCTCTGCCTACGTCCTACTGTTGCCGGAATGGTGCGTCGAGCATGTAGTGGTTCACGAATTATGCCACCTCTTGGAACCAAGCCACAATGCCCGATTCCATGCCCTCATGGACAAGTATTTCCCCCGTTGGCGCGAGGCTCGCAAAGAGACTCACAGGATTTGCCGGATGGAAGAGGATGAAGAAGAATAAAAACAAGGAGCAACACCGCAATGGATGCTGCTCCCTACTTTTTTCGCCCATTAAGGCTATTAGGATATTGGTCTCTTCTCCTTGTAATATTTATTTGGCTCTTCTTTGTACATATCGTCCAACTTGCGGTTGATATCCCCTTCAAGGGTCTGGACGGTATAGAACCAGTCCGTCGGAACGGGACCTATTTCGTAGCGATGGGAGACATCACTCTCTTCCGCATAGGCAATGACCAGCACCTTCAGGTTCGGTTTGTGGAAGAACCAGGAAAGTGAATAGACATCATCGGCTATCTGCTGAACAATCTTGTCATAAGTATATTGTGTCTGCTGCTTTCCCTCTCTGGCATCTTGGTATAGCTCGTCATCGGTACCCACATGGAAGAAGCGTCTCGGTATATAATAGCTATCCTGATGGGAGTCTAACCTGAAATGATGCTTGCCAGGAATCTTGGAAAGTTCAATGACGACAGTATCTGACAATTCTTCTTGCGAATCAATGGCTTTCCAGTTTGATATTGTTATCCCCCTTCTTTCCAAGCCCACCAGCAATTCGTCATAACCGCACACATGCTCCCTGGCATTGTAATCGGCTGCATCCTTCAACGCTGCCAAAGGAACGGTATCACCAGTCTTGCCAATAATCAACCGCTCAAGACCATCAGATATGTCTTCATCTTCTAATACCCTCCAGTCGTCATCAACTATCGGGAAAGTAATAAAACGGTTGCAATAGTATTTCTTCTTATCCTCTTCTGTAGCCTCACAAATCAATACGCCTTTGAGGTCGTAGAAATACGCGCCGATGCGGATAACTTTTTTCTCATGATCAAGCTTCACTTCAAAGCTCTTGCGGACATCCTCTGTACTGGCCGCCTCGTTGACGTTCTTACCAGAATCATCGATTTCCTTATGGTCAACGGATTCCAGAACCTTGAACTTCGTTTGCAGGGCATCTTCCTTGAAGTGCGGATTGTCGAGTACGTATTTTGTCTCGAACACCTTCTTGTTACCTGAACTGTGGTCCATGACACTACAGCAACGGAAGAAGGGATTCTTCTTCAGCTTGGAAGCAACAAGTTCCAGGATTTCATTCTCGCTACCAGTGACCACAGACGACGCATAAGGAATGATGTTGAAAATGTCCTTTGCGCTGTTCGTATTCTTAACGTAATATGTGACTAAATATTCCATCTAACTCTCAATTAGTGGCTGCGAAGGTACGAATTTTCGATGAAATAAAGGCCAATTATAGCATAAAACGTCAATAAGAAAGCCGTTTTCGCCCTTTTTTTCGTACCTTTGCACCCGCTTAAGAGGTAAAAAGATGAAGAAGAAAAGCTTGATTCCACAATATCTGCAGGACGAACTCAGCAACTTAGTTCAGAAGAAGGATTCCTACACAGAGGAGGATATCGAACAGCTTAGTCGTGACTATGATTATGTCCTAAAGCAGCGGGAACAGCTGAAGGAGGCAGAAAAGTATGGTGCAATCCCCAAAGAGGAAGCCGCCATCACCAACCTGACGCTGATGGTAAAGCAATTCATCATACAGGAAACCACAAAAGATGCCATGCGCTACTTGGAACAAGAGAAGGAAAGACTCAATAATAGGATAAAAGAGCTGGAACAGGGTAATTAGATAATGGATAACAACACAAAGCATAGAATACTTTTTGTCTGTCATGGGAACATCTGCCGAAGCCCGATGGCGGAATTCGTGATGAAGGACTTAGTGAAGAAAGTGGGACTGGAGGATAGTTTCATGATTGAATCAGCGGCCACCTCGACAGAGGAGATAGGCAATAGCGTCTATCCCCCAGCCCGACGGAAACTGGCGGAGCATGGTATCGGCTGTGCGGGAAAGACGGCACGGCAGATGACGCGCTCGGACTACGACCGCTACGACCTGCTGATTGGCATGGACTCGTGGAACATCCGCAACATGCGGAACATTTGCGGTGGCGATCCGGAAGGGAAGATTGTGATGCTGATGGACTTCACCCGACGACCCGGCGATGTGGCAGACCCTTGGTACACAGGCAACTTCGAGGCCACTTGGCGCGACGTTCTTGAAGGCTGCCAGGCATTGTTAGACAGATTTGCTAAATAAATAAAGGGAGCAACACCGCGATGGATGCTGCTCCCAAATGTTTTTAGATGTTCCTAACTTCTACAAAGCCCTGAGAGGCTTACGAGACCTCGATGGCCTTGGTGACTTTCTCCTTCGGTTCAGTCTTCGGCATGGTGATGGTCAGGATGCCGTCCTCAACCTTGGCAGAAATCTGGTCTTTCACCACATCGTCTGGCAGCACGTAGTTCTGCTCGTAGTTAGAGTAGCTGAACTCGCGGCGCAGATAG
>OCVV011267693.1_pt1 | contig 15962 bp, 20 predicted proteins | sample 1539721 | NCBI WGS metagenome assembly OCVV01 (sample SAMN02144230, study PRJEB22623) | gut metagenome | biome: sheep rumen | host: Ovis aries | place: New Zealand
ACTATTTAACATTAAAGATATAGTTATAGTTATTAATACATCAATAATGGTATATTTACTTATTTTACTAAAATTATAAGTTAAAAATAGTATTAATAGACTAATAAATAATATGTTAAATGCTATCATGTTTTCACCTACTATATATATTTTAACATATAAAAAAATAAGTAGAATAAATTTCTACCTATTTTTTACTATTACCACCTAGTCTAATATCTCTTCCATTATAAGCTTCGATTGCTTTATCAAGTTCAGCTTCATCAAAGTCTGGGAAAAGTGTATCTGTGAAATAAAACTCTGAATAAGCCATTTCATAAATCATGTAATTAGATACTCTTAATTCACCACTTGTTCTAATAAGTAAGTCTATTGGAGGTAAATCATTATATAAATACTTGTATAAAGTATTTTTATCAATAGTATTAATATCTACTTTATCATTTACTATTTTCTTAATAGCATCAACTATTTCTTCTTGTCCTCCATAGTTAAGACATATATTTAAAGTACCTTTAGTATTATTTTTAGTTAATTCTTTAATACTTTCCATAGACTTTAACACATCTTCTCTTAAAGGTTCCCTTCTTCCAGAGAAAGTTACTTTTATACCTTTTTTATTAAGTGTTTTAAATTTAGACTTAAACATTTTGATAAATAGATTCATTAAGTAATTTACTTCTTCTTCACTTCTTTTAAAGTTATCTGTAGAAAAAGCATATACACTTAATACTTCTACTCCTAAGTCAATTGCATGAAGTGCAAGACGTTCAAGCATCTTACTTCCTGCTAAGTGTCCTTCACTTCTTTTTAATCCTCTTTTAGTTGCCCAACGACCATTTCCATCCATGATAATAGAAATATGTCTTGGTATTTTTAATTCATCCATACCTACCCTGCTTTCCTGCTTATATATTTTAACACAAATTTGTTATCTTGTATTACCATTGCTGTAAGTTTATTACCATATACACATCCTGTGTCTAAGTGAATTATACCTTTCTTAGGTAAAACATACTCCAAATCATACTTTAAGAACTCTATTTTTTTACCTTCCCCAGGATAATATCTAGGTTCTTTCATTGATGAGTGCCCTACGATAGTAAGACGACCTGAGTAAGTGTTTGCTTTAGATGAGAAGTGATCATAAATAAGCGTATATAAAGAATTATTCTTTATTTTTTCATTTTTTATAGATGCATGAGCACATTGAAAAGCTTCATCTTCATAATACTTAATGGTATTTTTCTTTAACCATTTTTTATACTCTTCTTCCTTATCTCCTATATCTTTTAAAGTTTTATATTTACCTGTTAGTATCCAAGCAATATTATCTATAAACATAATATTATCATTTATAAAACGATAGTCATGGTTACCTAGTAGTAAATATACATTATTACTATTATCTTTTAACTCTTTAATGTATTCTAAAACTTTAAGAGAAGATGGACCTCGATCTATATAGTCACCTAGTAAAATAAGTTTATCTTCTAATTTATAATTAACTAGAGTTATTAGTTCTTTTAGTTCTTCAATACAACCATGTATATCTCCAATTATGATGGTCTTCATACAATCACCTATTTAATTATAAGATATTTATCAAGTTTAATAAATCTTTATATGTTATAATTATTATGTGATTATTATGAAGTATAGGTTATTAAATATAATTATTTCTTGTTTATTTGTATTTATTGTAATTGGAGCTAATAGTAGTTATTCTCTTTTGAATATAAGTGCATTACTACTTTTTATTATAGTTTTTTTACTTATTTTTAAAGCACGTGAGCATCTTTTTAATATATTTAGTATATTTATATATCTTATTAGTTTTATGTTCTTATTTCTTTTATATGGACCAATTAACAATATAAGAGATTTTTTAATAACTACTTCTATTAATACTATGCGTCATCAATACATAGCTAAATTCTTTTATAATGAAGTAACTATTAAGAATGTATTAGATAAAAACTTTTATATTGAATCAAATGATGATGTGGATGATAGTTTGGTAACTCTCTCAGGGGATATTAAATATGATGAAACTAATGAATACGAAAAACAGTTATTTGATAATTTAAAAGATAACGAAAAATACAGAATAATTAAGTTTAAACATAGAAAAGCAAATGCCTATTTAGCTGCAATATATAACCCAAGTAAAATAGAAGTAGCCTTATCTAAATATGCCCTTAACTCCGGAGAATATGTAATAGATATGGCTCGGAGATTAGATGCTTTAGTTGCTATAAATGGAGGAAGGTTTATTGACCCAGCAGGATCAAGTCTCGGTGGTAACCCAGAAGGAGTAACAATAGTTAATGGTGAGGTTATAACTGATTATGAGTATTATAATTTAGCTGTAGTTGGTTTTAATAAAGATGGTGTTATGTCTTTATATAAGCATAAAAGTGCTAAAGAAATACTAGATGATGGTGTTATTAATGCTGTTACTTCTACTCCTATTCTTATACTTAACGGAGAAAAAACTTATATGGAAGGTAATGGAGGATTTGGAGTTACTGCAAGAACAGCAATTGGTCAAAGAAAAGATGGAGTCATTTTAATGCTTGTAATAGATACAAATGAATTTAGAACAGGAGGGGCCTCAATAGTTGAAGTTGCTGATATTCTATATAACTATGGAGCAATTAATGCAATTGCTTTAGATGGAGGAACTTCAAGTGTAATGATCGAAAATAATAAGATGATTAATACCCCAATTAATGCGAGTCTTGAACATAAAACTAGACCTATTCCGACAGCTATTATTTATAAAAAATAAAAGGAACTTGATTGTTCCTTTTTTATTTCTTCAAAATTACTTATTTAAAGAAGATAAAACATTATTCTTTAAAATATTATATCTTCTATTTATATCTTCATTACTTAATAGTTCTTCTCTACTTAGTATATTAGTATTTGTATAATCTATATTTATACCTTTTATATCAAATTGATCTTTTGCTAAGTCGTAAAAGTGTCCATTTATTTCATTAAATGTGTGGTATCCTTCTCCAACTTTAACTTCTCTTATAACTCCACCAAAGATTTCTTGAACTAGTATACCTGTTATAGTACACTGGCCTTCTGTTGGATTAATGTCTCTATTATATTTATCCCTATAATAATTAGAGACAGTGTCTTTTGTCCAACCAGACTCTAATAGTATTTTAAATAGTTCTTCTAGACTATTAATACCTTTAAAGTTATCATTTTTAACTTTTACATTGGTAGAATTCTCACAACCTAGAAATGTGATAGTTCTACCACTTATTGTTTTATAAAACATTCCCTCACCTACCTAGTATATTTCCTATGTTTATATTTTATACCATCAGGAGACTCATGACTAGATAGTGTTTCAATATTCCATTCATCTTTGTTGAATTCAGGAAAATAACAATCTGCTTCATTATCGCTTGCTTCTACTTCTGTTAAATATAAAGTGTTTGCATAATCAAGCATACTTTTATAAACTGATGCACCACCTATTACCATGACTTCTGTATCAAGTGTTTCTACATATTCGAGTAATTCATCTATTGAATGTACTACTTTATAGTCTACATTTTTTAAATCTTTAGATGTAAGTACTATATATGGTCTTCCAGGTAACTTTTTAGGAAGACTTAAAAGCGTATTGTAACCCATGATAACAGGATGATTCATAGTTACACTTTTAAAGAACTTTAAATCTTCAGGCAAATACCATATTAATGAGTTATTCTTGCCTAGTTCTCTATTCTCACCAATTGCTGCAATTATTGTTATATTACTCATATATTATACTGCCAATGGTAAATCCATTTGAGGATTTTTCTTTAGAATCTTTTCTCTTGGATAATTTACTACCTTAACATCTTTTGGTTTTAAATCATAGAAGTCATCTTTAGCTTCATTTACCCAGATTGCTGGTTCACAATCAATTGGTTCTCTTTCGATTAGTTCTTCTGCTTGTTTGATATGTCTATCATATATTTGGACATTATCTACTGACCAAGTAAATCTTCCTACTTTATATCCAAAGTGACGAGCAATAGCATATTGTAATTCAACATATTGAATTTGATTAATGCAGCCAGCAGTCATGAAATCACTACTACGTTGAACTAGTTTTAAATCTAGATAGTTTTTTCCATCTTTCTCATGACGAACATTCCATTCAGTTAGGAATGCACATGGCTTTAAAGCATGAGGCTTTCTAAAATCATCAACTTGCCATAGATCTATTTGATGTCTTCTGCTATCTGGATCTTCAGCCATTTCACGCATGAAGTCTTTCATTAACTTATGATCATGAACAGTTCCTCCATAACAAGCACCAATATAAGGATGTCCTTTTCTATTTAACTTGTATGATCCGTCTGGATTTCTTAGTGCCCATTTTTTCCACCAGTTAAAGATTTCCCCGTCAGTTATCCAAGTGTTTTTACCAAGTAGTTTATCAAACTCTACTAAGTCATTACTTTCTTGTTGGAAAATCCAAAGAAGCTCTGCCCAGGCTGTCTGTGTTGCAATCGGTCTTCTTGTTATAAGTGGGGATTCTCCCTTATGTAAGTCATAAGTTACTTCGATATGATTGATTGACTTTGTATGAGCAGGTGTATGAACTGTAATAATACCGTCTTTATCGCTTGCTATTATTTGATTATCTTGTAAATAAATTTCTTTATTATCAGTTGTTACGATAGTTCTATCAAGTGGATAATATATACCATTATATTCGTCTTCATAATGAGGACGTGGGTTTTTATCCCATGTACCATCCCTTAATATTTTTTCAATTGTTTGTTTTGCAAACTGATCTCCCTTTGTACCTATCATTTATTTAACCTCCTATCCTCCTAAATAGTATCATACTAGTTTTAAAAATATAAGACTTGACTTTTACAAAAAAAGAGAGAATAAAATTCTCTCTTATGCCCACAATTCAAATAATGATCTTACATAGTAATAATATCCATATTTAACCATTAAGCTATCACTTAATTGAAATAATACATTATATACTACTAAGAATACTAATAGGATTTTTAATATCTTTAAATACTTCTCGTCTGAGTTTATTTCTTTATTTGATGCAAATATACTAATAATCGCAGCAATATATAAGAAGAAACCAAAGTCTAAGAAATATCTAGGTAATATTCCTGCCATCTGAGTATCTACAATCATTATTACAAGAGCAAATATAGTACATAAAGAACCTATTAAATAAGGAGTTTTATTTTTGAACTTCCTACTCTTAGTAAATATTGTAAATGCACATAAAGTAACGGCATTAGTTATTAAGAAACCTGCACCCATTTGTTCATATATAGTTGTACCCATGTAATTAGTTTGTAGGGCTGTTCTATATACAAATGGGAATTTTAAACTAAAGTTAATAGGATTAAATAAGTAATAGAATAAACCTAAAGGAATTCTTCTAAATACCCAACCCCTTTTAGTCATATCATTTGTTGTTAAGTTATAATTAGCACCAAAATCAAATGGTGAGGCAAAACGAATATAATTATAATACATCAAAGGTATAGCAATCATAATAAATGGTGTTAAGAATGCTATATATCTTTTTATATTCTTTTTACTAAATATTCCTTCTTTTAACTTACCTATAAATAAAGGAATTGAAAGGAATGCAGCAAGTAATAACTGAGGCCTACAGGCTGCAATAGATGCCATACATAAACTTCCAAGAAAATAATATCTATACTTATCTGTTTCATAGGCTTTTAACCAACTAATTAAACCATATACAGCAAATGTTACACCCATTACTATTGGTAAGAAATAGTGATCAGGACGTCCAAATACTTGCATAAGTCCACATCCATTAATCATCATTAAAGTTAAGAATAGATATGTACCTAAAGAAGTATTTTTAAACCAAATAGATGCAATTTTCTTTATTAGTATAAATATACCTATTACTAGTAATATACCTGTTATATAGTCACATATACATGTTTTAATGTGTGTTCCAGTTATTAAATAAAAAGGTAAATAATAAATTATAACTGGTGCCACACCAAAATAAACATAGTATTTATTATTAAAGAAAGCTACATCCCACAAATACGTATCTTCAGTATCTTGGAAAGCATCTTTTCTTTGTTTTGTATCATAAGGATTTTTTAAATCTTTTAGTATTTGACTAGGTTTTACATCTAGTTCTACTTTACCTTTACTTAAACTTTCTGCAAGTAGTTTATATTGGTTTCTTTGAGGAGCAGTTTCTTCAAAATTTTCTGCTATAAAGTAACCATTCATAGGAAACATACAAGTAAAGAATACAATTTGTAAAATTAAAGCTGTAATAATATGTTTTTTACTTCTCTTATCTTGTAAGTTATATTTAAATATTTGACTATTCTTAAGTGCATAAAGAAGAGAAATAAATAGAAATATAACCATGATTCTAATAGCTGAGAAATTATATTCTACAGGCTTATTAAATGATATCTTATCTATTCTAAAATTAAAGTTCTCTGCTCCATTGAAGTAGATTCTAAATTTCTTTGTTTTACCAACTAGATTTAGTTTAATAGTTTCTCCTAGATTATCTTTTAGTAAGACATCTCTTGCAGGAGTACTTTTAAATTTAGAATTAGCAGCATCTGTAAAACCAAATGCTATATTCATTTTTGTATCTTTTTCATTAGCATTAGATAGCTTAATATAAATATTATCTAAATGTTCATTAATATTCTTTATGTCTATATATCTATATTTTGTATCAATAACAGTTAAACTATTATCGTTATTAATTCTAATTCCTTCTGCTATTTCAAAGTTAGTAATATTAATTTCTTTATAATTTTTAGTAGTAAAGTAACTTAAATTAAATAATGTACCTTCTACTATCATTAATACTACCCATACTTTGATGGCAAATCTAAAGTAAGATGTATGTCCTTGAGTAAGAATCAAAGAAACAATTAAAACAATTAATATAATTATGCTTAAGTATAAGCCTAACATATTACATCACCACGTAAAAATTATACTTTCTTTTATAGTAATTTGCAAACTAAAAAGAAGCAATTTTTTGCTTCTTTACTTGTTCTTTTTCTCTAAAACTTTATTTTTAAATGTAGTTATTTCCTCATCTGATATATTTAAAGCGTTTGCTATAAAGTTTTCAGTTGAACCATATGTTTCTTCTATTGCATCAATGGCTGCTTGTATAAATTTTTCTTCGGCACGTAGAAAATTCTTTATTTTATAAGCTGTTTTTAAGTTTCTTTTTATTAATAATACAAATAAGAATGCTAAGTTAGACTTAACTCTATTCATATCTTTAATAGATAGATAATCTTTTATTATAGTTTTCTTATCAAATCCAAGAATAGATAAAAGAACAAATGTAGTTACTCCTGTTCTATCTTTTCCTTGAGTACAGTGATATAAAACTGGGAATTCTTCTGATGAAATAATTTCTTTTATTATATTACTTAAATTATTTACATATTTTTTATTTGTAACCATTTCAATATAAGCTTCTTCAATAGTACTTATATTATTTAGTTCATTTAGGATAGTATTTTTATCAAATTCAATACCTGTTAGTCTCATATCAAACATAGGGATATTTTTATAAGTAGTTGAACTTGTGTAATGATCAGGTTGATGTTTTATTTCCATTGGTGTTCTAAGGTCTACAATCTTTTTTAATTTAAGAGCTTTGCTTTTATATTTGCTTACTCTTGAAGATTTTATGAGTTTTCCTGGCTTAATTTTTACACCATTTTCACCAGTTAGAACCGATAAATCTTTATAATAACCCATATCATCACCACCTAATAGAATCTATTCTATCATATTTTACTAATTATTGAATAAATTAATTATTTTAGGTAGAAAAATTATTAGTCCTATTATTGCAGCAGCAATTGCTGTAATAAGTACTGCACCAGCTGCAATATCTTTTGCAAGACGTGCTTTTTCTTGCTTTTCAGGGGATGCAATATCTACTACATATTCTATTGCAGTATTAAATAATTCTGCTGATATTACTAATCCAAATAAAGCTATACATATAATCCACTCAAGAGTTGATATCTTTAATAAAACTCCTGCTAGTATTACAAGTATCATTACTAACACATGTATTCTCATATTAGCTTCTGACAAAAATGCAGAACCAATACCTGAGAATGCATACTTAAAACTATGAATAAGCCTCTTATTTTTAAAATCTCTATATGTTTTTACAAATAAACCATTATATCTTTTCATAAAATCTCCTCATGTTAATTATATAACTTATTAGATTTTTTTAAAATAAAAAGAGTTATTTCTAACTCTAATTACTTATTCTTTTTAATTCTAGATAATACACGTTTTGCTCTTACTTGATTAACAATATGTTCTACTACTGAGTCTTCACTTGACATAGGACGAACATCTACTGCATAAAAGACATTTTCTTTTACTTCTTTAGGATTAGTAATAAATTTATTATCTTCGTCCTTAATAAATTCGTAAGGAAGACCTGTTTTGATATCATAGTACTTACCATCAACTTTAATACATTCAATTCTTCTTGAAGTATTATCAGCATATATGAATTTATAACTATATTCACTATGAAGAATACTTTCAAACTTATCTATTCTAACATTATATATTTTCATAAATAAACACTTCTTTCTAAGTGTTTTTTATTATAAAAAAGTAATATTCAATTGTCAAATAAAAAGATAGATTTAAAAATCTATCTTTGTTTAAACATTTTTACTAAATCTTTTATAGTTAATCTAGAACCATAGTTAAGAATAGCATTTGTGTATATTCTAATTGAAATATATGCTATTAGTACACTTGTTAATGCTAATACTACTAGAGATGTAATTATTTCCCCTGTACTAGATAAGCCCATCATAACTCTTAAAGGCATGCAGAATGGACTTGATAAAGGTACGATTGCTGCAATACTATTTAGAGTACTTGTTGGATTTATTAAAGTGAAATATGCAAAATAGAAACCAATTACTGTAAGAATAGCAACAGGTTGATTTGCAGTTTGTACATCTTCTGGTTTAGATACTGTAGATCCTGTTAGAGCATATATAAATGAATAGAATAAATATCCTAGTATAAAATATGCAAATAGAATACATGCAAAACCAATAGTTAAAGTAGATGTATCAAGCATACTATTAAGTAGGTTTTTATCCATAAATGAGAATGCACTTATATAAGCAGTTCCAACTATTAACATTAATTGAACTAAACCAACAAATCCAGTTCCTAATGTTTTACCAATTACAATATTAGTTGGACTAGTAGATGTTGCAATTGTTTCAATTATCTTACTAGTCTTTTCAGTTGTAATAGATGAACTTACTTGGAATGCATTAAAGTATATAGCATAGAATAATACAATTGATAATAACATCATTAAGAATATATTACCTTTAGGTTCTTCTTCTACTGCTGTTACAGTTGTTTCATATTTTGGATATAAAGATTCTATTTTTTCATCTTCTAAACCAAATGATGAGATTTTATTATATTGATATAGTTCTTTTAAAGTTTCTTCTAATTCGCTAGGTAGTCCAGATATATATGTTGCATCTTTAACAATGTACTCATATTTTACTGTTTTAGATTTCTCATCAAAATTAATAATAAGAGCATCTTCTATTTCCTCATCGTTTACCTTTTTCTTTAACTCATCAATACTTAGATCAGTTTTTTGAACTACATTTGTTGGAAACTTTATATCTTCATTAAAAGCTGAACCAAATACATTATCGTAGTCCTGTACTAATGTAGTAGCAACTCCTCCATCTTCTTCACTTGAATTAAAACTTTCAATTATATTAGGAATATTAAATCCTAAAACAATCATTAAAAGAATAATTATAGTAGTAATAATGAATGATTTTCTTCTAAGCATTTCTTTAATTGTATACTTAGCAACTATAAATGTATCTCTCATATTACTCACCTACCTTTTCTATGAATATATCATTTAAAGATGGTTTAGCAATTTCAAATCTATTAATCAATATATTTTTACTTATTAAATCTTTAATTAGCTTATGAGCTTCTTTTTCCTCATTTATTGAAATTTCATAGATATTATCGTGTTCTTTTATTAGTTTTAATTTATTGTTCTTAATAAACTTAGAAATATCTTCTTCTGTTTCTATAAATAGCTTATTAGCAGGATAAGAATTTCTTATCTCTTTTAAATTACCTTGTAAAACAGTTTTACCTTTATTAAGAATAAGTAAATCTGTACAGAATTCTTCAATTGTATGCATTTCATGAGCAGACATAATAATATATTTACCTTTTTTAATTAAATCTATAATTACATCTTTAATAATTGATGAGTTAACTGGATCTAGACCACTGAAAGGTTCATCTAAAATTATTAAATCAGGATCATGAATAATTGCTATCATAAATTGAATCTTTTGTTGATTACCTTTAGATAGTTTTTCAGGAGTTACTTTTAGATATTCTTCAACTTGAAGAATTTTAGCCCATTTATTGATAGACTTAGTAGCTTCTTCTTTACTCATTCCTTTTAATTCAGCAAAGTATAATAATTGATTCATTATTATTGATTTTGGGTATAGACCTCTTTCTTCAGGAAGATAACCAAAATTGATATTTTTTCTATTAACTGGAGAATCATTCCAAGATATTTCACCTTCGTCTTTATTTAAAATACCTAGAATCATTCTTAAAGTTGTAGTTTTACCAGCACCATTTGTTCCAAGTAAACCAAATATACCTGGTTTTTCAAGTTCAAAGGATATCTTATTAACTACACGTTTAGTTCCGTATGACTTACATACGTTTTTTACTTTTAATCCCATATTTATCACCTACAATCATGATTATAGCATATTTAACCAATAAAAAAATACTTTAAAGTTTTAAAGTATTTTTTATACCACGATAAGATAAGTTTTCAATTATTTGAGCTATTTCATCTTTGTCATCTTTGAAGTCCCTTGCCATCCACCAAGCAATTACTCCAAGTGAACCATTAAATAAAAATACTACTGCTCTAGATATTTCATCATCACTTAGTTTTGGATTACGTGTTTTCCATAGATCGTAACAAATGTTATAACAAGTTTCCACAAATGGATTTAAGAAATAAATACCACTTACCTTACTAAACATTTCTACTTCTCTTCTATTTTTATAGATAATATCAAGTATTTCAGTTACAAAAAGGTGTATTTTCTTACCAGCTGCTGGTGGTATGTTTTTTAATTGATTAATATACTCAGTTTGTATTTTATTTAATAAATCATATTGATCTTCATAGTATTTATAAAATGTTGCACGATTAACTTTAGCATCTTTACATATTTCACTTACAGTTATCTTACTAATGTCTTTCTTTTCAAGTAAACTTATAAAAGTCTCTTTTATTCTTTTTTGTGATTGTTCTATTCTTTTATCCATGTTATCACCTCAGGTAATTATTATATGATAGCAAAGAAAAATAATCAACACTTGTTTAATAAGAAAAGAGCATATAATATGCTCTTAACCTAGTAATGTTTTAAAGGCAGTTTGCACTGCTTCAACATCTCTATCATCTACAGCTTTAATATGTGGTGTAGATGACTCAGCATCAAGTATTTCAACAAAACGAACTGTAACTTTAGAAGAAAGTCCATCATCATTTAAAGTATAAGCCATGAATGTTTTATTTAAATTAGGTAATCTAAAAGTTTCAATTACTTCTACTTTTATTTTATTACCATTTTCATCAATATATTCTCTTATATTATCCATATTATCTTGATCTTCCTTCACTTGCTGGCGTAAATTTTTGTACAGCACTTATTACTTTTCTTATGTTTTCTGAATTCTCAGCTATAGTATTATTTATATCATTTATATTATCAGCTACATCAGTATTTGGGTTTGGTATATCCATTGCTGCATCATATATCTTTTCTGCTCCAGCGACTAGTCCATGTAATACTCCAGTTGCTGCAAGAGCAATTAATTCTCCAACAGGTCCATCCATAGGAATTGCAACAAGTACAATTGTAGCAATAGTACCAACTGTATCTACTGCAGCTTTAGCTATTCCAAATCCTTTTTTAACTTTTTTATAGTTTTCTAATTTTTCTCTATCAACTTCTAAGTTTGCATTATTATAATTTTCTTGCATATATATCACTCCCTATTAATAGTATTATAGCAATAAATATGCCGTTTTGTTTATTATTATGCTTTCCTTTACAAAAAAGTAGACTTAAATAAATAAGTCTACTAGGAATCCAATTATAACTCCAGATAAATATACTATTGATAATATAGTCATATTCTCTTTTAAATTTTTATTTGTTTTAAATAACATTAATAGTCCAATTCCTGATCCGGTTAATAAGCCAGCCATTGTAACACCTATAGTAATAAAACCACCTAAGTATAATTCAGTTATAATAACTGATGCTGCACAGTTTGGTATTAAACCTATTAAACTAGCTAGTAAATATACTAAAATATTCTTTTGAAGTAGTATATTTGATATAGCATCTTCTCCTATAAACATTATTAGTAAACCAATTATTACATTAGCAGCTAGTATAAATAAAGTTACTGTTAAAGTATGTTTTATACTTGATAAAATAATTCCATGATGATTGCAATCACAATGATCATGTTCACATATTTCATGTATTTTTTCTTTTTTGTTATCAGTCTTTTTATTTATAAATAAATCTACTAAGAAACCAATTATAATACCTATTACTGCTTTAAATAGAATAATTAGTAAAAGAGTTTTAATATCTGTTTTTTCTCCTAACATAATTGGTAGCATCTCATCACTAGTAGATAAGAATACAGCTATTAAAGTACCGACTGTAATTACTTTTGAAGAAAATAAACTTGCACACATAGCACCAAATCCACATTGAGGAAGAGCACCAAGAATACCACCAGCAATTGGACCAGCAGCTTTATATTTTGTTATAGCATTTTCTGTTTTTTTATTTAGTTTATGTTCAAATAACTCTAATATTAAATATGTTACGAATAAATATGGAACTATTTTTAAAGTATCCATTAAAGCATCTAGTAATACGTCTATCATTATTTGCCTCCACATAATTTACATGTACCATTTATAATTATATTTTTACTTTCTGGTAAAAAGTCATGATTACTTGTAATATGACTAAATAAGTCATTTACACAGTCACAATCAATATGAATAAGAGATCCGCATGATGTGCATTTTAAATAGAAGTGATTAGCTTCTTCACACTCTTCTAGATATTGGTAATGAGTATCATCTAGTTTAATTACTCTTCCCTCTTCTAGTAGTTTATCTACATATCTATAAAGTGTAGTTAGACCAACACTTGAATTTAGTTTTGTATATAAATCTTTGATTGTAAAATCTTTATTTAGTGATTTTATAACGGCATTAATACTTTCTTTTTGTTTAGTCTTATATGTTTCTGTTCTCATATAATGTGTCTCCTTAAATCGAAAATAATTTTCATTTTGTATTATATGTTAATATAAAAATATAGTCAATATTAAATTGAAAACAATTTTCATTTTTTAAAACAATAAAAACTGAGTTTTAATACTCAGTTTGAAATATGCTTTATTTTAATTTACTAAATATATCTTTCATATCTCCATGTACAGTTATTTCTGCTATATCATCATATTGAGTTTTTTCTTTATTAATTAGTATTAGATGTTTACCTCCAAAGTATCTTACTAGATTAGCTGCAGGATAAACTAAAAGAGATGTACCGGCAACTATTAACGTATCTGCATAAGTTATTGCTTTTATGGCTTCATCAAACGCAGGTGGTAAGGCTTCCCCATATAAAGTTACTTCAGGTCTAATAATACCTCCACATTCACATGTAGGAACACCTGCACTATTAAATACATATTCAGGTTTATATTTTTTACCACATTTCATACAACAGTTTTTATAAATTGTTCCATGTATTTCAAGAACATTAGTAGATCCTGCTTTAGTATGAAGTCCGTCAATATTTTGAGTAACTACTGCCTTTAATTTACCTTTATCTTCTAGTGACTTCAAATAGAAATGCGTTACATTAGGTTCAACATCCAAACAGTTTAAATATGTTTTATAAAAATCATAAAAGTCTTCTGGATTCCTTTCTAACATATCAATACTTAACATTTCCTCGGGAGGATACTTATATTTAATAGAATACAAGCCATCTACACTTCTGAAATCTTTAATACCTGATGCTGTAGAAACACCTGCACCTCCAAAGAATACTATATTATCTGATTCATCTATTATTTTTTGTATTTGTTTTATTTTCTCGTCCACTCTCTCACCTTCATTATAATTATATTATAAATTAAATAAAAAAGAAGAATTACTTCTTCTATTATTTATTAACATTACCAAATCTATTAAATGGGAATAAAACAATTGATGTTATACCTTGTATATCATCTTTTTCTATTGTTCCAAGCATTCTTGAGTCTTTGGAGTTTCCACGATTATCTCCCATTACAAAATATTCATCCTCTGGAACAGTTATACCATCTCCACATAGCTCTGATACAAATTTACAAGTTTGAACTAAATGAGCATCATCTGAGAAGTTTTCTTCCACCTTTTTGTCATTAATATAAAGAATACCTTTTTGATTATCTTCATCAATTTCATATCTTACTTTTTCACCAGGTAGACCAATTACTCTTTTAATTAGCTTTCCATCATCCGTTTTTATAACAACTATATCAAATCTATTAATACCTACTGTTTTAAGTCTTAATTTATATAGAAGCATAATATCCCCATTTTTTAGTGTTGGGTTCATAGAGTCTCCATTTACATCAACCGGAGTTGCTATAAATGTTCTTATAATTATTACACATATAATAATTATTATATATGGAAGTATTTCTTTTATAGTATCTCTTTCAGCTTTTTTAGTGGTTTCATCTATTTCTTCTTGAGAGTGTTTTTTCTTAGGAGGTAGTTCTACAATTTCTTTAGTTTCTTCTTTTGTTTCTTCAACTGCTTTTATATTATTTACTTCTTCTTTATTTTTATTTTTTCTACGTCTTCTTGTAGCCATTTAAATCACCAATAAAATTATAACATATTTTGATAAAAGTTAAATAATACATAAAAATTTCCTCGTTTAATTAAATATGTTATAATAGTACTCAATTTAGGGGGATTTTGTTATGGAGTATGATATCGAATACTATAAAAATTTTAGACGTCGTGTAAAGAAGATTATGAATTTCGTATATAGAATTGAAGTAAATGGTCTTGAGAATGTAGATTTAAATGAAGTTAATTTATTTGCTGGAAATCATTTAAATATATTAGATTCTTGGTTGCTTGTTACAGCTTTAGATGATAATTTAAGATTCATGGTAGATAAAAAACTATATAGATATAAATCATGGGAAGACTTCTTTACAAGAGTTGGCACTTTCCCAATTGATCCAGATAAAAGTGATTTAAAAGCTGTTAGAACTGCAGTAGATCTTTTAAAAGAAAAGAATAATGTTGTAATATTCCCTGAAGGAAAAACTCATAAATATAAAGTATATGTTCCTTTTAAAAATGGTGTTCCTACTATTTCTCTACTCGGAAAAGCTAAGCTTGTTCCATTTGGTATAAATGGTAGCTATATTCCTGGTGCTAGACTTCAAATTAACTTTGGAGAACCAATTGATTTAAGCAAGTATGATAGAAAAGAATATGATCAAGTGCTTGAAGAAAAAGTAAGAGAATTACAAGTAAGAAAAAGAACACCAAAAAGAAAAGATAGAAATTAATCTATCTTTTTTCTTTTCTTAAATCTACTTAATAGATTTGGTTTTTCTTGTTTAATAACTTGTATATTTTCTAATGCTTTATTGTGTATTTTATTTAATTCTTCAAAATTAATATTATTAATTTCTTTATCTAGAAATGTATATAG
>OCVV011305130.1_pt1 | contig 15960 bp, 14 predicted proteins | sample 1539721 | NCBI WGS metagenome assembly OCVV01 (sample SAMN02144230, study PRJEB22623) | gut metagenome | biome: sheep rumen | host: Ovis aries | place: New Zealand
CCGCACCGACGGCACCGGCAAGCACAACACCTATGCCATCGTCTGCGAGATAGCCAAGCTGCGCGCCGAGCAGGCCGAGCTGATGGGCTATCCCAACTACGCCGCCTACTCGCTTGAGCAGACCATGGCAAAGACGCCCGACAACGTCTATCGGTTCCTGAAGAGCCTCATCGCCCAGTATAAGCCTAAGGCCGACGCCGAGACGAAGGCTATCGAGGCGTTTGCCCGCCAGACCGCCGGCACTGACTTCCAGCTGCAGCCCTACGACCGCTTCTACTATTCGGCCAAGATGAAGAGCCAGAGCGCCGGCTTCAACGAAGACGAGGTGAAGGCTTACTTCACCGTCGACAGCGTCTTGATCAACGGCGTGTTCTATGCTGCCAACCGCGCCTACGGCCTCACCTTCAAGCAGCGCACCGACATCCCGACCTATCATCCCGACATGAAGGTCTTCGAGGTGTTCGACAAGGACGGCAAGCAGAAGGCGCTCTTCTATTGCGACTATTTCCGCCGACCCACGAAGCGCGGCGGCGCGTGGATGGACGGCTTCGCCAAGCAGAGCCGCCACTGGGGACAGCTGCCCATCATCTTCAACGTGTGCAACAATGCCAAAGCACCCGAGGGGAAGCCCTCGCTGCTCACGTGGGACGAGGTGACGACACTCTTCCACGAGTTCGGCCATGCCCTGCACGGCATACTCTCCGACTGCAACTACAACCGACTGAGCGGCACCTCCGTGGCCCGCGACTTCGTGGAGATGCCGTCGCAGTTCAACGAGTCGTTTGCCACCATTCCTGAGGTGTTCGACCACTACGCACGCCATTGCGACACCGGCGAGCCCATGCCCGCCGAGCTGAAGGAGCGCATGCTGAAGAGCATCAACTTCCACTCAGCCTATGCGCTGGGCGAGAACCTCGCTGCCACCTGCCTCGACATGGCATGGCACATGCTGCCCTCCGACAAGATTCCCACACCCGAGCAGGCCGAGGCCTTCGAAGCCAGTGCCCTGCAGCAGGTGGGACTGCTTGACGCTCAGATACCGCCACGCTATCGCACCAGCTATTTCAACCACGTCTGGGGCAGTGGCTATGCTGCCGGCTACTACAGCTATCTGTGGACTGAGGTGCTGGCCGTGAACATTGCCGACGTCTTTGCACGCCGCGGCGCCCTCGACCCCGCCACGGGCAGCGACTTCTGCCAGAAGGTATTGAGCCGCGGCAACACCGGCGACCTCATGCAGATGTTCACCGACTTCACCGGCATGGCGCAGCCCGATGCCTCAGGCCTGCTGAAAGCCCGCGGCCTCGGACAATAACTGATGATTTTTGTTGAAAAACAAACTGTATAACAACCAAATGGAAGTCTTCACGAAGCGTGGTGAAGACTTCCATTTGATTATAAAAATTATCTTTTGACCTCTACCAGCACATTCCATGCAATGATGAGATAGAAGGTGGCAATGGCGAAGATGACCATCATGGGCGAGATGTTGCTCAGGTCGACCGACGAGAGGAAACCGCCCAGATTGCCAAAGGCGTTGAGGAACAAGCGCTTCAGCTGAACGAAGCCGTCGGCCCAGAAGAACAGGCCGATGCCCAGCAGCGAGCACACCAGCGTCCAGATGCGGCTGAGACGCAGCGACCGCGACGGCAGTTGCTGCATGACGCGCTTCGAGAAGCCATCGTCGGGTAGCTCCTGTTTCTGCTCAGCGAAGAACATGGCCACGAGTTCGTCGTCGCTCAGCACCTTATTGTTATCAAACGTATCTTTTTCCATATTGCCAAATCAGATTTTATCATTTCTGGTTTCAAGATTCTCGATTATAGTTTCTAGTTTCTGGTTTCAAGTTTCTTGCGACTCAAAACTCTAAACTGTCTCTCAACTCTAAACTCTCAACTCTAAACTCTCCCCCTAACCATATCCATTCTTCTTCAAGTACATGGCCAGCTTCTGTTTGCCCCGCGAGAGATGGCTCTTCACTGTGCCTTGCGCCATATCGGTAATCTCGCTGATCTTATCGATAGGTTGTCCCTCCATCAGTTGCAGCGTGATACACGTGCGCTCAGCAGGCGAGAGAATGGCCAGAGCCTCCTGCAGGTCCATGCGCAGCGAGGCGTCGCCGCCATTGCTCTGCCGCAAGGCCACAGTCTGATCAATCTGCTCGGTGATGCGATGAGAGCGCGTATAGTCGTAGAACACATTATAGGCTATGCGATAGAGCCATGTGGAGAAGCTCGATGCCCCACGAAACTGGCTGATGTTCAGGTAAGCCTTCACGAAGGTGTCCTGAGCCAGGTCGTCGCTCAGCTGACTGTCGCCGCCCGTCTGGTTCAGGAAGAACCGACGAATAGGCGCCTGGTATTTCACAACAAGCTTGTCGAAGGCTCGCCTGTTGTGAAACACCGTCACTTGCGTCAGCAGAGAAAGGTCGCTGGGGTCGATCATCGTTTTCTAATTATTCACTACTCACTATTTCAAGCTGTCATTCTGCTGGTTTTTCTTCATCGACGAGCGCGCTATCATCACCTGGCCGATGCCATAGCAGAGCACAAGGAAGCCAAGTCCCATGAGCATATCCGACTGCCAGATGCCGAACATGATGGCCATGCCGATACCAATCCAGATGTTGCGTATACCGCGACGGCGCAGATATTCGTCGCTCTGCTTGTCAACCGACATCAATTCCTCGGGAATGGGCTGCCCCGTCTCCATGGCCTTTTCGGCCAACGTCACACGGTCGTTGTGCTGGCGCACCAGATAGCGCAGCACCAGTATGACGATGATGAACGGCGCAAACAGCACCAGCAGCACGACTGCTATGACGAGAAGGGCTACGAGCACAGCAAAGATGCTTCCCATAACGCCCAGCGATTCGAACGTGAACGACTGCAGCCAGGAAAACGGGTCATCGTAGTCGTCGGGGTTATGGCTGACTGTGGTCACCGTGGTCACGGCCTGATCTTCGTCGAGTGCCTCATTGGCTGTGCTCGTCGTGTCGGAGAAAGCCTCAATGCCTTCGTCGTCGGCATCGGCTTCAGCGACAGCTGCGGCCACCGTGTCATTCGTGGCTACGGCGTGATGACGATGACGAGGTTGAGCGTTGATGCACAGGGTGCTCAGTGCGAACATCAGTGCAAGGGTGATGAGTTTCTGTTTCATATTCATTTCTTTCTTTTTTATTTTTCAACTTTTCCGCTCTCCTTTCAGAGCTTTTTTCATCCTTTTGACGCAATCGATGGCGAATAAGTTGCAAAGTAACAATTTTTTTTTTACTTTTGCAAGTGCAAAACAATAATAATCATTATGCAACTGCCCGCTGAGTTCATCACAAAGACACGCCAGCTACTTGGAGAGGAGCGTTTCCAGTGCTATATGAGAGCATTTGAGGAAGAAGCGCCCGTGAGCATTCGGGTGAATGCTCAGAAGTGCGGAGACAACTACGAAGTGGCAGGCGAGCGCGTGCCTTGGTGCCGCAACGGCTACTACCTGCCCACGCGTCCCAACTTCACGTTCGACCCGCTGCTGCATGCCGGCTGCTACTACGTGCAGGAGGCGTCGTCGATGTTCCTCGACGAAGTGCTCAGGCAGCACATGCCGCAGGGCAGCCCGCTCATGGCTCTCGATCTCTGCGCCGCACCTGGAGGCAAGTCGACGCTGCTGCGCGCCGCACTGCCCGTGGGCAGCACGCTTTTCTCGAACGAGCCCAACCCGAAGCGAGCCAGCATCCTGGCTGAGAACATGGCAAAATGGTGCGCCGACGGTTGCATCGTGACCAATAATTATCCGCGCGACTACAGAAAGGCGAAACTGAAATTCGACCTAGTGCTCTGCGACGTACCTTGCTCGGGCGAAGGAATGTTCCGAAAAGACGAAGCCACCATCGGCGAGTGGAGTCCTGAGAACGTGGAAAAGTGCTGGCAACTGCAACGGGAGATTGTGGCCGATGCCTGGCAATGCCTCTGTGATGGCGGACTGATGGTCTACAGCACCTGCACGCTGAACACGCAGGAAAACGAGGAGAACATCCGCTGGATGATGGAAGAACTGGGAGCCAAACCGCTACCCGTAGCGACGCAAGCCGACTGGCACATCACCGGCTCGCTGCTCCCCGGCTTCGAGGCACCCGTCTATCGTTTCATCCCTGGCTTGACACGTGGTGAGGGATTGTTCATGGCGGTGGTGAGAAGACCCACCCCCCTGCCCCTCCCTGTGAGGGAGGGGAGTAAAATTCCTTGTAAGCTGAAGATTCCTAGCACCCTAAAAAGAGTATCTACTCCCCTCCCTCACAGGGAGGGGCAGGGGGGTGGGTCTCCTCTCCCCCTCACCTACCCTCAGGCCATCAGCTATCTGCGACGCGAGGCCCTCGTGTTGCCTCCCGACACACCGCGCGGCATCATCGACGTCAGCTATCGGGGGCACGTGCTCGGACAAGTGAAGAACATCGGTTCACGCGCCAACAACCTATACCCCAAGGAGTGGCGCATCAAGAGCACCTACGTGCCTGCTGAGCCGCAAGAAGTGCTGCACAGCAGAGCCCCGCAAGTGAAAGCTGACAATTGAAATTCAGTATATTGCAAGTAACAACCCAGTCTTGTGGTCAAAGCATATCATAAACTATTCACTTCACTATACATTAAACACTACTCACTGCAAAACGATGAAACAGTATCTCGACATACTCCACCGCATCCTCACAGAAGGAACGCAGAAAGGCGACCGTACGGGAACGGGCACCTTAAGCATCTTCGGCACGCAGAGCCGCTATAACCTCGACGATGGTTTCCCCCTGCTCACCACGAAGAAGCTTCACCTGAAGTCAATCATCTACGAACTGCTGTGGTTCCTGCGTGGCGACACCAACGTGCACTACCTGCAGGAACATGGCGTACGCATCTGGAACGAATGGGCCGATGCCGACGGTGAGCTCGGACCTGTCTACGGTCATCAGTGGCGCTCGTGGCCCGACTATCAAGGCGGCACCATCGACCAGATTCAGCAGGTTCTCGACCAGCTGCGCAACAACCCTGACTCGCGCCGCATGATCGTCTCGGCATGGAACGTGGCCGAAGTAGGCAGCATGGCTCTGCCGCCCTGCCACACCATTTTCCAATTCTACACAGCTCCTACGACCACGCCTGAGGGCGAGCCTACGCGCCGTCTGTCGCTGCAACTCTACCAGCGCTCGGCCGACACGTTCCTTGGCGTTCCGTTCAACATTGCCAGCTACGCACTGCTGCTGCAGATGATGGCACAGGTCGTGGGCATGCAGCCCGGCGACTTCATCCACACCACCGGCGACACCCATCTCTACCTGAACCACCTCGACCAGGCCCGCCTGCAGCTCACGCGCGAGCCGCGACTGCTGCCCCGCATGCGCCTGAATCCCGACGTGAAGTCGCTCTTCGACTTCCAGTACGAGGACTTCCAGTTGGAAAACTACGACCCTTGGCCCCACATCAAGGCCGACGTCAGCGTCTGAATCCCTTTAAGTATCAACTTTTAATTTGCATATTTGCTCCATGAAACAGCATATAAACGTCATTGCAGCCGTGGCACGCAACCGCGCCATAGGTTTTCGCAACAAACTGCTCTACTGGCTTCCAAACGACCTGAAGCGATTCAAGCAACTCACCACGGGTCATACCATCATCATGGGACGGCGCACCTTCGAATCGTTGCCAAAGGGAGCACTGCCCAATCGCCGCAACGTGGTACTGAGCCGCAACATTGCCGATGCTGCACATGCCAGCGACCCGCGTTTCCCTGGGTGCGACTGCTATGCGTCATTACGGCAGGCACTGGCCAGTTGCCAGCCTGAAGAGGAAGTGTTTGTGATTGGCGGTGCCAGCATCTACGAGCAGGTGATGCCTGTAGCAACCCGCCTCTGCCTGACGGAAATAGACGATATTCCCGCAGAGGCAGACGCGTTCTTCCCGCCCTACGACGAAGGTTGGAGCATTGAGAAGCGGGAAGAGCATAAAAAAGACGAACGCCATAGCTTTGACTACGCGTTCGTCGATTATGTCAGAGTTCCCGAACCGGCAACTGGCGGTCGATGACGGCATTGAATGCCACGATGGTCTCGCTGCGCGACAACCCGAGCGGCTGCAACCTGTCGTGAATGATGGTGAGCAGGTCGTGGTTGTTGCGGGCAAAAAGCTTGATGAAGAGGTCGTATCCGCCCGTTGTGTAGTGACATTCCACTACTTCGGGAATCTTCTTCAACTCTTCCACTACGCGATCGAACGTCCCAGGATCTTTCAGATAGAGGCCGATGTAGGCGCATGTCTCATAGCCTATCTTCTCAGGATCAATGATGAACTGCGAACCCTTGATGACGCCCAACGAGCTCAGTTTCTGAATTCGCTGATGAATTGCTGCCCCGCTGACGTTGCAGGCTCGAGCCACTTCCAGGAACGGAATACGCGCATCCTCAGAAATCATTTTGAGGATTTTCTTGTCTAATGAATCTAACTGATGTGCCATATCTTCTTTAAATTTTTCGCAAAGATACAAATAATTCTTCTAATTTGAAAGAAGAATTGCATAAAAATGAAGTAAAGTTAAAATAATTTACATCATTCCAACATTTTTTCGTTATTCTTTCGTTTTCTTCTCTTTGGCGACATAGATGATGCGTGTAGCATTGGCATCGCGCAGGGCCTGCTTCACACGGCTGACGACGGCCATCGGGGTGCGACGGTCAGCCTTCATGCAGACCACCATCTGCTTGCGGTCGGCCGACGTCATCTTCTGGCGCTCGGCGCTGACAGCCGCCGGCAGGTCGGCAATGTTCACCATCCTGTTGCCCACCTGAATGCGAGCCGTATCAGCCGTCACGTAGAGATAGACCAGTGCCGACTTCGACTGGGGCTCTGCAAGCATGGTGCCTTCAGGCGTCTGCAGAGTCATCTGAGGCGACGACGACCGCATGTGGGAAGAAATCATGAAGAAGAACAGGACCGTGAAAATCAGGTCCGGCATCGAAGCCATGTTCAGCTCAGGCATTGTCCTTCTTCTACGCTTAATCATAGTTGGTTATCGTTATTACCTTGTGATTTTGTTACCTTGTTCTTTCTCCGCTCCGCTACGAAAGCGAGTAGAGCTCATGGTCCTTTATTACCTTGTTCTTTCTCCGCTCCGCTACGAAAGCGAGCAGAGCTCGTGGTCCCTTGTTACCTTGTTACTTTGTTACTTTGCTCCGCTATTCGTTGGGGACATTTCTCGCGTATGGCGTCGCGTTGCTGCTCGGTCAGAAGTTCGTAACTGCGGCCGTAGGTCTGCCTTGCCATTCGTTCGCGCACGTCACGATAGGCCGCCACGAGGGCATTCTGCACCTCAAAATAAGTTTCATAAGTGGCCTGAGGCGAGGCATCAATCATGATGAGATGGTCGGCGCCACGCTGAGCAACGAAGTCGGCTATCAGTTGTCGCAGTGCAGCCTGTTCGGCTGGCTGGTCGTTCACCAGAAAACGATTGTCGGCCGTCACGGCGATGGTCAGCAACTGGTCGCGCTCCACCAAAGTCTCCACCGATTGTTCCTGCTTGTCGGAAGGGGGTAGCACGCGCGCCAAGCCCTTATCGACATTCATCGACGAGGTCACCAGAAAGAAAATCAGCAGCATGAACGAAATGTCGGCTGTTGATGTGGTGTTCAGTGACGGTACACTGCGATTGCGACGACGCGTTATCATAACTCTCAACTCTAAACCCTAAACTCTAAACTAAAACTCACCTCTCCCTCCAGACTGCAACGGCGTAGGCAATGCCGGCCACCAGCATCAGCACGGCCGACGTGAAGATGAACATATCAGCAGCACGCAGCCAGAAAGCATTCGTAAAAGCCTTGCCACTCGTCATGACCGACTGCGACGATCCCAATGCAAACGTGAGCAGCAACAGCACGGCCGTGCCCACCGATGTCAACAATGCAATGCGACGCACAGGCACGCCGTTTTCCACGCCGTCCTCACCGCGCCGGAAGGCATTCCTGCGTTTGCGCAGAGCCATCGCCGACGACCACACGACAGCAGCCACAGCCACCAGCAGCGCCACAGCCATCAGGCAGAGCATCACATTGGCAAGTATCTCCGTATTCTGCATTTCCGTTTCCTTTTTAGCCGGTTATCACTTCCTGCGTCCCAGCGCATCCATCAGCGTGATGGAAGCCTCCTCCATCTGCGACACCATGCGGTCGATTTTGGTAATGATGAAATTGTAGAACAGCTGCAGGATGAGGGCCACGATGATACCGAAAACCGTCGTGATGAGCGCCACCTTCATACCTTCAGCCACAACCGTGGCATTCAGGTCGCCAGCCATCTGGATGTCCTCAAATGCCATCACCATACCGATGACGGTGCCCAGGAATCCTAACGACGGTGCCATGCCGATGAACAGACGAATCCACGAGCAGCCCTTCTCCAACTGGGCAGCCTGTACCGACCCGTAGGACGATACCGCCCGCTCTACCGACTCCAGCGGTTCGTCGGCACGCAGCAACCCCTGATAGCAGAGTGCTGCCACCGGGCCGCGGGTGCCCTGGCAGAGCGACTTCGCCTCATCCAACTTGCCTTCGCCGACGAGCGTGCTCAGCTCACCGGTGAACTTGCGCGTATCAATCTCTGCCAATGTCAGGTAGATGATGCGCTCGATGGAGAATGCCAGTCCCAGCACCAATGCCAGCGCCACGAGCGACATGAATCCTGCGTTGCCATCGATGAACTTCTGCTTCAGTGCATGGTGCAATCCCGTTGCCTCAGCCTGCGCCATGGTCACCTGAACGTGGCCCAGCAGCAACATCGCCACCACGGCCATTCTGAGTATCTTTTCCTTCATTTTTCTCATTGTCACGTTTGAAACGTTGCAAAGGTACGAAAAAAAGTGAAAAGTGAAAAGTGAAAGACATTAAAATAATCTCTTTTCACATTTCACTCTTCACTTTTCACATTTCATGCTGCCTGGGGGCAGCCTTTCGCATGTGTCTGAGAGCTTAAGTATTACTTCACCACAATCTTGCGACCGCCAACGATGTTCACGCCGCGCTGCTTCTGCTCGAGACGCTGACCGTTGAGGTTGAAGATAGGCTCATTGCCAATCGACGATGCACCATTTTCAATTTGATGGATGCCATTGGTCTCCTCGCCGTTGATCTGGATGCGGAGCGCATTGGCTGCGGCACCGTCAGCAGCGAAGTAGGCATTGAAGGGCTTCACATCAGCAGTCTTGTTCTCGAACTTCGTGCCATCGGCGTTGAGGATGTAGCCCGTGACGCTCGTTGCAGCGAAGACACCCGTGAACTCCTTACCGCCGAAGACGACGGGCTCGAGCACGGTTGCAGGCACCTCAACGTTCACACCGCGGAAGGTGATGGCCTTATTGACGAGGTTCCAGTTAGCGCCCCATTTGTCGCCCGGCACTGAGATGATGTAAGGCTTGTTGGCCTCGAAGGCCGTGGCATAGTCGAATGTCAGCACGTCGGCGTCGGCTCCGGTGAGCTCCATCAGCCAGAAGTGCTTGCGCTTGTCGGTGGCAGAGTGGAACCACGAGATGTTCTTCGTGCCCTGCTTCACCGAGTTCACCTCGAAGGGCAGCACGATGGTCTCCCATCCCTTGCCGTCGTCGTTGTTGCCGTTGGCGAAGGTGCGGGTGTAGGTGATCTCCTGTGCCGTGAAGGTCTCGGGAGCAAAGAAGGCATAGCTGCCGTTCAGCGTCACCTTGCTTGCCGTTCCATTTATCACCTTGTTGGCGCTTGAGAACTCAGAGTCGAGGCTCTGGTCGGCGGCCAGGTAGAAGAGGCAGTTGGTGTTGGTAGTCATTCGGATGTAGTCCTCGTTGATGCCGCGCAGGTCAATGGCGACAGCGTTTGCCTTCGCGTCGGGATCCATTATCTTGCCTTCAGTGTAATAGCTCGTAGGCTCTTTGGCTTCCTTCACGGTGCCGTCGGCCAACCAGTAGCGGAAGTACGGCTGGAGCGTCAGGTTCTTAGCATCGCCGATGTTGGTCTCTGTGGAGCCGTCTTTGGTGTAGAGACGAACCTTATAGGTGGTGCCCGACGTCAGACCGCTCACCACGCCGAGGCTGAACGGAATGGTGGTTGTTCCTTCTTCCACGGAAACGGGAACCTCGACATTGGCATACTTCGTCACGCCGTACTCCACGCAGACGTAATAGGTGTTGTTGAACGTGTGGCCGGCGCTGTTGGTGATGTCAAACGAGCCCTTCAGCTCCTCTGACAGCACTCCGTTGACACTCTTCACTTCGAGCGCAGTGCCCGTCTGGCCTTCAAACTGGAGGTTGCCCACCTGCACCTTGTTGGCGTCGGCACCGTAGCCGATGAACATCTTGCGGCCGGAATCGAAGTAGCTATCGGCATAGCCGTCGGCAGCCCATGCATAGAACCACAGGTTGTATTCGCCCTTCGGCAGTTTCACCACAAAGTCGTGAGTCGTTTCGCCAGGTTTAAGAGTTGCCAACTGCACATATTTCTTAGATGACGAGGGAGTAGTCGTCGTGTTATAATACAGTGCCAGATTACCAAAAAAGTCATCACCAGCATTATTGACTGTGACTCTTACTGTATTCTCTTCATTTGCATTCATCTCGCCGATAAACTCAACATTTGTCACCGACAAAGAAGAAGTTGTGATGGCAACAGGATGGCAAACGACATCAGTAATCTTTCCACCGCTCACTGTAATGGTGAAGTTCATGAGGTCTGTACCATCATCGGCAAACCAGTTGTTCTCACCAGGAAGACTCGAAACGTGCAGAACGGTATAGGTGCCGTCGGCAACGCCGTCAACAGGAAGCTGGTTGATTCTCTGAGTATAAGCAGTCAGGTCACCGTATTCACCATAATCATCGGTAGTTCTCCTGTTGAAAAGACGTCCTTCATAATCCTTCTTCAGGATGGTATAGTTGCCATTGCCATTGTCAATAGCCCATGCACCATCTAAGGTAAACACGCCACCCTCAACGTTGTAGTTCAGATATGTTACCTCTGTTGTGTATGCCGAATAGCCTCTACCACCATTAATGTGCGTGTAACAAGTATTGGCAACACCTTCAACCGGATCGAAAGAAACACCAATCGTGGCCTGCTGCAGATACTTGTACTCAGAATCAAGAGCGCCACCACTTACATGAGCAGTACCTGATTTGTCAGGCTGCATCACAGAAAGGCTGAAATAGCCATTGTAGTGGGCATCATTGATGGCTTCTGCCATGCCCCATCCCCAGTTGATGTGCCACAGGCCATCTTTATAACCATCGAGAATGAAAGCATGACCAGGATCAGAGGTTGAAGGACCAGATACACCAGTGTAAGGAACAGCACGGCCATTCTGCAGTTCATTATAGATAAGGTCTTCCCATTTCTCTGTCGTGTAATAGGTACGGTCCATATTCTTCACATAGGGCTGAATGCCGAAGTAGGCAGCCATACGGAAAGGCATGTACACGAATGCGGCATCCGAAGAGGTGGTGCCATACTCCATGTGCATAGCACGTCCGCAGTAGGCCATCAGCGTAGCCACAGCCTTGATCTGCTCGTCTGTGGGTGATGCAAATTTGCGGGCATAATTAGGCAGCATGTGCTCCCAATCAAAAACAATGGGGTCCAAAGCCGGCATGGCTTTACCGTTGTTGATCTTACCAGACGAAGAAACCTCATAGCTTGGAATCTCCGTCGTTTTGTTCGAAGGCCATACGCCATGCTTCTTCTTATACTGCTGGGCAGCCTGATACAGAGCCTGCGCCATGGAAGTGGCGGCACAACCTGTATAGACATCGTCGGCATCTGCGCCCGCAGCATCAAGCATCTCTGCAGAGTCGAAGAACAGCTTGTCGTTGTAGTCGTTGCGCTGGTCCCAGTTGGTCACGACGAGCGGCTCGACCGTGGCATAAGGAGCACGGCGCGGGCCACGCTGCACATCGCTGTTGCCGAGCGAGCGAATCTGGTCGGCATACATCTGGAGCCAGAAGCGCATGTTGTCGGGCATGTGGCTGGGATCGAAGGAACCACCCTCGACGTAGCCGAGGATTTCCTCGGTGCGGTCGTCACCCGACACGATGACGAAACCGTTGTCGCCACCTACGTTGAACACGTGCAGGGCCTCGCCGAAGGCTTTCACCTCGTTGAGCTGCGGTGCGCGCATGGCGGCGGCACGACGTGCGTTGTTGGTGTGAGCGGCCTGCTTCTGCAGGAAGGCAGCAGCCTTCAGTTTGGCATCCTGGCTGTCCACGGGACCTGCCCATGCCGTTCCGCTGATTGCGCACAGGGCGCAAATAATACTGATAATATATTTCTTCATCTTCTTAGTCCTCCCATACATTTTTAATCTGTAACATTGCGTTGGCATTGCCTCCTAATCCCGGAGTGCCACCAAAGTCTCCTGCACCGGGGCCGTCGATACCATCGTCAGTCATTCCAGGCAGAATGGCATCACCGCCACCAGGACCTAAATTGCTGGCTTCAAGAATATATTCTGTCGTGTAAGCCAGCGATTTAATAGCTGGCACGATATATTGATTCTTTTTCATATCCACTATTCTTTTTTGATGGAATTATTATTTCACTAATACCTTCTTGCCACCAACAATATTCACGCCACGCTGCATCTGCTGCATGCGCTGACCATTGAGGTTGTAGATAACAGCATTGTTAATATCATCAAGAGTCTCAATCTGCTCAATACCTGTTGGATTAGGATTCTCACCTTGCACGATACGGAGCATTGCCTTGTTAGCCATTTCTGCACCAAGTACAGAGAAGTAAGCATGGAATGGCATTTCATAAACGCCTTCAGTTTCTACCAGCTCAAAGAAGTCACCAACCTCATTCATCTTATAGCTGATATGGTCGGTCAGTTCTTTCTTGCCATAAAGTCCGACGAAAGTATAGTCATCTTTTTCCACGGCAGGAACATCTTTAGAGAATGCCACATCTGTGCCTTTGAATACAAATTCCTTACGCAGGTCGTAAGTGGGACCCCACTTGTCACCTGGAACAGCGATGAGATAAGGCTCGTTAGCCTTCATCACATTTTCTGTCTCATAGTCGAAGTAAACTGTACCACCAACTCCACCATTATACTTATAGAGCCAGAATTTGCGACCATTTTCACTCTTGCTATGGAACCATTCAACATTTTGGCCATCGACAGTAGCCTTAGCATCGAAAGGAACTACGATAGTGGTCCAGCCTTGATCATCGCCATTGTTACCCTTAGTAAATGTACGAGTGTAAGTAGCTTCCTGTGCTGTGAAATCAGCAGGAATAGCAATAGGATAACCATCTACAAGTGTAATCTTTTCAGCCTCATTACCCTTAACAACATTCTTGCCGTTGATAGATGCTGGTACTTCAGCATCAGCCTTTAAGAAATAAATACAGTTAGGATTGCTGACCGAAGACAAGTCAACCATCTCAGCACTGAACTTAGTGAGGTCTACTGCTGCTGCGTTTTCAGGAAGAGATACTGGCAGAGTTGTTTCATCTGTAATGATTTCACGTGCAAGGGTTCCATCCTCTTTATAATAAGGTATACCAACTCTCACATTGATGGGGAAGTCCTGGAAATAATCATTCTTGCCTACTGGTGTTTCTGAATACGAAGAACCAGAGCGTGTCACCTTGAGGACCTCAGCAGAGAATTTATAAGTCTTATTTGACTCAAGACCTTCAATGCAAATAGGATAACTCTTTGTTTCTCCCTTTGGTATATAGATTTGCTGTGCCTGCTGATATACTATATTGTCATTTTCGTCTTTCAATGTAAAACGAACTGGCAGATTATGCTGATACCACTTACTAGCTTCAACTACAACTTCACCTTTTAAGGTTGTACTATAAAGCATAGCATTGCCATCAACATATTCATAATCCTCAAAATTAACGCTCTTATATGTAGAATAGTTTGAAGAATAGGCAGCAGGATCGATGGTTCCCTTCCAGATGACTTTCTTCATGTACTCCACAGAGACTTCGTAGGTATGACCACTGTAGTTTCCTCCAGTTGCAATGAATACAGACAGCATCTGCTTCTTACCTGCACTCACAGCGATATCCATGTGCGAACCGTCAACCTTTACGTCATCGTCACGAACTCCAGTGATATGTAGAGAGCCGAAGGTGTCATCGCCGTTGTTGGTGATGTCAAGCACCATCTCGATGTATTCGCCGGTGACACGCTGGTAAACCAGTCCGTCGACGTTCAGGTCGACCACCGGGTGTGCAACGACGGTCTGCTCGCCGTCGGCACCAACCTTCACCTCCACATACTTCTGCTTGTAGCCCTGGCAGAGGTTCCACTCCGTCTCATTGTTGGTCTGGCAGACAGGAACAATCTTGTATTCGCCTTCTGCGAGGTTCAGTTGGCTCACGTCAAGCGTGGAATAGGTGTAGCTGGTGACGCGAGTTACCGGTGTGGGCTGAACATTCTCAAGAAGCGTAAAGCTTTCGCCCTCGCCAAGGATGGCCCAGCTGATTTTACCAGTGTACGAGTCAGCGTTGTAATTGTAGAACATGGCCATGTAGCGCGATGAGCCCTCTTTGCTGTAGTTGTCTACCGTCAAGACGCTTGCCACCGGTTCTGTTGCTGCAGGCTGAATGCCCACGACAGCTTTCAGGTCCTGAGTAAATCCGGCGGGCGGGCAGTTATAGCCCATGCCTCCCCATTGGGAAATGAACTCTATGAACGGATTCAGGATGTTGATATCGAAATAGCCTACACAGGTGCTACCCCAGCCCCAGATCATGTGGAAGAAGCCGTCGCTGGCCTGATAGCCATCAGTAAGATAAGAGTGACCACCAAGATTCTCATGGCTACCTACGAAGTTAACAGGACGGCCAGCAGCAAGTTCATTATAAATTAGTTCTTCCCAGTCTTCTGCACTATAGGCATCACGACGAAGCGTACGCATGTAGGGGTTGTAACCCAGCGTATTCTTCAGCGTAGGCAACAGAGCACTTTCCTGAGCACTGGAATTTGAAAAGTTTGTACCAAGAAGGTTGGCAATGTGATACATGAACATATCCACATTATTCAAGTCAGTTGAGTACTTGCTGTAGCTCTTCTTGAACGCGGTGTAATCATACGCTGTTGCAGGGTTGCTGTAGTCGCCATTGTAGGCTGCCGGCAGTGTTTCCGGATACTTGTAATGAGCCACAATCATACTTACCGTGACAGGCATACAACCTAACGACGCATGGCTTGAACTCGTCGTAGCAGGTGCCTGGTTGCAATAAGGAGCGCTCTGGTTCCATTCATACTCCATGAATGGCGTGACATTAGCACGCGGTGCCTTGCGCGGCCCTTTCTTCACTTCGATGTTGTTTTCCTGTGCAAACTTCACGACAGCGGCGTAGTCCTGCAGGGTCAGGCGAAGGGCTTCCGGCATGTTGGCCTCGTCAAAAGAGTTCTCCTCGCTGTAGCCGATGACATCGCCGAAACGGTCGTCGCCAGCCACGATGGCAAAGCCTTTCGTTCCGTTCTTGAACACGTAGTAAGCAGCCCCTTCGGGTTCGTCGCTTTCGAGAGAGAGGTTTTGTGGAGCACGTCTGCCATTGGTGGCAGTCATCTTCTGCTGCAGGAAAGCAGCAGCTTTTGCCTTAGCCGCATCTTTCTTGATGGGCTCAGCCAACAGTGAACCAGGCAATAGCATGGCTATTGCAAGATAGACTAGTTTTCTCATTGTTTGTCTTGATGAAAAATAGCGTTATGATATTATTGTTGATATTAGAATCCAGAAGACTCGTTTAGTTTATGATAACGTAAATGGTGCAGAATTTAAACTTTTAGTGAATTATTCACGTAAATGCGGAGAGAACAGGATTCGCCTTTTGGCGTTTTGAATCATTTATCTTTCCTGCGGAGAGAACAGGATTCGAACCTGCGAACCAGTTTTGCCGGTTACACGCTTTCCAGGCGTGCCTCTTCAACCACTCGAGCACCTCTC
>OCVV011193268.1_pt1 | contig 15957 bp, 13 predicted proteins | sample 1539721 | NCBI WGS metagenome assembly OCVV01 (sample SAMN02144230, study PRJEB22623) | gut metagenome | biome: sheep rumen | host: Ovis aries | place: New Zealand
ATTAATCCTCTTACTAAGACATTACCAAAATTGTGGAATGGTCTTTTGTTTTCTTGGAAATATGTTGATGATAAACGATCACCAATTACCATATCAGCTTTTCCTTCTAGAATTAAATCACACATTTCTTTTGCATTTTCTTTTGGATATGTGTCATCACCATCAATCATTAAGTAGCAGTCTGCATCAATGTCTTTAAACATTGAACGAATAACATTTCCTTTTCCTTGTTTATATTCATATTTAACGATTGCTCCTGCCTTTTTAGCAATCTTATCTGTTCCATCTTTGGAATTGTTATCATATACATAGATGTCAGCATCTGGCAAAACAGATTTATAGTCCTTTACAACTTTTTCAATAGTTTTTGCTTCATTATAGCATGGAATTAAAACCGCAATTTTTTTCTTATTCATACAACTTTTTCTCCTATTCTAAAAATAATTTTCTGGTAATAAAGTTAAATACCATAACAATTGCTGTTGCAACTAATTTAACTAGCATCTTGTTTTGTCTTAAGATGTCAATTCCAACCCATAGTAGTAATTCTGTTAATAGTAATCCTAAGATACTAAAGAACATGAATTCTACAAACATTTTCTTTTTACTCTTCTGCTCATTTACATGGAATACCCATTTTACACTTGCTGTGTAATTGTAAATGACAGATACAGAGAATGATAGAATATTTCCAAGTAATGGATTTATATTTAGGAATGTTACTAGTAACCAATAGACTGCTATATCAATTACTGTTGCAATTCCTCCTACTATTCCAAATTTAAATATTTGTTGGAATAGATCATTCTTCATAAGTTTACTTATCACCCGTTTTATCCTCCTCGTTTAAGTTTCTAGAGATTATATATCTAGGACGTGCTTTTGTTTCATTGTAGATCTTTCCAATGTACTCTCCGATTACTCCTAGAGAGAACATTTCAAGTCCTGCAACTATCCAGATAGAACAAATAATAAATGTCCATCCCGGAACTGTTTGTCCTAGTAATTTTACAACTAAACTATATATTAGAATTAGAGTACTAATTACTAAAATGGTAATTCCTAGATTAAAGATTAATGTAATTGGTTTGATTGAGAAAGAAGTTATTCCGTCCCAGGCAAAGGAAAGCATCTTCTTTAATGGATATTTACTTTCTCCTGCAAAACGTTCATTTCTTTCATAGAAGACTTTATCTGATTTATAACCTATTAGTGGGAACATTCCTCGTAAGAATAAGTTAACTTCTTTATAATCTTCTAAGTTATCTAATACTCTTTTACTTGTTAATCTGTAATCTGCATGATTGAATACGATTTCAACTCCCATAGCTTTCATTAATTTGTAGAATCCTTCAGCTGTTGTTCGTTTGAAGAAAGTATCTTTCTTTCTTGCACTTCGAACTCCATATACGATATCGCATCCATCATAGTATTTATCTATCATTTCATCTACAGCATTTATGTCATCTTGTAAATCTGCATCCATACTGATTATAATATCTGCGTATTTTTTAGCAGTCATAAGTCCTGCTAATAAAGCATTTTGATGACCCCTGTTTCTGGATAGAGAAATACCTGTGAAGTATTTTTCTCTTTTATTAATTTTTTCAATTAGTTCCCAAGTTTTATCTTTAGAACCATCATTTACATACATAACCCTACTTTGATCACTTATCTTCTTGTCACCTATTAGTTTTTGTATCTTTTCTTTTAATTGTCTTGTCGTTTCTTCTAATACTTCTTCTTCGTTGTAACAGGGAATTACTATGTATAGTATCTCTTCTTTTTTCTTCATATAAATCTCCTTATCTTAAGTACTTTATTTATAAAGTGCTGACATATCATTTCCCCAAGATGATATACTATAAACTTTCTTTCGTCCCTTAATTAATTCTTTTGGTGTATAAACATTATTGTAATAATAATATACTTCTTTTCCTTCATCTAACCATTCTTTTAGTTTATCCGGATCTCTTGTTGTGACTACTCTATCACGTTTTACTTTTGATAGAACTAAACGATTATTTTCTACTAAGTTAAATGCATATCCTGTTCCATAGATGTATACTTTATCACCAATCTTATTTGCTTCTGCTTCTTCTAAGACTTTCTTGGCACTTGTACCATAATAATCTAATTCATATTCTTCACTTAAATCTTTGTGATTTACTAAAATATTAAAATATGCAGTATTTTCTATTCCATTGTGTAAGCATGCGAATAAGTAAAATGTTATAAAGCAGCCTATTATGGTATAAAATACTTTTTTCTTTGGAATAATTTTAGCTATATTGTAGATTCCATAGAATGCAAGTAAAGCCATTGGTCCATAGATGAAGTAGAAATGTCTCCATCCATTATATAATCTTGCATGAGTAATCATTGCTGCTAAGAAAGGAATAAACATACAAATAAATATCATTATGAATGTTTTATTTTTATCTATTTCTTTCTTTTTAAAAGCATTATAGAATGTATAGAATACTCCAATTATAAAGAATACTAGAATATAAATTGGAGTCGTTATGACAATCATTTTTGGTAAGTAATATAGTGGTAAGAATTCTTCTCTTGCATAACTGTAGAACTTACCTTCAAAAAGAACGGTTCCTTGCCATCTTGAGAATTTAGTACTTTCTGTTAAGCACCAATTCAAGTATCCTAATGGATCAAATCCACTACCCCAGATTGCAGGAGTAATAGCAATAAATGTAAATAGCATTACACCTATAGCTGTTAATCCAACAGCTAACTCTTTTGTTAAATATTTTTTATTCTTAATACTATTTTTTATATAATCTATTAAGTAGAATAAACCAACTACTCCAAACATGAATCCACCTATTATTTTTACATTGAAGGTGAATGCTGCAACTATACCTAAGATAATTGCACTTTTGAATGATTTCTTTTCTATAAACTTCATTCCAAAATATATTGTTGCTAGAACTAAAGACATTAAGACAATGTCTTTATTGTTATATAGTCCTTCTCCAAATATTCTTGGTGATGAAAAATATAACAAAGCTGCTGCCAGAGATAGTTTTCTATTTTTAAATAGTTCTTGAATTATTAAATAAACAAATACAACTCCCATGAAGTATAAGAGGTATGTGTAACTATGCCATATTAAACTAAATATTTCTTTTGACATGCTATCTATTGGTAATAATGGAACAAGTGGTAAATATGGCGCTACACCGTGGTCTTTTTCTACACTTTGAGAAATAGCTAGAATGCTTCTTTGATGATAATAAAGTGATAAATCATTCCAGTCACCAAATACTTCAGCATATTCTAAAACGTTTCCTCTTAATATGTTTTGTTCAAATAATTCATCGTTATAAAATCCTACATCTTTTTCATTTATTAAACCAGCAAAAAATAATAATAGAAATAATACACCTATTATTATTTTTTCAATTTTATCTTTTTTATTATTAACGACTACTGTCTCAGTATTAACTTGTTTTGAGTACTTTCTTTTTGTCATTTTATCACCTATATCATTAGTATAACATTACTTCTATTTTTTTAAAAGTCAATCAAACTATCTGGATGTTCTTCAGAGGACTTTTTATCTTCTTTTTTAGGAGTTAACTTGATCTTTTTTATTTCTATTTTTGGTTCTTTTTTCTCAACTTTAACTTCTTTTTCTTTGCTTTCATCTTCTAATATAAATATAGGTGCTTTTTCATTAGCATTTGATCTATTAAAAAACATGTGAATTGCATTCAAGCATAATATGCGAATTGTATCAATTACAAATGATACTATGAATATTAATATTGCAAATCCAAATAGGACAATTACACCTTTAATAGAAGATAAACTTAATACAGCATCTTTAACATTTAAGTATTTATAAATATAGTTTCTTGTGTAGGCACTATCATGAATTAAATAAATACCAAATGTTGTTTGTGCTGCTCTATTAATCCATTTACTTTTAATTGTTAATGTTTCAAAGAATAGGAAATATACTATCGTCATAGCAATAGGTATTGGTGCGTAATATCCTAAGAAATTAGAACTTAAAATGCTTCCTGCATATTTCATCATTGGAATGTCATATTTATCTAAGACAGCCCCAAAATTGTATAATAAGATATTTAATAAAGCTAATCCAAAGAAACCTATTACTAGTATTGTTTGATATTTTTTATTACTTAAGTTTCTAAAATGATAACTTAGTTTTATTGGATACTTTCGTAAATATGCTCCAATAAAATAAATTAGTATGAATTGAATAACACCAAAGCCGTCATTTTGAATTGTTAATTGATTTGTAAATGCTGGTATTATTGAAAGTGTTAATAATAAAATTATTATAAATTTTTTTAATTCACCTTGAGTACAATAATTAATAATTCTATTTAAATATGGACTCATCAGAAATAGAACTATGTAGTTATTTATAAACCAATAATTGTTATAATCTATTGGCATTAATTCTTGAAATATTCTTACACTTTTAGCAGTAAATATTCCTAGCATAGAGAATAAAATTAAAATAGCCACTTTATAAAACCAGGCAGTACCGACTACTTTCCATATTTTTTTATAATTACTATTCTTTTTATTACATTGAAAATAACCTGTTAACATAACTAATGAGTTTACGTGTACTACACAAAAACACATTATTATATCTAGTAAAAATTTCAATATTCCATGTGCTCCATTATTATATAAACCACTATGTAATGTAGTATGAAATAAAACAATCAAAAACATGGAGATTATTCTCATTAATTCAAAATTTGAAAGTCTTTCCTTCTTGGTATTCATTATTCATTCCCCCATAATATATTTATATCATTTTATTATATTAATTTCAAGTTTAGCCTTTTATTCCAACAAAAAAAGAGGAATAAATCCTCTTATTATTCTGGGTCATATAGACTTACAATATCTTTTTCAATTTTAGACCATTCTCTGCCTTTAGCAGTTTCTAATCCATTCTTAATTAATTTTTCTCTTAATTTGTTATCAGTTGCTAAGCGTTCAATTTTCTCAACAGCTTCATCAATATTCCCAGGAGTATAGAATAGACAGTTTTCTTCGTCACGGATATATTCTACATTTCCTCCATTTGGTGCAACTACTACTAGACCACCTGTTGCCATCATTTCTAATGGTGGATAAGAGAAACTTTCTAGAATACTAGATTTAATTAAAATATCAGCATCTTGATATACTTTACCTACTTGGGCGTATGGAACACGATGCATAAATTTATCTACGTAATACCATTTTTTAGGTTCTCCTTGATAAGATAAGAAATGGATTTCGTATTTATCTTTATCTAATTTATCTACTATTCTAAAACTTTCATCAACATTTTTATAATAGTCATCACTATTTCCTTCTACTAGTATTTTTATTTTACCTTCGAAAGATCTTTCTTTATATTGGAATTGGTTTAGATCAATACCATTTGGTGCATAAGATACTTCTTTTTCAAAACGATTTTCTAACCAATCTTCACACCATTTTGAAATTGTTAAATATTTAACACCTGTTTCATCTTCATATGTAGCATTAGCTTCTACTCGCATATATTGTCCGAATGGTGCAAAATCTGTTTCATAGTTTTGAACTAAATACATTCTGTGTTTAACATTAGGCATTTTCTTAGCAAAATATAGTGTTGACCAAAGGGATGCTACCATAGTATCGATATTAGCAGCAAACTTAACGCGATATTGTTTTATTACGTATACTTTGCCCCATTTAGTATCAATATCTTTACTACTTGAATCCATATTAATTACGAATACATCATTACCTGCTTTTTTAAGCATTGCAATGTGTCTCATTACAACGTTTACTCCTCCACTAATATTCGTAGTAGGTAAAACGAAACATATATTACGAGCTAATTTAGAACGTATAAATTTAGCTAATCCATGTCCTGAGTAAACAGTTATATTATTATGAATTACTCTTTCATATGCAGCATTTGATACTTTATCTCTTAATTCTTTATCTTCAATTAACTTTGTTAAAACGGTTTCCCATTCTTTTTCATCTTTACATAAGAATCCATCTACACCATCTTTTATTTCATGTTTAAAAGCACCTACATCACTTGCAACTGTTACTGTATGTACAAGTGCAGCTTCTAACCATTTATTCTCACTCTTAGCTTCATTAAATATACTTTGTTCTAATGGTGCTAAATTGATATCTAAAGATGCTATAACTTTTGGTAATTTTTCCCAATCCATAAATGGTTCAAATATAATACGATCTGCAAATTGTTTTAATTCTTCTGGAATATCTATTTCTCCAACAAGTTTTAATTTAAGATTATCGTATTTTTTCATTAGTTTAGCGATAACTGGTTTTATTAATTCAACATCTGGATTATGTGTAATACTTCCAGACAAGTATCCTAAAACTATTCCATCATGTGGTTTTAAATTTCTATAAACATTTTTTGAAATTTCTGCCATTCTTTCGCTTGCTACATTACGATTTACATATACTTCTTTAGTATAGTTTAATAATTCTTTTTGTAGTCTTTCTGTAGTAGTAATAGCATAATCACATAATTTAAGTGTTTCTCTCATACGATTAACTCCGTCATCATAAAGAGCTTTATCTTCTTTACTCATATGACTTACGAAATCAATTGTATCAGTATATTTTTGATCTATTACTAAGTCGTCTATATCAAAGAATACTGTTTTATTATTTTCTTTTGCTACTTTGATAAATTCACGAATGGTATCTGTAATTGGACAACGGAAAAATACAAATGATCGGAAATATTTAATTGAATCCATGGATAATTGTTCATAGAATACTTCTTCCGCATAAACACCAGAAGCTGCTAATTGTTCTATTTGATGAGTTACACGATATCTACTTGGATGTGGAAGTGTGCAACCATTTATAAATAAAACATCACCATATGCTTTATCATATTTTGTTTTAGCAATAGTTCTTAATTTTACATAATTAACTGTCTTCTTTCTTAATGAAGACATTCCTTCATTTTTTACTGTTTCTACGGTTCTTTCTACTAAATGTTTAATTCTTCCCATAGGATCTTCCTCTCTTTCCTGATTTATATGCTTTGTAACCTTGATAGAAGGCTTTTAATTTTGGTATTTTCCCCTTTTCATATAAAATCACAGCCAAGATAATGGTTTTGAATTTTACTAATATTTTGCAAAACTTTGGACTACTATCAATATACATATCTCTTATGTATAAGTAATTTCTTACTTGATAGTATCTTCTCATTGCACTATGATTTGTAACTAATAAATCTTTCCATAAGAATTTGCGATAGAATATATCACCTAAGTTATGGTCAATTTCTAAGTAATCTAAGCGCATAACCTTATATCCATTTTTTCTTAAGTTTAAGCAATATTCAATGTCTACACCATCTATAAATATCCATTCTTTAAAGCCACCTAGTTTTTTATGTATATCTAGATTGACCATATTTCCTGAAGTCATTACATCTAATGGGTAATCAATTTTTTCTTTTGGTTTTTCAATCTTTAATCTGGTCTTATGCCATGGTGTTACGATACCTATTTCACTACAATCAGTATTTTCTACTTTTTCTTTCATTTTCTTTAAGACATCATCTTTAAAATGCGTATCTTGATCCATGGTTAATAACCAGTCAATATTCTCTTCTCTTGCAAGATCTGCTGCTTTATTTAATGGAGCAGCAATTCCTAAATTTTCATTATTAAAGATATATTTTATTTTTTTATTTTTTGGTAGTCTTTTTTCATTTTGTTCTTTGGAATTATCCATTACATATAGAATATCTAAATCATCAATGTAAGAATCTATATTTTTAATATCATCATCAGTTGGTTCGTATAAGACTACTGCACCAGCTAATCTCATTATAATTCCTCCGCAAATCCTTTTTCTAATTTATTAAAAATCTTAATTCCAATAAATAGTATGAATGCGGATAGAACGAATACATAAGCTAATAACGTAAAGTTAGGAGCTGTTTGATAATAGAATATGTTACGGTAACTACTAATTAATGTAGCCATTGGGTTTAATTGTAAGAAAAATTTAAACTTAGCTGGGAACATATCTAATGAATATAATACTGGTGTTGCATAGAATAATAAAGATATAAAGAAGTTTATTATATACTCTGCATCTCTTACATATACATCAATACTAGATGTTATTAAGATAATTCCTAGCTGTAACATAAATTGTAAAATTATAATTATTGGTAAATAAATAATATTAATACTAAATCCTATTCCACTACAAATTAAGAATATAGCAATTATTACACAAGAAATTAAGAAGTTTACTAATCCACTTACGACTATTGATATTGGTAATATTGCTCTTGGGAAGTATACTTTTTTGATAATTCCACCATTGATTAAAATTGTATTTGTTCCTTGAGATATTGTTGTAGTAAACCAGTTCCATGGAAGAATGGCCATTACAATAAATGTTGTATAGTGATCTTGACTATTTCTTAATAAGAATGGGAATACAATAGCATATACTAGTGTCATTAATAATGGGTTTACGAAACTCCATAATACACCTAGGAATGATCCTTTGTATTTACCACGAATTTCTTTTTTAACATTACTTTTTAAAAGTTCACGATATTGATAAAGTTCTTTTATCATTTTATCCACACACCTCCAAGTATTTCTCAATTACTTCTTCTGTTGGACCATCTTCACGAATTTCTCCATTGTATAACCATACAGCACGATCACATAATTCTTTAACAGCATTTAAACTGTGGCTTACGATTACAATTGTTTTTCCACTTTTCTTTAATTCGTTTAGTTTGGCATAACATTTATCTTGGAAATGTTTGTCACCTACAGCTAAAATTTCATCGATTAGTAGTATCTCAGCATCTACGTTGATTGCTACTGAGAAAGCAAGTCTCATGTACATTCCTGATGAGTATGTACGAACTGGAGCTTCAATGAAATCTCCTAATTCTGAGAAATCAATTATTTCTTGTACTCTGGAATCAATTTCATGAGCATTTAATCCAAAAATTGAGGCATTAAAGTAAATGTTTTCTCTTCCTGTAAAGTCTTGATGGAATCCAGCACCTAATTCAAGTAGTGATGTTAGTTTACCATTTGTTTTAATTTCTCCTTTTGTAGGATAAATAATCTTAGTCATTAATTTAAGTAAAGTAGATTTACCACTTCCGTTAACGCCAATAAGAGCGACTGTCTCGCCCTTCTTTATTTTTAAATCTATTCCTTTTAATACTTCATGATAGCCTACTTTAGTATTTTTCCAGAATATCAATCTTTCTTTTAATGTAAATGGTTTATCATATACAAGTTTAAATCTTTTATATACACCATTTACAATTATTGAGTATTCATTATCTGTTTTTTTCATAATTCCTCCTAATAAATCTAAAGGCTGACAATATTATAACATAATCTTATTTTTTCTTAAACCTTCTTAAGAAAGATAATGCTCTCCAGGCTTTACTATTCTTAATACTTTTAACTTCTCGTTTCTTAGAGTCTAATTCCATAGTTAGAGATACATTCCTATCAGCAACATAGGCAACTAAATCAATTATTTCTTTTTCATCTAGTTTATGTAGTTCTACTGATAGAGACCATTTATCTCCTTTTTTGAAATCACCTTCTATTTTAACCATTCCTGAATTAGTATAAAAGATATTTCTACCATTGAAATCTAAAGTGTTAAATCTATGTACTTTAGTTAGTTTAATTCCATCAATTGTTAGTTTGTTATATTCAACAATTGGTATATCAGTTACTTCTATTTCTATTTGATCACAATCTTCTAATACCTTGGAACTATATGAGTACACATTACCTTTAATTTTATAATCAACTGTCTCAAAGCGATTTAGGTCAAATGGCATATCATGTCCATAGTATACTCTACTGTTTTTTATTTCTTTTTTTACATTATGAATTACTGTTTTGAACCATTCATTTTCCCATACATGTAATGGAATAATATCTAGTGGTAAATTATTTTTCCAAACACAATACATAAAACTTAATTGATCTCTCTTACTATATTTGCATAACATATCGAACCACATCTTCATTGTTTTTTGAACTAATGGATCTTTATGTCTTTTTATAAATACAGTCATTTCACATAATCCGTAGTGTTCAGGGAAACCTTCTTTTCTTAAAAAATTAATGTGTCTAACAATATTTTCCTTTGTATCTTTTTTTACACGAATACATTCATTAGCTTCCACATAAATACAGTCACGGAAGCCATGTTTAAAAGCCGCAAAATTATTTTTCTTTAAGTATGTACTAACAAATTCTTTAATACTCTTTTGCCAAATAACTGATGCATCCATCCATACTGAAATATCATATTTATCATTTATTTCTGGATGACCTAACATTTTAATTTTACGTGATAATCTTTGATTATCTAGTGTATCGTCCTTAATATAAACTACTTTCCATGTATTTGACTTAATATTTTCATTATTGGTAAAAAGGTAATAATCAATTCCTTTTTCTTTGTTTGTTATCTCACTTACATTATCATAGTTTCCTGTAATACATGTGTATACACAGATTTTCTCCATTTTTACCACCCTACTTCAATTATAAAGCATAACAAAAAGAAAGACAAGAATTGCCTTTCTAAATAAACGTTGTAATTATTGCTACTATCGCTAAAATATTTTGTATCAAAGAGAATGCTAATAGATTATCTTTACTTGATACATTTTCTTTCTTTGTCATAAAGAATGTAGCGATTGGTAGAAATAATGGTATAAAATATCTTCCTTGAATTCCATCTACTACTGGTGCACCTACTGCAGTCCATTGTAGATATAATGAAGTAAATGTTAATCCAAGTGTACCTAGAATCATTAAACCTATAAATAATTTTTCTAATAAATTAAATTCTGGTTTTTCTTTTTTATCTGTTTCTTTAGTTATTTGTACTAAGTTATAAATTGCTAGGATACTCATAATATATGATGTTCCAACTACGAATTTACCTAGTGAATGTCCTACCATTTGTTCTAAGTAAGTCCAAATATAAACATCAAGAGTTGTGAATAGAATTAGGACATAACGAATTGGATTACTTAAGATGTATTTTAATTGTTCTCCTGAATTACTTCTTCCATAGAAAGCAGTTAGATATCTAGATGAGAACTTTAACCATATAAGATTTAATATAATTACAGAAATAGTAAGTAATATTAAAATAATCTTTTTCTTCTTTAAATTACCGAATCTTTCTTTTGGAATTAAGAAGACTAATAAACATAATGGTAAGTAAACAATCTTACATAATGATAATGCTATTGATAAAGAAATAAGTGCAAAATAGTGTTTCTTTGTAAATACTTTATCTGTATTTCTTGACCATAGAATGAATGATATTAATGCAATTGAAGTTGCAATAGTCATAGCATCAGGTGATAAAGATGCAGCTTCTTGCATTGATATTGGTAATAATGCTGTAAAGAATATTAAGAATTTCTTTGTTGGAATATATTTAATTGATAAATAAACTAATAATACAAATAAAGCATAATTACACATTTTACCTAATATTATTTGAAATAGGATTGGTAATCCTAATATAGAACCTATTCCTACTCCAATAGCTTGTGGGATATAGCATACAAAGTGATATAGTGACTTATTTGCAAATAAGAAGAATTTCTTTTTACCTACAAGTTTTTTATCAGAGTCATCTATTACATCTCCATAGTTTTCTGAATCATAAATATCTGTGATATTATCAGAGAATGATCTACCAGCAGAATCTCCTCTTTTTACTGATGTTTGGTGTAGATTTGCAACTTCTAATGATCTAGAATAATCATTAATATCATCAGGTAATTGTGAAGGAGGAAATCCACCTATATAGAATACTCCAAATACAATTGCTACTAATAAATAAATTTTATGTAATGGTACTTTATTATTAATCCATTTTCTAATTATATAGTATAAAACTATCCATGTGATTAGACCAATAAACTCCATTAGACAAGTAAACTTTAGTCCTAAATGAACAGATTTTTGAGCTATATAAATCATTCCAAATATAGATAATAATAAATATACTATTAAGAAGTTTAGTTCTTCTTTTTTCATATTTTTTACTTTATTAATTAAGTTTTTCATAAAACACCTCAAATTTATTTTAACATAAAAAGAGAATAGTATCTATTCTCTTTACAACTATATGTATTGTTTTAATACTTGAGTTACTACTTTATAACCTTCATCATTTAAATGAAGACCTTCTTTAGTATAATTAATATTTAAATTATTATTCTCATCTACTAACTCTGAATATACATCTACATATGTAATATCATTTTCTCTGCAATAGTCTTCTAACATTTGATTAATTTCTTGAACCATATTGTTTCTTCTAATTCCTACCATACTAATATCTATTTTTGGATCATCTGTTGCATTAACTGGATAGATAGATTCAACATATATATCTGTAAATGGTCTTACTTGTTTAAATTGTTCTACGATGTCTTTAATCGATTCAAAAATCGCTTCGTTATCTTGTCCTCTTAATTTTTGTATATCGTTTATACCTACTAGAATAAATACTTTAGATGGATTATAACAAAAAGCTTTTTCTTGTAACTCTTTACGTAAGTCTTCTGCGTAATATCCACTATATCCACTATTTACCATATAAGTTGTATCATCATAATAATCATCTAAATTGTAAAACGCAGTAATAGAATCCCCTAAAAATAATATGTTTTCTGGTATTTTAATAACTTCTCTTTCTGATGCTTTAATAAGTTTTTCATTTAGTAATGTATTATTATATGATAAGAACATAGTAAATATTGTTACTAATATTAATATACGTCCATATGTTTTACTACTCATAGTATCACCTTAATTAAGGATATCATAAAAAAAGGAATATTAGATATATTCCTTTAAAATTTCTGTAACTTTTTTGTAACCTTCTTCTGTTAGGTGTAAACCTTCTCTTGTATAATTTATATTCATTTGTCCTTGTTCATCTATCATTTGACTAAACATATCTATATAAGTTATTTTTTCTTCAGCACATAATGTTTTTATTTTTTCATTAACTGTTTTTATAGTATCATTTGTCCTTAATCCTACTCTATTTTGATTTATTTTTTCGTTATCTGTTTTATTTGTGGGAAGAATAGACTCAACATAAATCTTTGCATGTGGTCTAACTTTTTTAATACCATCAACCATTTCTTTTATATAACTTACAATCTCATCTGGAGTTTCTCCATGTTGTATATCGTTTGTACCAATTAGAATAAATACTTTTGATGGATTATAACAATACACTTTTTCTTTTAATAATCCTCGATATGTTTCTGCTGTTGTAGCTCCTATACCGCTATTTACCATATATGTAGTATCATCATAAAACTTTTTTAAATCATAGAATTCTGTAATAGAGTCTCCTACGAATACAATATTATCTGGTACCATATAAACTTCTTTTTCTGCTGCTTTCATTAATCTCTTATTTAATATTGTATTATTATAAGACATATATATAGCCCCTACTGTTACTATTAATAAGATAAGCATATATAATCTTTTACTCATATTATCACCAATAATAATATATCATATAAGTACAAAAAAAGACTGTAAAAACAGTCTTTTATTTTTTTATTTTACTTCTTCGAACAAATCTTTATATTCAAATTTTTGAATATCTTGTTTTTCACTTTCGTTTGGTTTAGCAAATGTTGAAGTTGTTTTTGCAGTTGATACAATTTGATCCATTGTATTTAATTCTGCATCTGATGGTAACTCATATCTAGAGTTAATAAGATTAATTATTATTGTACCACCTTGTGCATCATATATTAATGCTGTTACTATTCTTCCAGTAGTTGCATCTTTTACTGGTAATAATAAATAATCATGACCATTTACTTTTCTAGATAATGAAGCTGCATCTACATTATATTCTTGAGCTATTTGTGTACGATATTCTTCAGATGTATGATAGTAATCTACTTTTAGTCCTATTACTAAATCATTACTATAGATAGCTAAAGATCCATCTTCTGGAATCACTTCACTTTGGAATCCATTTGGTACACTGAATGTAAATCCACTATATGTAACAGTTGAACCTTTTGTATCACTTACAGTTTCTGCTGTTCCATTATCGTCAACGTTATCATTATTGTTAGATTTATTATCTTCATCACCTTTGTTTAAGAACATAAATCCAATTGCTCCTGCTGCTACAAGTACTAATACAGCAATTAAAATTATTGCTACTGTATTATTTTTCTTTTTAGCAGGTTGTCCATTATTCATTGGTTGGTTCATATTCATTGGTTGGTTCATTCCATTGTTCATTGGTTGATTCATATTCATTTGTTGGTTCATTCCATTGTTCATTGGTTGACCCATATTCATTTGTTGGTTCATTCCATTGCTCATTGGTTGACCCATATTCATTGGTTGGTTCATTCCATTGTTCATTGGTTGATTCATATTCATTTGATTATTCATATCATTGTTCATTGGTTGGTTCATATTCATAGGTTGTTGATTTGCATTATTAACTTGATTTCCACAGTTAGTACAGAAATCTTGTCCTGGTTGTAATGCATTTCCACATTTTGGACAATTATTCATATATTACACCTCTTCCTATTTTCTATATTTAATTCTATCATAATGTTTTAAAAAGTAAAAACATTTATTTTGCCCATACTGGTAAATCTCCACCTATTTTCTTAAACATATGACTATGTTTATTTCCATTAGGTAGCTTCCATCCATTAATATCAGCAGTATCTTTTAAATCCATACAACCTTCAAACATACTACTAAAATCTTCTCCTTTAGATACATCCCAGTTTGATAATCCGTTTAAATCTTTTATATTGGTATAGGTAAATGTTTCAGTAAAGTCTTCAACATTTGATGTATCCCATTTTTTAAATCCATCTGTAGAAGTAATTTTAGTATGACTAAATGTTTCACTTAGTGATTCTACATTAGAAGTATTCCAATTTGTAAATGGTTTAGTATCTTTAAAACTTGTAAAAGCAAATGCTTTACTCATATCTGTTAGTTTAGAAGTATCCCAATTAGATAGTCCTTCTACGCTTGTTAATTTACGACAATCATAGAACATTTCTTTTATACTTCTAATGTTTGAGACATCCCATTTTTTTAAGGCGTCCACATTTTTAATGGCAGTGTATTGGAATGCACCATCTAGTTTTGTTAATTTTATTGGTTTCCAATTTCTAAGTCCTGATATGTCTTCTAGATAGTCACAATAACTAAATAAATCACTCATATCATCTACACCACTAACATCCCAATTTTTAATATCTTCAATACTTTTTATTTTTGTATCAGAGAAAGCATAAGACATAGTTCTTACGTTACTTACATCCCAATCAGCAATTGGAGAAAAGTCAGTTATATTTGATCCTGAAAAAATTCCAATCATTGCTTCAACTTTTGAAGTATCGAAATACTTTAATACACTTATGTCTTCTACTTCAGTACTAGATAAAAACAAATCTAAATTCTTAACTGAACTAGTATCAAATGCAAGTAAAGGATTAATATTAATTAATGATTCACATCCACCTAATAATGCTGACATATCTTCTACCTTACTTGTGTCCCAATAAGATAATGCATTAATATCACTTAGGTTTGTACAATCTCTAAACATATAATCCATTTCTTTAACTTTATCAGTATTAAAGTATTTTAAATCTTTTATATTATTTAAAGCTTTTAATCCATAGAAAGTATTTGTAGAATATTCATTAAATTCTATAGGTAATTCGGAATAGAAATTAATTACTTTTCTATCTTCTATCCACATATAAATAGGCTTTAATGATTTTTCATCAGACACTAGATATTCATCTGTTTTATGTTCTTTATCTATTTCTTTTGC
>OCVV011256537.1_pt1 | contig 15954 bp, 20 predicted proteins | sample 1539721 | NCBI WGS metagenome assembly OCVV01 (sample SAMN02144230, study PRJEB22623) | gut metagenome | biome: sheep rumen | host: Ovis aries | place: New Zealand
ATGTAAAGGTTTAGTTTGGTTTAAGCAAGATAATGAAATGAGCTATTTATTTGAACAAGCAGGAAAACAACTTTCACTTTCAGAAGCGGGATATTGGTTAGCCACTGCACCAAAAGAAGAATTAGATCAAATGATAAAACATAATCCTGAAATTTTGAAGGATTGGGATGATGAAGTTGGAGATAGAGTTACAAAGCTTGTATTTATAGGACAAAATATGGATAAAGAGAAAATATTTGAAGAATTAGAAGGGTGTGAGAATTGAAATGAATGAAGAATTTAAAAATAGTTTGTTTTGGAATATAATTAAATTTGGAATAACATTAATAGCATCGTGGCTTGTTGTTGTTGTGATATTTGCAATGTGTACGGAAGATGAATTAGTACCTAAATATAATAAACAAATGTTTATAGGTGGAGTTATTTTAGCTTTTTCAATAAGTTTTATATCATCATATAACAAAATTCAACAAGCAAAAGCTAAAATTCCAAAATATAAAGCTGATATAGAATCTACCAAAAAGATGAGGAATAGTTTAATTGAAAAGGCTAATAAAGTAACTGATAAATATTTGAATCATGAATCAAATATTATGAATAATTTTGCAGAAGCTAGAAAAAATGAAGTAAGTATTCATAAAGTGAAGAATGCAGCTGATTTTAAAACAGTAGTTGAAAAATATCCTGATTTAAAGGCAAATGAGCCAACTCTGAAATTATTAGAACAATTAGAAACATCAGAAAAAAATCTACTACAGAATAGAATTAATTATACAGAATCGATTGCAAAGTATAATATACAAATACATTCATTTCCTTTTTCAATTATTAGAGGTATATTCAAAATGGATGATATGATAATTGAAAATGAAGAAGAAAATGAAATTATTTCAGATGAAGAGTTAGGAATTTAAAAAATATATTGTAATTAACAAAATTTATGATATAATGTACAATGAAAATAAAGAACGAAAGGAATAAAAAGATGGAAGAAGTAAAAATTTTTGGACATAAAAATCCAGATACAGATTCAATTATGTCTAGTTTAATATTGGAAGGACTTGAAAAAACACTAGGAGCTTATAATGTAAAAGCATATAGATTAGGAAATGTTAATAAAGAAACAAAATATGCTTTAAATTATTTTGGAGTTAAAGAACCTGAATTACTAGAAAAAGTTGAAGAAGGTACATCAGTAATGCTTGTTGACCATAACGAATTTGCACAGTCAGTTGATGGCATTGAAAATGCCAATATTTTGAGAGTGGTTGATCATCATAATATTGCAGAAAGCTTTAAAACAGCTGGTCCGATTTTTTATTTAGGAATGCCTGTTGGATGTACAGCAACTATATTAAGAGAAATGTTTAAAGTGAGTGGCATACAAATGGATAAAATTACAGCTGGTTTAATGCTAAGTGCAATTATATCTGATACATTACTTTTTAAATCACCAACTTGTACAAAAAAAGATATTGAAGTAGCAAATGAACTTGCAGAACTTGCTGAAGTTGAGCTTAATACATATGGTTTAGCAATGCTTAAAGCAGGAACAGATTTAAGTGATTTTTCACCTGAAGAATTGATTAATATAGATTCAAAAACATATTCAACAAATGGTGTTAAATATCAAGTAGCACAAGTCAATACAGCTTGTATTGAAGATGTATTTACAAATAAAGAGCAAATTGAAAATGCTATGAAAAAATTTATGCAAGATAATACAATTGATTTATTTGTATTTATGATTACAGATATAATAGAAAATAATACTCAAGTTATAGTACTAGGTAAACAAGAAATTGCTGAAAAAGCATTTAATATAAAATTAGAAAATAATACAGCATTCTTAAAAGGTGTTGTTTCAAGAAAGAAACAAGTTGTACCAAATATTGATAATGCAATTGTGTAAGAAATAGTGGAGGAAGTAACATTGGATAAAGAAAAAATTAATAGATTTAAGGATATTTTAGAATGGATAATTTGTATATTAATTGCACTTATTATTGCAATTCTTTTTAGATACTATATTGGTACACCTACAATAGTTAAACAACCATCAATGTATCCAACTTTAAAAGAAAATCAAAGATTATGGCTTAATAGGTGGGATAGAACGGCAAAAAAAATGCCTAAAAAAGGAGATATTATTACATTTGAAGCACCATCTAAATCAATTCTTTCAGAAGAAGAGTTACAAAAAAGTGTAATTGCAAGATATGAAAATGAGCCAACTAGTCTATTTAAAAAGTTTACATATAATGTCTTAGAAATTGGCAAAATTAGCTATATTAAAAGGGTAATTGGTTTACCAGGAGATCATATCGTTATTAAAGATGGTAAAGTGTTTGTAAATGATAAAGAATTTGAAGAACAATATTTACAACCTGGTGTTATAACAGATAATGGTAAAGGATATTATACAGATATTATAGTACCTGAAAATACTGTATTTGCCATGGGAGATAATAGAGCACAAAGTACAGATAGTAGATGTTTTGGATGTATTCCTCTTGAAAAAATAGAGAGTAAGGTGTGGATACGTATATGGCCACTTAATCTATTTGGCAAAATAGAAAACAAATGAAAAACTTCGTCTTGCTGTGTTAAAATTATTTCAAAACGCGGTCACATACACCACGTATGCTACCTTGTCTTTTGAAACAATTTTGCCTTGCAATACTCGTTTTTGATTTGTTTTCAAAAAATATATTAAAATAGAAAGTAAAAAACTTCGTCTTGCTGTGTACTTTAAATTAATAGTGACTAAAGGAGGAGAGAATTTGTTTGAAGGTATTATTGGAAATGATAAGATAAAACGAGAATTAATAAATTCTGTTAGTTCAAATAAATACTCTCACAGTTATTTGTTTGTTGGAACTTCAGGTATTGGTAAAAAGCTTATTGCTAAAGAGTTTGCTAAAATGATTTTATGTGAAGCTGATGAAAAATATTGTAATAAATGCAAATCATGTTTAGAATTTAATTCTGGAAATAATCCTGATTTTTTTGAGATTGTACCAGATGGAGCAAATGTAAAAATCGATCAAATAAGGCAAATTCAATCGAAAGCTTTTGAACCACCTATTATATCAACAAAAAAGGTATATATAATAGATGATGCTGATTTAATGACAAAAGAAGCACAGAATTGTTTGCTTAAAACTTTAGAAGAACCTCCAGAATTTGTAACTATTATTCTTATTGGCTCAAATGATTCAAATTTTTTAAGCACTATTAAATCAAGATGTATTACAATAAAATTTGACAATATTAATCACAATGATATTAATAGTTTTTTAAAAGAGAATTTTCCAAAAGAAAATATTTCAGATAATATTATAGAAGCTGCAAATGGTAGCATAGGAAAAGCAATTATATTAAAAGAAAAACAAGAAATATATGCATCAATAGACAAAATCTTTAACAATATTGAAAATTTAGATTTAATAGATGCTTTAAATATTGCTGATATTTTATATAAATCACAAGAAGATAAATATGATATATTAGAATATATTAATATAATTTTATATAAAAAAGCTCAAAAAGATTTAAGGTATATTAATACAATAAATATTGTAGAAGAAACAAAAAAAAGATTAAAAGCAAATAGCAATTATAATATGACAATAGATAATTTAATTATGACAATATGGGAGGAATTACATTGAAAAAAATTGTAGGTATAAGGTTTAGAAAATTAGGCAAAATATATTTTTTTGATCCTCAGTATTTAATTTTAAGAAAAGATGATATGGTAATTGTTGATACTGAAGACGGAGAAGAAATAGGTATGGTTGCAATTCCAAATAGATCTTTAGATGAGACTAAGATTCCAAAAGAATTAAAAAAAGTAATTAGGCTTGCAAACAATAAAGATAAAAACCATTATGATGAATGCAAAAAAAATGAAAAAAAAGCATTTGATTTCTGCAATATTAAAATAAAAGAATTAAATCTTAAAATGAATTTAACTGATGTTGAATTTAAATTTAATAATTCAAAAATTCTTTTCTATTTTACAGCTGATGGAAGAGTTGATTTTAGAGAGTTGGTTAAAGAACTTGCTGCAGAATACAAAACTAGAATTGAACTTAGACAAATAGGTGTTAGAGATGAAATAAAACGCCTTGGTGGAAATGGAGTTTGTGGCAGACAATTATGTTGTTGTTCATTTTTAAGTGATTTTGAAACAGTATCTATTAAAATGGCAAAGGATCAAAATTTATCACTTAATCCTTCTAAAATTTCAGGTTGTTGTGGAAGGTTGATGTGCTGTTTAAAATATGAAGATGAAGTGTACCAAGAAAAACTTAAAAGACTTCCTCATGTTGGTGCAATTGTAAGTACTCCAGATGGGGAGGGTGAAATAGAACAAGTAGAAACTTTAGCTGAAAGAATAAAAGTAAAAATAAAAAACGGAGAAGACTATAGTTATAAAAAATATAATATAAGTGAAATCAAAGTAATTAAAGATTCAGAAAAAGAAGCGATTGATGAGGAAGAACAAATTAATAAAGCTGAATTAGCTGAATTGGAAAGACTTGAAGAAGAAGACATAAAAATAAAAACAACAGACTAATTTGTAAAAAGTTTGTAAAAGGAGGTGAAAATTATGGCATATAAAATCAATAATGAAGCATGTATTGGATGTGGAGCATGTGTAGATGCTTGTCCAGTTGGATGTATAAAAATCGGAGAAGATGGAAAAGCAGAAATTGATGAAACAATGTGTATTAGCTGTGGCACTTGTGCTGCAACTTGTCCTGTTGGTGCACCAGAAGAAGAATAAAAATAAGCAAAAATTATACAAAAAAATTTTATCAGGGTAATTTCATCGATTATTACAAATATTACAATTTTGTAATTAATCAATGACATTACCCTGAATTTCTATTTATTGGTGTTGACAAAAATATTTTTGAAGTTTAAAATTAAAATAGATAAAAACAAGAAAGAGGATGTATTTAATGATAAAATCAAAAGATAATATTATAAAAGCTGAAATAATATTATTTTTAAGTATTATTATATTAGTTTTTATTGTTTTATATTTTAAATTAGTATCAAATAAACAAACATATGCTATAAATGATACAAATACTAATCAAAAACAGTTAGTAAAAATTAGTGAAGCTGATTTGATTGATATTGAAAAAACAATTGAGGATAATAATCAAAATATAAATAAAGAACAAATATATGAAAAACAAGAAGAATTAGAATATATTACAAAATATAAATATAGTAATGATTTATATGTTGGTACAACAAGAGTTTCTCAACAAGGTAGAAATGGTATACAAACAATTACTATGAAAAGATTATTAGGTGATAATGGAAATATTATACACGAAGAACAAGTTGGTGCAAGAGTTACTAAATCATCTTTAGATAAAATTATTGAAATAGGAACTAAGGTATATGTAGCACCTAAAGTTGAAAGGAAGCATAATTCAAGTGAATTTTCGTTTAATATGGCATTAAATAAGCCATCAGGATTGACAATAGAACAATTTAAAAAAGTATTAACAGACAGCAAAGATGTAAATAAAATCTTTGAAAATAATTCAGATTACTTTTATTATATAGAAGATGAATACAATATAAATGGAATATTTGTTGCATCAATTGGTATTCATGAAAGTGCATGGGGAACATCTAAAATAGCAAAAAATAAATATAATTTATTTGGATATGGAGCATATGACTCAAATCCATATAATGGAGCATATAGCTTTTCTAGTTATTCAGAATCAATTGATTTACTAGCTAGAGTCTTAGTAAAGTATTATTTAAATCAAAAAGGAACATTAATATATGATGGACAAGTTGCTTCAGGGAAATATTATAGTGGAAATACAGTTTCTGCTGTAAATAAAAAATATGCAACAGATAAAAATTGGGCAAATTGTGTATATAAATATATGGAATATTTGTATAATAAAGTTTAATTTTAATTACAAAAAAATTTAAAAAACTCCTTGATATTTTTTTAATAGTATTGTATGATATAGAAGATAGTTTTATATTGAAAATATTACATAGAAAGGAACGGAATAAAAAATGAATAGAAAATTTTTGAAATCTATGATATTCTGTATATTAATTGTTTCTATAGTTTTTATATTTGCAATAGGACAGAATATATATGCATCAAACGATAAACCAATTAATAATAAAACAGAAAGTAAACTGGTACAACTTAAGGAAACAGAATTGAGAACATTAGAAGATTATAAAACGGCATATGGTTCAGATTCATATGGACTTACAGCTTATATATTGCATAGGGTTCAAATATTTAGTATACCATTTTCTATCTTAGGAATTTTAATTGCAGCCATTTATGATTATATCATTGGAGTAAGACATTTGGAAACCAAAGAAAAAGGAAAAGCTTTAATGATTATGTTTGTTACTTTAGGAGTGATTTGTCAAGTATTGCCACTTGTATTTACAATAGTTGTAAAATTTGGAAGGGAGTAAACAAATGAAAGTTTTATTTGCAGTAAATGATGAAAGTATTTCTACATCTATAGTTAAGAAATATCAAAAAGATTATAAAGAGATAATCTCATACAAAAATGTTTATTATTTTAATGCAATAATAAAAGAATTACAAAGGAATAAAAGCTATGATAGGGTTGTTATTAGTGAAGATCTTGAAGAATTCACTAGTTCAAGTTTTGAACAAAAAGATAAATTTATTTTTGATAGATTAGATAATATAAGTGATGAAGCAATCTCTATAAGCGGAATTGACATACCTATAATTTTAATTTGTTCGGATCGTAGAGCTAAGGGAGAATCTTTATTAGTTAAGCTGTTTAGTATTAGTATATATAATGCAATCTTAGGTGATGATAGGTCTATTGATGAGGTTTGTAGATTAATCAACAAACCACGTACAAAAAAAGAAGCTAAATTATATTACAAAATTGATTCAGAAGATGCAAAATATGAAAGAGAAAAAGAAAATGAAGTTAGTGAAGTTGAATTACAAAATATTTTACAGCATTTTAAAAGACTAGGTAAAAAAGAAGAATCTTATGCAGATAGCTTTAAAAAGATCATTACACAATATAATAAAGAGCAACTAAAAATTGTCATAGCCGTTTTACCTGAAAATGTTAAAAAAGTGTTAAAGCAAAATTCAATTGAATATCAAAAAATAGTTCGGATATGAAGCAGAATCAAATAAAGCTTCTACATATGATCCACATAAAAAGAAAAAAGGAATTGCAAAGACATTAAAAACAAAACCAAAAACAGGTACAAGTGAAAAATTATTAGAATCAAAAACAAAAGAATTGACAAAGCCAATTGTAGTTCCAACAACAATATCTAATAATATATATAAAAAAGTTACTCCAGCAAGTATAGTTGAAACAGATGATATTTTTGATGATGAAATTGATGATGATGTACAAAAAATCCTTGAAGAAAAACCAAAAAGAAGAGGTAGACCAAGAAAAACACCAATTAATATTGATGAAAATATTGAAGAAATTAAACCTAAAAAAAGAGGCCGACCAAGAAAAAATCCTATTATAGAAGATGTTGAGAATGAAGATGATATTAAACAACCTATTTATCAAAATGAAGTGAATAATGATATTGATGACGAAGAAAATTTATTTGATGATATACTTCCTGGAATTAATGAAGATTATAATACTCAATATAGTGATGAGGATAATAATACTATTTCAAGTATTGATGATAATGTAAACCAATCCAATATGAATGAATCAGATGAAAATGAGTTTAATTCAGACAATGATATATTAGATGAAAATGATGATTATATTGATAATAATAATGATTTTGATACTATAAATGATTATAATTCTAATGCATTTGAAGAAGATGAAACTTTGGACAATCACGATAATAAATATATGAAGACATATGATAATGTTTTTGATGATGAAGAGTTTGAAGGGTTACTTTCTAAAGAAAAAAAAGTTGTTTCTTTTGTTGGAGCTAGTAAAAATGGTACATCGTTTTTAATTAATAATGTTGCATTAATTTTGTCTAATATGGGTATAGATACTGCAATTTTAGATGCAACTACTAATAAAAATTCTTTTTACATATATACTAAAAATGATGATGATTTAAGAAAAATTGCTTCTAATTCGTTTGATAATTTGATTAATGAAACTACAGAAGGAATTAAAGTTAATAATAATTTAACCGTATATACCACTATTCCAAGTAAAGGAGAATTAATTAATTCTTCTAGACCAATATTAGAAACTTTAATACGAAACCATTCTTTAGTTTTAATAGATTGTGATTTTAATACACCAATAGAATACTTTGATAAATCATTAGAGATTTATCTAGTACAATCAATGGATATATTAACAATACAACCACTTACTGAATTTTTAAGAGAACTTAAAATAAAGAATATTCTAAATGAATCAAAGCTTAGAATTGTTCTTAATAAAACACTTAGCCTTAAAGGGGTTAATTCTAAAAAAATAGTTGGTGGGATGTCAAAATATAATGACCCTGAAATGTCGTTTATGACAGATTTATTTAATGCAAATACAATAAAAGTTTCTGCACAAATACCTTTTGATGAAGATGTATATATAAAATATTTAAATAGTATTATTGAATGTGATATACAAATTAATGGATATCCAAAAGAATTTAAACAAAGACTAAACCTTCTTGCGGAATCAATTTACCCTCTTTTACCTGCTGATAAAACAGATAAAAAAGATAAGAAAAAGAGAAATAAAGAAAAAGATAATTTATTTAATAATTCATTTTCACCTGGAATGAATAGTACTTTGGATAATATGAGAAAAAAATATTAATTAAATTGAAATATTGCGGAGGAAATAAAATTGATAATAATAGTAATAATACTTGTTTTACTAATATCATTTCTAATAGTATACAATTTATCATTACATAAAAGAATCCAAGCATTTAAAATGCAAGGAGATAGAATTAATAATCTTAATGTATTACAAGACTTTATAAATATAGTTGGAAGTGATTTAAGTGTTGACAAAAAAATAAAATCAATAAATGATGTAATTATAGAAAAATATCAAATTAAATATTCAACAATTGTAGTATTTGATGGAACTGACTATGTGATTAAAACTTCAAATGTTAGCAAAGATCATTGGGATACATTGAGAAAGCTTCATGAGGTGGATATTTTTAAAGATAGTATTACTTCTGCAAGTGCCAAATATATTACGGTTAATAATGAAAATGAAAAACTTCCTTATCAAGAAAAGGAATTTGATAGAGCTAAATCAGCATTGTTTTTCCCATTATATATTGATAATGTATACATTGGATATTGGATTATTGAAAGTGGTGTACCACATGATTTTGATAATCTTGATACTGTGATTTTTGAAACTGTTAAAGAAAATATTATTTCTGTATTAAAAACAATGGACTATCAGAAGATACTTGAAAGTATAGTTAGAAAAGATTTATTTACTGGCTTGAACTCTGCAGAATATTTATATGGAGAAGGCAAAAAAATAATAGATCAACATACTATATCAAGTATATGTATGTTTAGAATATCGAATATTGAAAACATCAATAAAATAGCTAGAGAACTTGGAAATAAAGTAATTACAGAAGTTAGTAGAAATGTTAAGAGAAGTATTTCTGATTCATATATTTTTGTAAGATATATGGGACCAAAATTTGTTATTGTTTTTTCTGGAGCAGAACAAAGTGGAGTAATTGATTTTATTAATGAAATAAAGAATTCTACAGAGAGTTTAAAGATATCTTTAAAAGATGATAATAAAGATATTGAAGAACTAACTTTAGATGACATTAATAAGAAAAAAACAAGAAAGAAGAAGAAAAAAGAAGATATTATTGTTAGTCCATCTTTGAACTTTGTTGTTGCAACATATTATAAAGGAACAGGTATAGAAGAAGTTTTGAAAAAAATGGAAAAATATTTAGATGAAGCTTCAAAAGAAGAAAGTCAAATTAATAATATTTAAGGAGGGGTAATATGGATTTAGATAAAACTATGTTTTTTAAAATGGATAAAAATAATGAAACAGATACAAAGAAAATCCTTAAAGAAGTATATGAGTCTTTAGTTGAAAAGGGTTATAACCCTATTAATCAAATAGTAGGTTATATATTATCTGGTGATCCAACCTATATTACTAGTCATAATGATGCACGTACGAAAATTAGAAGTGTTGAAAGAGATGAATTACTAGAAAAAATGGTTAAATATTATATAGGATTGGAAGAATAATGAGAATTTTATGCATTGATTATGGCGCAGTTAGAACAGGGTTTGCTATTTCAGATGAATTAGGAATTACAGCTCAAGGGTTAGAGACTTTAAACTCAAATGGTAGTGACAAAATTATTCTAAAAAAAATTGATGAATTACTTACAGTATATAATTTTGACACTATTGTAGTTGGAATGCCATATCATATGAATGGTGATATATCTGAAAGAGCAGAACTAACAAAAAAGTTTATTCATAAATTAAAATGTAAATATAATAAAATAAAAATAGACTTTATTGATGAAAGACTGACCACAGTTTTAGCACATAGAACTATGCATTTGTTAGGAGTTGACAAGAATAAAAAGAAAAATATAGTAGATACTATATCTGCTGTCTATATTTTAGAAACCTATATGAATAGAAATAAAAACATGTAGGTATAATAATGATTTTAAAATTTTTAATATAAAAGTTTGAAAGGAGAAAAAAATGGAAGAAAATTTTGATGGAGAAGAATTAGACAATATAATAACATTAAATGATGAAAATGGAAATGAAGTCAAATTCGAATTTTTAGATTTAGTAGAATTAGATAATGAACAATATGTAGTACTTTTACCTGTTCTTGAAGAAGGAGAGGAAGATGATGGAGAAGTTGTTATATTGAAAGTTGAAGATTCAGACGAAGATTCAGATGAAGAATCTTATGTTAGTGTAGATGATGAAGACACACTTATGCAAGTATTCAATATTTTTAAAGAAAAATTTAAAGATGAATTTGATTTTGTAGATGATGCAGAATAATAATATAACGAAGGCTTAGATTTTTTTCATCTAAGCCTTTTTACTTATGTCGGATTTTAGATAAAAAAGGAGAAGTGAGAAAAATGAAAAGTTTATCATCTTGGTTATTAGTTATGTTTATGGCAATGTTTTGGATTTTTAGAATTGTAGTTGCGTTTCAAGCACAATATGAACAAGATTTTGGAGGATTTATAGCTTTTAATATGACTGTTGAAGTTATATTGTTATTTGTTGTAATTATATGCATGGCTTTAGTTTTAAGAAGAAATATAATTGGTGGAATAATATATTTAGGAGCTTATGGATATTATTTTGGTGGATACTTATTACTTAATTGTTTGCCAGCACTAATGAACGGAGAAACTTTAAGCATGTCAACTTTACAAAATGCTATGGTTTCAGCTGTTGGGTTACTTATAGCATTATTTGTCTTTTTTGATTTATTAATTGCTAGAGTTAGAAGAAGAGACCCAAAAGATAAAAAAACAGACTGGTATTTTCAAAATGATAAATATGATAGAAAATATGATGAAAGAGCTGACAAAAACGAATATAGGAATTATTAATATTTTGTTTTATAAAATGTAGGGGCGATTTTAATCGCCCGAAATATATCAGAGATTATTTTAGTAAGCAAGTGATTAGTTGAAATTCACTTGCTTTTATGTTAAAATAATATTGATTTATATAAGGATTAAAAAAAATTAAAGTCTAAGTTATTGGAGAGTTAAATTATGGAAAAATTAAAATCTATTACAATAGAAAATAATGAAAAATATTTAAGACAAATTTCAGAACCTGTTGATATTAATGATCCAGAATTACATAATAATATTGTAGTTTTACAAGATTATTGTATGCAAAATGATGTAATGGCTATGGCAGGAGTCCAGTTAGGTATACCTAAAAGAATAGTATATGTTAAAAACACTAATTTAGAAATACTAAATAAAAGATTAACAGATGAGGGAAAAGAGAAAACAAAAGACTATAATGAAGCTAAAGTTTTAATAAATCCTGAGATTATATCAAAAGAAGGACTTACTACATTTTGGGAAGCTTGTGCATCATGCTCATGGTATGAAAATGGTGTAGAAAAATGGTACACTGGAAAAGTTAAAAGACCTTATAAAATAATAGTAAGATATTTTGATGTTTATGGAAATCAATATGAAAATGAATTTGAAGGTTTTGAAGCAACTGTATTATGTCATGAAATAGATCATTTAGATGGGATTTTACATAAAGATATTTCAGACGAAGTTTTAGTTTTAACAAAAGAGGAAAGAACAGAATTAAGAAAAAAAGAAGGCTATACTATAATAAGTCAAACAGAAGATTTTGAACAATTAAAAAATAGATAAAAAGAAATCAATGAAAAGGATATTTATAATGGCTGACAAATTAGATGCAGTAGACTTGAATCTGCAAAATTATATAAAATTAAATATATTTCCAAAGTATGATAAATATTATTCACACGGGATGATACATATTAGTAATGTAATTAATAATATGATGGAACTTGCAGATTATTATAATCTAGATAAAAATATGGCATATGTTATAGCAAGTTACCATGATATAGGGTTGAATGTTAATAGAGAAAATCATGAATATGAATCAGGAAAAATTTTAGAAAATGATATAGAATTAAAAAAATATTTTACACATGAACAAATCGAAATAATGAAACAGGCAGTTGAAGATCATAGAGGATCTAGAAAAACAAAACCAAGAAATATTTATGGAGAATGTGTATCAGACTCTGACAGGGATTTTGACATAAAAATTCATATAAAAAGACAGATTGCAACCTCAATTAAAAATTATCCTCAAAAAAAATCTTTTGAGGAACAATTTGAAAATTGTTATGAATATGCTTGCAAAAGAATTAATGATAATGGTAAATTCAATTTATGGACAAATAATCCTAAGTTAGTTGAAAAAAGAGATAAATTTCAAAAGGATTTTTTAAATAAAGAATATGCAAAATCACTTTATAAAGAAGAATGGGATAGAATTTCAAAAGATGGAACAATGGAGAAAATAATAAATTATTATGAAGATTATTAAAGGAAACGGAGTAATATGGAAGATAAGAAAGAAAAATTGCCAAGTACAAGGATTCAGTGAGATATCCGTATTTTTCGAAAGGTTGTTTCAAACTATTGAAAATACTGAATTTTTGATATTGAGATTTTTACATATTTTGATTATAAATATAAAGGAGATGATGAAATTGGCTAAAGATTTAATTATAAGAAGTAGTGCAGAAGAATTTATTACATTTAAAGCTCAAGAAAAAGACAAAGGAATTAAAGTAAGATATGAAAACGAAAATTTATGGATGACTCAAAAAGCAATTGCAGAATTATTCGATGTTCAAAGACCTGCTATTACAAAACATTTAAATAATATATTTAATGAAAATGAATTAGACAAAAATTCAGTATGTTCCAAAATGGAACATACTGCTGAAGATGGAAAAAAATATCAAACTGAGTATTATAATTTAGATGCTATTATTTCAGTAGGATATAGAGTCAATTCCTTAAGAGCCACGCAATTTAGAAGATGGGCTACTAATATTTTAAAAACTTTTACAATTCAGGGCTATGTACTGGATAAAGAAAGAATGAAAAACGGTTCATTTATAGACCAAGATTATTTTGAAAAATTACTTGAAGATATAAGAGAAATAAGATTGTCTGAAAGAAGATTTTATCAAAAGGTAACAGATATATATGCAACTAGTATTGATTATGACTCAAAATCACCTATAACAATTAATTTCTTTAAAAAGGTACAGAATAAAATGCATTATGCAGTATCAAAACAAACTGCTGCTGAAATAATTTATGATAGAGCAGATTCAGAAAAAGAAAACATGGGATTAACAAGTTGGAGAAATTCTCCAAATGGCAAAATAACAGAATCAGATGTTGTAATTGCAAAAAACTATTTATCAAAAGATGAACTAGAAGATTTAGAAAGAATAGTCAATGCCTTTTTAGAAATTGCAGAAAATAGAGCGAGAAGACATATTCCAATGACTATGGAAGATTGGGCTACAAGAATTGATAAATTTTTGCTAGCAGATGATAGAGATATATTAAAAGATGCAGGCAAGATATCACATGAAATCGCATGTGATAAAGCTCTAACAGAATTTGAAAAATACAGAGTAAAACAGGACAAACTATATAAATCAGATTTTGATTTATTAATGGAAGAAACAGAAAATAAAGATATTAGTAAAAAAGATTAAAGGCATCGAAATCGATACCTTTGAAAAAAGAGAGGTTTAGTTAAATGGGAATCATATCATTAGCAAGTGGTAGTTCATGCTGGAGAGGATTAGATTATTATAAAAATAAAAAAGTAACTAAATTAAATAAAACAAACGAAAATGAATATTCAAGTATTGTAAAAGGAACTAAAAATTACAATGTCCATTTAGATATAGAACATCCTAGAAAATCTACATGTGACTGTCCTTTAGCTAATGGAAAACGAATAATATGTAAGCATATAGTTGCAACATATTTTACAGCTTTGCCAAGAGAAGCACAAGAATTTGAAGAAGAGCAAACAAGGTTACAAGAAGAATATGAAAAAGAGCAAGAAGAGGAATACGACAAGGCAATTGAATGTCTAAATAAAATGTCAAAACAAGAATTGATTAATGAATTAATTCAGGTGTTCGATTACGGACCTGAGTGGATATATAATGATTTCGTAAAAAGAAATGTATATTAAAAGTTATAATAAGGAAAGTGAGTTATATGGAAGATAAAAAAGAAAAGTTGTCAAGTACAAGGATTCAGTGCTATACGAGAATTTTATGAAAAATGCACTTAAACCATTGATAATACTGAATTTTTGACATTGAGATTTTTACATGTTTATTAAAAATTTGGAATAAATAGTAACACTGTATAATAAATGATATAATTCGTAATGGATTTGATTCGATAATATAAATTTAACTATGAATATGGAGATTGAAATATGGATGGTTTTTATGTAGGAGATATAATTGGTAATTCATATACTCATGAAAATGAAAAATATAATTTAAAAACAAAGAATTTTAAATTATTTACAGATAGAAGTAAATTTTCAGATGATACTATTCTATCATTTGCAACTATATATTGGTTATTATATACTAATCATAAACCAAATGAAATGATAGATGTATTAAAACAGTTTTTTAAAAAATATCCAGATAGAAATCCTACAATATATGGAGAATCATTTGTAAACTGGATTACAAACACTAAGTATAATTTTAGAAAATCATCAGGAAATGGTGGTGCAATGAGATCATCTGTTATTGGTTGGTATGCATCCGACATGGAAGAACTTAGAGACTTAATATATAATGCAATAATGCCAACACATAATGACAAAAGAGCAATAATAGCATCAGAAATTGTTGCAGTTTCTATTTTTTTATTAAAAAATAATTACACAAAAGAACAATTAATTTCATATATAGAAAAAGAATACGATTACAATTTACACGAAGAAATGAAATCATATAAAAATAAATATACATATACATCAGATTCAAAAGAGACTGTGAGACCTGCATTGGTTGCCTTTATAAAATCAACAAGTTATGAAGATAGTATTAGAAATGCAGTATCTTTTGGTGGAGATACGGATACCATTACGACAATTAATTCTTCAATAGCAGAGGCTTATTATAAAGAAATACCAAGAGATATTTTAAATAATGCAATAAAGTTTTTACCAGATGAATTTTTATTACTGTTAAAGGATTATAAGGTCAGTTGTAAAAAGAAAAACAATAAAAGAGTAGAAGGAAAGTGAATAATATGGAAGATAAAAAAGAAAAGTTGCCAAGTACA
>OCVV011356832.1_pt1 | contig 15950 bp, 10 predicted proteins | sample 1539721 | NCBI WGS metagenome assembly OCVV01 (sample SAMN02144230, study PRJEB22623) | gut metagenome | biome: sheep rumen | host: Ovis aries | place: New Zealand
TGCTGACCATTCTATATGAGCCCACACATCTTCGGTAAAACAGCGTAACTGCACACTGTCGTCTGCACTTTCAAAAATAATGGAAGATAAATCGTATTCAAATGTGTCTTTGTCAAAAGCGGCAATTTGATTTGTAGTAATGTCGGTTGCTTTTAAGACAACAAGACCTTTTGTAATGTCTACAGAATCATTGCCTGTTTTCTGAATGTCGTTTGTGTTGTAAATTTGTGACAGAATGTTTGAACAAGACATGCAGAGGAAAAGCGTTACGAGTAAAAGCGTTATGTGTGACAGTATGCGTTTCATGCTTCCTCCTATTTGTTCAGTTTTACCTGAATGGTACTGGGCAGTGAGTTTGATGCATAAGCCGTTAGATTTTCTGCTTTGCATCCGCGTTCTATAAGTTGCTGTCGTACAGCTTGTGCTTCTTGTTCAGTTTTGCCATAGATGGTTGCTGTACTGTTTGCGCGCTGGTTTATTGCTTTTGCCAGTGCATCGTAAATTGCATTGTTTGCTTTTTCTTCTGACACTGTTAGTTCAGAATCAAATACCAAACTGTCTATATAAATGGATTGTTCTAACTCAACAATTCCCGTTTTAACGGTAGATTGAGTTCCTAACATTTGCTGTCCGTTTCGTTCACGGTCTGCAGCTTGCGGTATGATGATGCAACGAACGGTGTAGTTTTGCATTGAAAGCAAAGGAGAACCGTCGCTTATTGTTCCATCCCAAAGAACTTTTTTGGGCACAGAATCTGTTCCGCTCCAAGAAGCACATGTCTTTCCGGAAGCATCTATAATCTCTATGCTCCAACTTTGGGGCCTAAATTCAAGATACTGATATGCTGGCGAAATTTCAAGAGCTCCTCCTTTAGCCTGCGAAGGAACAAAATTGTTTTGTGTAGAAAGAGCAAGTGAAGCTTGGCCTACTCCCCAGCGTTTAATGGCTTGTTGAGCACGGTCATCGGCTCCGTACTTAACAGAACGAACAATGCTTCCTGGGTAAAGACGAACACCCGCATAAGCTCTTGCAAAAACAGGAAAACTGATTGCAGAAAGTGAATCGAACAATATGGTAAAATCGGCACCAAGATAAGGAATAACCCAATCCACGCCAAACCAAAGAGAAAATTCAAGAGAAGCTTTGACTGCAAGCGAAAATCCGTTCATGTCAAAAAGAGGGAGCGTTGTAATTATTCCCTCAGATTTTGCCCTTGTAGAAGTGTAGAATTGTGTGTTTGCAAAATTGACACCTACGCCCAGTCCTGGAACTATTTCTAACCATCGGGGTAAAAATCCCCACTTTGACTGAGAAAAGACAAACTGAATTTTTGCCAGCAACAGATTGTTGTTGAAGTTAATCATAAGGTTGTGTTCATCTGCGGACTGCCACCACATGTCTCGATCAATTTCTAAGCCAAACAAAAAACCGCCATAGTTAAAGCCAAAGCCCAGTGACGCTTCTGCTCCATAAGACATAAGGGGAGTGTATTGCAACTGAGTACTAAAAAATCCTAAAGGAAAGTCGCATCCACCAGAAGCTTCTATATAGAAATGACTTTCCTGAACAAGTGCATCACCCTCTGCCGTAAGCGGTATAAAAGAGAAAAAGAATAAAAATGTACATATTGTAATAATGCGACATTTCATCTCTTCCACTATCGGCAAAATTCGGCTATACTACGAGATGTACTTTTGTATAGGGGTTTTATTATGGCAATAAAAATTGTTTTATTGATGGTATTCTTTGCAGTTTTTGTCTGCGTAGGAATTATTTGCCGTAAACAGAGCCGAGATGTTAATGGCTTTGTTTTAGGAGGAAGAACAGTTGGTCCCTGGCTTACTGCTTTTGCTTATGGAACATCGTACTTTTCTGCGGTTATCTTCGTAGGATACGCAGGACAGTTTGGCTGGAGTTTTGGTCTTGCTTCTACATGGATCGGTTTAGGAAATGCTTTTATAGGTTCACTCTTACCTTGGGCAGTCTTGGGTCGTAGAACACGCATTATGACTCAGCACTTAAACTCTAGAACTATGCCTGACTTTTTTGGGCAGCGCTATAGTTCCCGCGGGTTAAAAATTGCTTCTTCTGCCATTACTTTCATCTTTTTAATTCCCTATACAGCTTCTCTTTTTAATGGTCTGTCGCGTTTGTTCCGTATGGCTTTTAACATTGATTATGCAGTCTGCGTTGTTGTTATGGCTGTTCTTACTGCGGTCTATGTTATTGTAGGCGGATACATGGCAACAGCTGTTAACGATTTTATTCAAGGTATTGTTATGCTGGTAGGAATTGTTGCGGTTATTGCAGCGGTTCTGTCTCAACACGGCGGTTTTATGCAGTCGGTTATAGAAATGTCAAAAGTAGAAAGCGGAGACTTGTTGGGAGGATATGTTTCTTTCTTTGGTCCACAGCCTTTCTATTTACTTGTTGTTGTTCTTCTTACTTCTTTGGGAACATGGGGCCTTCCTCAAATGGTGGGAAAATTCTATGCCATTAAAAACGAAGATTCAATTAAAATAGGAACAATGATTTCTACTTTCTTTGCCATTATTGTTGCTGGTGGATGTTATTTCTTAGGCGGATTTGGTCGTCTCTTTACCACACAAGAAGCAGTAAGTGCCCAAGGTTTTGACAGTATTGTTCCTACAATGCTTTCCGGACTTTCAAATGTGCTTATTGGTGTTGTTCTTATTTTGGTTCTTTCTGCATCTATGTCAACTTTGTCTTCTTTGGTGCTTACTTCAAGTTCAACGCTTACGCTAGACTTTTTGGGTTCATTCAAGAAAACAAGCGAAAAAAGAAACATGCTTATTATGCGCATTTTTGTTGCAGTTTTCATAATTATTTCAGCAGTTATTGCAATTGTTCAGGCAAAGAGTCGCGTAACCTTTATTGCTCAGCTTATGGGTATTTCTTGGGGAGCACTTTCAGGAGCCTTCTTAGCGCCATTCCTTTATGGATTGTATTGGAAAAAGACAAGCCGTGCGGGTGTGGTTGCCTCTTTTGTTTTTGGAACAGTAGTTATGATTATTCAGCTGTGCATTTCTTTGGGATGGATTTCTGTAGGCGGAACTTTCCTTCCCTTTATCTTTACTAACTCGCTTTATTCTGGTGTGTTCTGTATGCTGGCATCTTTGGTCATTGTTCCTGTGGTAAGTCTTCTTACACAAAAGACTTGTCCTTCAAACACAGATGCAATGTTTGCTTGCTACGACAAAACCGTTCAAGTTCCCGCAAAAGAAGTGCTTTCAGAAAACTAAACATCTATTTTTGACGCTTTGCAAAGAGCCGGCTTTATGCTACACTTTTAACATGAGTAAACAAAAAATAATTGTAGTTGGAGCCGGCATTTCTGGTTTAACGGCGGCTGTTTATTTGCAGCGTTCTGGATTTGATGTTACCCTCATGGAACAGCATACAATTCCTGGCGGACTTTCTACTAGTTGGAAGCGCAAGGGCTTTTTCTTCGAAGGTGGCATGCACTGGCTAACAGGTTCTTCAGACAAACTGCTTTTAAACCGTGTGTGGAAAGAAGTTGGCGCTTTACAAGAAAACAATCCCATCTACAATCGCGACCCTGTGTATACTCTTATTGATGGAGACAATCCCTTACATTTATGGCGTGACATAAATAAACTTAAAGCTCACTGGCTTGAATATGCTCCCGAAGACAAAAAGGCTATCAAACGTCTCTGCCGTGATGTAAAAATCATGAGTGCAGTTCATATTCCCATTATGGATTTGTTTGGAGTAAAAACAACTCGACGCTGTAATGAATCGTTGCTTAGTTTTATAAAAATGGCTCCCGCTGGATTGCGCTATGCTAAACTTGCAAAACAAAGCTACGAAGATTATGTGAACAAGTTTACTAACAAAAACATTCGTCACATGCTTATGAGTCTTATTGGTTACCGTTACAATGCACTGTCTGTTATTTATACAATTGCAACTTTTGCAAGTGGCGACTGCGGATTCCCTCAGGGTGGATCAATTCGCATGGCTCAAAACATTGCAGATACTTTTACTTCTTTAGGCGGAACTATTCAGTATCATACAAAAGTTGAAAAAGTTTCTGTTGTTGACGGAAAAGCTAATGGTGTGTATGTAAACGGACAGCTTGTTTCTGCAGACAGTGTCTTAGTAGCATTCGATAGCTGTACTGCCGTAAGAACAATGTTCAATCCTCCGCTTACTGACAAATGGATTGAAAAACTGAACAAGCGCGTTGTTACTGAACAAAACATTTTCTTTGGTCTTGGTGTAAATGCAGATTTGTCAAAATATCCTCCTTGCTTAGTATTGCCTTTGAAAGAAACGTATGAAGTTGCTGGTTCACAGTTTAACGAATTGCGCATTAACAATTATGCAGGTCGTCCAGGGTATTCTCCCGAGGGAACATCAACCGTAACCTGTATTGCCATGGCAGATTGTTATCACTGGTGGAAAGCAAAACAAGAAGATGGAAGTTACAAGGCAGAAAAAGAAAAGGCAATGGAAGGTTTTATTAAATTAATTGAACAGTACATGCCTGAAATAAAAGGAAATGTTGTTGTAACAGATCTTGCAACTCCTTGTACTTATGAACGCTACACTTCAAGTTACGAAGGTTCATGGATGAGTGTGTGGGGTCCTGGTGAAGGTTCCTTTATTTTCCCGTCAAAATCAACAACCGTTAAGGGATTGTATTTTGCAAGTGAACGCAACCAGATGCCTGGTGGACTTCCCATTTGTGCATGGGCTGGACGCAAAGCAGCTCAGACAATCTGTCGTGACAACAAAACAACTTTTGTGTGCAGCGATGAAAACAAAAAGTGATGCAAAAATTATAAGCCGATTGTTTTTTAGTCTGCTTCCCATACAAATTTTGCTTTTGGCAATCGGTGGTATAAACTCTATTATAGATGGTTCTATAGCAAGCCATTCTCTCGGTTCAGATGCAATGGCAGTTACGGGGCTTTATCTTCCCATTGTAAAAATAATTGAAACTATAAACGCACTCATGTTGGGTGGTTCACAAATTTTGTGTGGTCAGTTTTTAGGAAAAAATCAGCTAGAACGAACACGCAATGTTTTTTCGCTCGACATGTGTGTGGTCGTTATTGTGTCTTTGGTCATAACCGCAATTAGTCTTCTGTTCCCCGTAAAACTTTCTATCGCTTTAGGTGCAGATAGTACAACGCTTCAACCTTTAGTGCAGTATATTTTTGGCGTTTCCTTTGGTATTCTTCCGCAAATGATTGGAGCACAACTTACTGCCTTCTTACAGTTGGAACAGCAACAAGCACGAACATACACAGGCATTGCTGTTATGGCTGTAGTTAATGCAGTTCTTGATTATGTCTTTTTGAATGTGTGTAAGTGGGGACTCTTTGGCTTAGGACTCGCAACAACAATTAGTTACTGGGTGTTTTTTCTTGTACTGGGTTCGTATTATCTTACTAAAAAACCAGTTATAAAATTCAGTGTGCGGGGCATTAAAGCTTCTGACTTAAAAACAATTTTTACTATCGGAGTTCCTGGTGCAGTCGGAATGTTTTGCATTGCAATTCGAGGTGTTGTTCTTAATCAAATTTTAACACACTCTGCTGGAACAGATGCTCTTGCTGCACTTTCTTCACTGAATGCTTTTGGTTGTCTTTTGTTTTCAGTGACGGCTGGTGTTGCTACGGCGACACGACTTTTAGCAAGTGTGTATTTTGGCGAAGAAGACAGAGAAAGTTTGTACTTGGTTATGAAGACTGCTTTGCAAAAAGGAGTTGCGGTTGTTGCAGTTTTTTCTGCACTAATTGTTGCTCTTGCTGTTCCTGCTACATATATTTTTTTCAAAGATAGTTCATCGAATGTTTTTTATCTTACAAAATGGTTGTTTAGAATTTTTCCCTTTTCAATGCCACTTTCTGCTATCTGCGTTATTTTTATAAATTACTATCAGTGTTCTTCACGACTTACCATCGTAAACATTCTTTCTGTTGTAGACGGAGTGCTTGGAGTTGTTCTTTCTAGCTTAGTTCTTTCTGTATTTTGGGGAGCAATGGGTGTTTGGATTGCACATGCACTCAACGGTGTATACACAACAATTATTGTGTTCATATATGCCTGGATTGTAAACAAAAAAATTCCACGCAAGTTAGAAGATTATCTTGCTCTTCCTCAAACATTTGGTGTTCCTGCAGACAAACGCCTAGACATAAGTATTCACTGTCAGCAAGATGTTGTAAACACTTCGGAACGAATTATAGAATTTTGTCATTCAGTTGGTGTTGATAAGAAACGAGCTTTTTATGCTGGTCTTTGTCTTGAAGAAATGGCTTCTAACATTGTTCAGTGTGGATTCGTTAACGCAAAAAAATGTAGTGCAGACATTCGTGTTGTTTACAAAGACGACTCACTTGTCTTACGCATAAAAGATAACGGTAAGCCTTTTGACCCGACACAGCGGATGGAATTAATAGACCCTGCAGATGTAACGCACAACATTGGCTTACGGTTAGTGCAGGGCCTTGCAAAGAAAACTGTTTACTCAAGTGTTCTTGGCTTAAACGTTTTTACGATTGTCCTCTAAAGTTGCTACAGTGGTGCGGGTAAGCATGTCGCCTAAGCGCTTCTTTGCTATAAGATACACAAGTATTTCAACAGGTCCCAGAATCCATGTCAGGTTACGGACAATCCGCTGCCACAGAACCGCAGGTGCATTTGTGTCAGCACTTACGATGCGCTGTTTCATAATCAGTTTACCAATGCTGCCACAGGGCGGTATGTCACGAATCAAAAGATACAGCCATGCAATTCCCGTATATACAAAGGCTCTGAGCATAACCGGATAAGTTACATCAGCCGGCTTTGTAATTAAAGGATACATGATAAAAATCATAAACAGGATGGCATTTATTCCCGCAGTAATCAGATAATCGATAATAAATGCCATGATTCTTTTTCCGTCCACTACAGTTTCTCCACATACGCTTTGAACATTTCAATTTCTTTTGCATAAATGTCTATGCCACTTTGCCAAAAGTCTGTGGTGGTAATGTCAAAGCCTGCTTTTTTGCAAACCTCTTCACAAGAGTTAGTAACTGTGTAAGAAAGCAACTGACGGTAAGTGTCTGCAAAAGAAGGTCCTTGAATTTTACTTTGAGCATACAGACCTGTTGCAAATAATTGTCCAAAGGCGTAGGGGAAGTTGTAGAAGTCAAGTTCTGGACTGTAGTAGTGAGATTTAATAGCCCACATGTATTCATGTCGTTCGTTGCTCAATCCACAACCGTAAGATTTTTCTTGTGCTTCTTTCATTAAGCGACAAAAATCATCTGCGGTAAGTTGCGTCTTTTCTCGTTCTTCAAACACACTTCGTTCAAAATAAAAGCGACACAAAATATCAACAAGAACTTGAGCTGTGTCTTGTAAATCTAGTTCAAGAATTTGTATTTTTTCTGCGCCCTCTGTTTGTGCAATCATGTCTTGTTTTACAATTGTTTCGGCAAAAGTACTAGCAGTTTCTGCAAGAGTCATTGGGTAGTCCAATGCAAAAGCAGGTTTTCCTTTAAGGCAGAAGAAGTGATAGGCATGTCCAAGTTCATGTGCAAGGGTAATGACATCGCTAAATGTTCCGGTAAAGTTAGTAAGTATGCGGCTTTGGTGCCCCTTTGGAAAATCTTCGTCATAAGCGCCACCAACTTTTCCCGGTCTAACTTCAGCATCAATCCAACCTTGTTCAAATGCATTCTTTGCAAAAGAGCCCATATCTTTTGAAAAAGAAGAATACTCTTTAATAATATATTCGCGAGCTTGGTCGAAGGTCCATTCTTTTTCGTTTGAGTTAAGCGGTGCAAACAAATCGTAAAAAGCTAAACCTTCTTGTGCAGTTGAAACTGTTGCATTCGTTTTTTTAAGCAGTTGTGCTTTTGCATTAAAGTATTGTCGCCACAAAGGAAGTGATTTTTCTATTGTAGAAATGAGTGCGTCTAAAGATTTTTTTTGTAAGCGACAGTTGAACAGTGAACGGTCAATCGCTTGCTTCCAGTTTCTTTTTTTGTTAAGAGTTAGTGTTTGTCCTTTGAGATTATTCAAAGAAGATGCAAGTGCAATACGGTTTTGTGAAAGCAATTGTATTTCTTTTTTCCAAGATTCGTAACGAGTTTTTGCTTCTGCGCTATATGCATCGTTTCGAATTTGATTAAAGGTTTTTCCGTCTTCTGTTTGTAAGTTAGAAATAATTTGTTCTTGAAGCATTCCCCATGCAGAACCGCCCGTTTGGTTTAAGTCAGAAGCAAGTTGTTCTTCTTCCGGAGACATTTGATGTTTTGTTGCTTCGATTTTTTCGTCTAATAAAAATTTATATTCTTTGTATTGAGTTTTGTGTTCATAAAATGCATTTAGTTTTTCTTTGTTCTGAAATAAAACTCTACTGAACAAAAGTTCTTGTTGGTTTGCACGAATGTTCAATTTTTCTATTGCATCAAGATTATTCAAAAAGTCAGTGTTTGTTGTATCGGTTGAATAATTGATGTATGCAAAAGCAGAAAGTGTTCTTGCAAGTGACATAAGTTCGTTGTAGCGGGTAAGATATGCCTCAAGCCATGAGTCAAAATCATTTTGCCTTTGCGTTTGCGGATTTTCTAACATTTTGTCGATTGAGTCCATACATTTTGTGTAGGAACACAGATCGTTTTTGTATTCTGTTGAGCTAATGCTTGCGTACAGAGAATTTAAATTCCAGCGAGGTGTCTTATTCATTGTAGTCTCCATGTGCGGCAAATTAAGTCGCGGTTTTTATATTGATTTAGTTGTAATTCAATTTCTTCTTTTGTGTGAACAGTTCCCTTATTCATTCCAGGACATTCTTCTGCTTTTTTGTTCCAGGTTTGTTCATCAGTTAAAAGATGAGTCCAAAAAGGATATGTTCTGCACTGGACAGGTCGAGCATTGTATACAACACAGCCACCGCTACGCCAGAAGATGCAATCGTAATTGCTTTTTTCTCTTAGCGAAAGATATTCTTTACCATCTTCTCTTTCAACCCAGCGACAGTATGTTACAGTAAATTCTTCAACAGAAAGATTTGTTTCTTTGGCAAGGTCTTGCAGTTCTTGTTCAGAAAGAAGAACAATGCCAGGTTCATCTTTACAACAGTGAGAACATCTTGTACAAGAAAAACATAAACCATCTTTGTAAAAAGGTTCGCTATTCATGTTTTTCTTCCTGACTAATTGCATCTAGTCTGTTTTGATAAAGTTTTGTTTCGCTTCGTAAATACTCTAACAGAGGAACTGCATCTTGTGTTAGTTCGGCATCGTCAAATTCAACATGTTTATAAATGCTCTGCAAAATAATTTTTATAAAATCTTGTGCACGTTTTATAATTTCTTCTGCATCTGCATCTTGTTGGTGACCACTCATAAAGGAATCTTCAAACGAAGCTTTGTATTCATTTTGTTTTGACGCAAGTTCTCTCGCTGACTGTTCATCTGTTTCTACGGTGATGTGGCGAGTGTCTCCGTTTTTATCTAGTTTGACATGTCTGTATTCACTAAAGAATTCTTTGTATTCAAATTTGGGAACAGTTGTGTATTCTGGCGTTATTCCCGAAACAACAACAGTGTCGTCATTTATTTTTGCAATTTTAATGTTCTGTAAATCAACACCTCGTTGGTAACTTATAAGACAGTCCATTATAGAAAGAACTTCATCATAATTTTTTGATTCTTGCCCAATCAGTTTTTTGAATGAGTTAGTAAAATCTGCTTCGTTAAATTTTTCTCGCTGTTTGATGGTGCTTACTTGCTGATAGTCGCGGAAACAAATTTTAAAAACATCTTTGTAGGTTTCCATGTTGAAAGTAAGATTTTGTAAAAGTTTTAGTTTATGTTCAAATGCTTCCTGTTTACTTGCAAATTGTTCTGCTTCAGATTTAAGAGATGCAATTTCTTCTTTCTGTTTTAGAATCTGAAGATCTTTTTCTGTTTGCATATTTTCATTTACAGATTTAAAAAAAGGAAGAAGGTAGAGTGTTGCGGGAATCATTAAAAATGCACTCAGAACAGAAGATAAGACAATGCCTAAAACAGGAATTGTTTTTGAGAACAAAAAAATACACAGTGCAATAACAAAAGCAATACATGCTAAAAAGAAAGTGCTTATTAACACATTCAGCACAGGATGCTTCTTCGCTGTTTTTCTACGCTTAAACAACATAAGTCTACTATACTTGAATTTTAGCTAAAAGACAATTATCATTTTGTTTGATGCAAAACATTTATAATGATGTCAGAGTGCTTGATGCAAATTGTCGTCAGGCTTACGGTTTAACCGAAGATATAATGATGGAAAATGCAGCTTGTGCGCTAGAACAAGCTGTTCGTAAGCGTTTGTCACAACTGTCAAATAAAAATGTTCCCATCTATATTCTTACTGGAAGTGGAAACAACGGTGCTGACGGATACGCTCTCTTGCGTCGTCTTACAGGAACTTGTACTGTTTATGCGCTTGCACTTTCTGAACCTAAAAGTTCTCTGTGTATTGAACAAAAAAAACGTGCGCTTTTGTGTGGAGCTCAAGTGCTTGATGATTCACATGTTAACAGCCTTGTTTCTGCTGACGGTATAATTGTTGACTGTGTTTTCGGTTGCGGTTTCCATGGAACTTTAGATGAACATATTGCATCTTCTATTTCAAAAGCAAATGAAAGTGCGTCATACCGCATTGCCTGTGATGTTCCCACCGGAATTACACAAGATGGAACAATAGAAAGTGTTGCTTTTTGTGCCGACGAAACTATTTGCATGGGAGCGTTAAAGCTAAGTCTTATAAGCGATGTCGCAAAAGATTATGTTGGGCACATTAGTGTTCAGAATTTAGGTCTTAACCGCACACTGTTTGAAAGCACAGAAAAACCCCTTGCTTATTTGTTAGAAGAAAGCGATTTGCACTTACCCCTTAGAACAAAAAATAATGTTCACAAAGGTTCTTTTGGTCATGCGGTTTGTGTTGCAGGTTCTAAACCTGGGGCAGCAGTTATTGCTTCTTGTGCGGCACTTCGTTTTGGTGCAGGATTAGTAACACTTTGCGGTTCTGTTCAAAATGGACAGCACCTTAGTCTTGATGCAGATGGAATTACTTCAGCTCAGAATATGTCTGTTCCTTATGACCTTATGTGCTCTGAGTCTTTTCCACAAAACACAACTGCTCTTGCTTTAGGAATGGGTTTAGGACATGACAAAGAGCTTGTGCAAAAAAACATTCAGTATCTTGAAGAACATCCTACAGTTGCATGTGTTCTTGATGCAGATATTTGTTATGAACAAAACATTGTAGATTTTCTAAAAAAAGCTTCTCTTTCGCATCGAAAGGTAGTGCTTACGCCTCACCCCAAAGAATTTGCTGCTTTGCTTAAAGTGTGTGGTTTAGGTGAATACACGGTTGCACAAGTTGTACAGAACCGCATTGCTTTAGTAAAAGAATTTTGTGCATTATTCAAAAACATAGTGCTTGTACTTAAAGGAGCAAATGTAGTTATTGCAGTTCATGAAGAAAATGCTGACTGTAAAATTTTTATAAATAGTTTTGGAACTAGTGCATTAAGTAAAGGCGGCAGTGGAGATGTACTTGCGGGAATGACTCTTGCTCTTTTAGCTCAAGGGCAGACCGCTTTGTGTGCAGCAACAAATGCATCGCTTGCACATGCTCTTGCTTCTCGGTCTTTTAGTGCAAACTTTGCGCTTACACCTTTTGCTCTTATTAACGCTGTCGCTTCCCTCGCGTAAGTTTTCCTTGTGCAATAAAATCCATGTGAGACTTTTGCTTTTGTGAAAGTTGTAGCGGTCTTTTGTTTTGAACAGTAACTTGCTCTTTGTTGTATGGACTGTTTTTGTCACGCCAAATAGGAAGAGCAGGATGCATGTCTCCTTTTTTTACATATTCAATCCACTCTTCTGGTTCTGCAACTTCAAAGCGAAGAATTTTTCCAGTTACTGGATGTTTAAAAGCAAGTGTTCTTGCATGAAGCGCCAGTCGGTGGAAGGGGTCTGTATGTGCGCGGTAATTTTCATCGCCTGCAAGCGGATATCCCTTTGATGCAAGATGTGCTCGAATTTGATTTTTCTTTCCAGTATCAAGTTGTAATTCAAAGAGCGTGTGTGTTTGTCCTTTAAGCAATATAGTGTAATGAGTTTTTGCTGCAACTGTTTTTGCGCCATCATCTTTTTGGGTGGGAACATAACCTACATGGTAAGCGTTTTGTGCAAGGGGGTCATCAATTATGCCACTGTTTGCAAGAAACTTTTTGTTGCGTGGATTTTCAGCAACCGCATGATATATTCGCTCAGTTACGCTTTGGTGCCATGTTGCCATAAGTTTTTTTTGTGCCTGTTCATTAAGAGCAAACATCATAACTCCGCTTGTGTCACGGTCTAAACGGTGTACCACAAAAGGACGGTGGGCTTGCGAGTAAGTTCCGCGAGATCTCATTATTTTTTCAAGAACATCAAGAGCAGTGCGTTGTTTACTTCCAGGGTAAGGAACAGAAAGTAGACCCGTTGGTTTGTGGATGACTACAACATCATTGTCTTCGTAGAGAATGTCTATTTTTTCTTTACCGTAATCTGCTTTGTGTTCACGCTTGTACAGAGTACTTGCCTTTACGCGATGAATGGTCTGCTTCATTTTTTTGTTGTCTTTGAAAGGGTAAGCAGGAGAATCTGCATTATTATCAGAAGTACCAGGTAGATTATTGCTCCGATTGCAGCAACAGTTTTGGTAAGTTCATTTCTAAATACAAGGGTAAGGCCGCCCAGTGTTACGGTAATAATGCCCATAATCAAAAAGGCAGACGGAAAAACACCCATTACTTTTGTATAGGGATTACCTTCGCGGATCCGAAGCACAACAGAAACCGAAATAAAAATAATTCCCACTACAATGAATAAAATACCAAAAAGAATCAGTTTTGTTGCCATATTGTCTACTATAGCATAAGCAATAAAAAAATGCTATGCTTTGACTATGCGTAAAACATTCTTAAAGTTTGGCACAGCATTGTTGTGCATGGGATTATTGTTTGTCGGCTGCAAAAAAAAGTCTGCAGATTTATTGACTCGAGGCGGAGAACACAGTGATGAAAACAAAGAATTCACTGTTCTTACTTTTACCCCAGATGGAGAACTCCCTTCGATAGTAAAATATCCTTCAATACAGGTGCAATTTTCTAAACCTGTTGTTGCCTTGGAAAAATTGGGAGAACCCACAGATAAGTCAGATCTCATTAGCATAGATCCGCCACTTAACGGTGTGTACCGATGGTTTGGAACCAGTTTGCTTAGTTTCGAAAGTAGCGAGCCATGTGTTCCGCAGAAAGAATATAAAGTAACAGTTAATGCAAAAGCAAGTTCTTTAGACGGAACAAAAATTTCTGGTAACACTGTCTTTACTTTCCACACAGAAGAACTGAAAGTTACTTCGGTTGTTCCGGGATATGAAGAAGTAAAGCAAGGAAATTATGTTGATGAAGAAGATGTTCCTGTTGAACTTGCGCGTGATGTTGCAGTCTTCTTCAATGCTCCTGTTAACGCATCATACATTTCAAAATATATTACTGTTCAATCATCTAATGAAACAAAATTAGAATACACTGCAGCGCAGGAAAGCGAAAACTGTGTTCGCCTTACACTCAAAAAAGTTCCCGAAGAAGACATAAGTATTTGGGTAACACTTGCAAGTGGTGCAATGGCAGACAAAGATTGCTATCCTACCTCAGAAGAATCTGAATATAGATATCATACTATTACACCTTTTGCCCTTGACCGTTTCCGTTCAGAAAATCAGTACATGGACAGTAAGTATGCTAACCCAGTTACTTTTGTTATGAGTCATCAGCTTAAGCAGGGTAGTGAAGCAGAAGTTGCAAAGTGGATTACAACAACGCCTGCAATGCCTGTTACCGCAGATAACATTTACATAAACGGAACAAATCTTACTGTTCATAGTTTGCCTGTTTCGTTTGATTCAGAATATAAAATTAAGTTGTCTGGTGAAGCACATGATGTCTACGGACGCAAGCTTGGTTATTCAATTGAACAGAGTGTAAAAGTTCCGCCTGCACGAAGTTATGCTTCATTCAAAGATTCTGGATTCCACATTCTTGAATCACAGTTTGATCCGAAACTTGTATTTGAACATCAGAACATTCTTGAAGGTTCTACTTATTCTGTTACTCCTATTTCTTCAGCTGATGGTTCATCTCCAAAGGCATCTCAGCAACAGCAAGATGTTGAACTTGACCCTGCCGCAATTCCTCAGAACAAGCGTATCATTGAAGCAGTTGATTTAATTCCTTCATTGGAAAAAGTTTCTGGTGCATATCGAGGAGCAATTGCTTTTAAAGCAAAGATGAAGTATCAGTATCGCTACATACCATGGTATTCAGATAATCAAGAGCCAGAGATTCGTCAGTATACAACCGAAAACACACAGTACCTTCAGGTAACCGATTTAGGTGTTACTGTTCGTTACGCATATAACAAAGCAATTGTACTGGTAACAAGTTTGAGCACTGGCAAACCTGTAGCAAATGCAACTGTCGGTTTATTGTGGATGAATTCTACAACAAACACTCAGATGTTGACTCGTTTCTCTGAAGTAAATTCTTATGACGCTGTTGCACGAACAGACTCAAAGGGTGTTGCTGTTTTATCAAATTATGATGTAGGAAATTCTTTTGTTGTCGAAGTAAAGACAAAAGATGACCGTGTTGTGTTTAGACCTAGCTCTCACAGTATGTGGAGCACTTCTGTTTTTAATGTTGACAGTTTGGATTATGCAAAAAATAGAAACAGACAAGTTACCTTTATGTTTACTGACCGTGGTTTGTACAAACCTGGCGAAACAGTAACATTCCGGGGCATTGACCGCACACTTAAAACAGGACAGTACAGCTCTTACGCAAATAAAGGTTATACAGTTCAACTTACAGACGGTTCATGGAATCCGACAGTGTATGCTGAAATAAAAGGAACAACCTCTTCAAACGGAACTCTGTGGGGTTCATTTAAGCTTCCTGCAGATTTGGAACCAGGTTACTATTCTATCAGATATTCTCGAGATGAGTCTAATCGTTATAGCGATTCTGTTTCTTGTTCAATTCAAATTCAATTCTTTGAACGACTTCGCTTTGAAGCAAAATCTTCTATTGCAGATATAACATATTATTCTGGTGATACACTTAATGCTCAGATTAACGCACAGTATCTTGGTGGCGGAAGTATGGGCAACGCTTCTTATGACAGTTGGTGGACATGCGAACCTGTTGGATTCTCTGCAAGTGGAGTTCAGTATGACGGCTTTACCTTCGGACCTAAAAAAGGTTACGACGGAAGAACATCTCTTGGTTCTTCAGAAGGAGTGCTTGATGGTGCTGGTGCTGCAACAGAATCTCAGAAAACTGGTGGCGAAAAACTTGAGGGTATGGCATATTCTTATCGCTTTGAAGCACAAGTAACTGACAGCGGTAGTCAGACAATTAGTACATCTTCAAAAGTAGTTGTTCATCCTGCAAAGTTCTACATTGGTGTTAGTGCTCCTAAGGGTGTAAATGGATTTGCAAAGAAAGGCGACACTGTATCATTTGATTATGTTTGTCTTACTCCAGAAGAAACTGCTCCTTTAGGAAAAGATTTGCCCACTGGTAAAAACAAAAAACTTAAAGTTGAACTTTTGCGTTATGACTGGAAGCAGGTTCAGCAGGTAAGCTGGAACGGACAAATTAATACTCGTTATGAAAGTGTTCTTGAACTTGAAAGCGAACAGGAACTTGATCTTTCTGGAACAGCAACAAAAACTTCATTTACTGTTGTTCCTCCAAAGGGCGGTTCTTATGTGCTTCGTCTTTCAACACAGGATGCACGCGAAAACAAAGTTATTACCGAACGCCAATTCTATGTAACAAGTAGTGACTGGTA
>OCVV012885225.1_pt1 | contig 15947 bp, 14 predicted proteins | sample 1539721 | NCBI WGS metagenome assembly OCVV01 (sample SAMN02144230, study PRJEB22623) | gut metagenome | biome: sheep rumen | host: Ovis aries | place: New Zealand
GTTATTGATGCCAACCCTAAGTTCCATAAACTTTATCAAATGTATAAATTAGTCGCTTGATGAATGAATATTCACTTGCGAAAGTTCAGTCAATAAACTTAACGATGAAGTTCTTTTCACTCAAACCTTGCTCAATAAGATTGAGTGCTTCTTTGATTGTCTCGGATTGCAATATAACATTAGCCCATGCTCCATTATAAGCTGGTAAAGTTTCATTACATTCGCTGCAATCAATTAGATCGTTAAATTCATAACCGGGAGCTGCCTCTATATCAACAGAGGCAATCCAGAGTTTTTTGAATTTTTTCTTAGTTCTCATTTTTTGTTTCTCTTAGTTGAACGGTCAACATAGTGTACATTTTTTCCACCATGCATCTTTTCGCCATCTCGAGTAGAATGATAATGAGTTTTCTGCCCCTTATCACTTGAATGCTTTACTGGCTTTGTATTTGAACCTTTCTGATGTTTTAATTCGCTGAATATACTTTATGTTTATTCTGCTAAATTCCGATTTCTCGTTTTGTTTCTTCTTTATTTCAGTATCTTATTGATTTGCTTCTCCGTCGCCCAAGGAACGATTTGTTGCAGATGCTCAAACATGCGTTGGTAGGACTCTTCGGGAGTGCGGTCGCACAGGCTGGCATCGGTGCCGAGCAATGCTTCGGGGGTGGTGAGGAGCGACCAGCCGAAGCCATATTCGCGCCCGTGTTTGTCGGTGGGATAGACAAAGTCCTCGGTCACAATGCGGCAAGCCATTTGCAGACGGGTGATGTAGCCGTCGAACTTGCTGCGCATGTTCTTGCCCGTAAATCCGCAGGCTGCACGGAGTTCGCGTGTGATGACCGCTCCGTGTTCGTCCAGGGTGGCCAGAATGGCATCCTCAATCGTTCCCTCTTCGGGAGCAGGATGTTGGCTGCGTCGCCAGTTGAAGAGGTCGGGCCACCACGATTTGCTGACAAAACCAGCCTTGCCAGCAAAGAACTTGCCATACACACAGCCGCCCTCGGTCACCACAGGGCCTTTCCATTGCCACAGCGGCCACTCCCAACTGCCGTCGGCAAACTCGGTGTATCGGCACTCCTCCGCCATTAGTGCCTCGGCACTGTAACTCCTGATGCCATTTTCCAGCAGTGGCAGAAATCCAATCTGCTGGATGCACTCTATCAGTTCGGGGCAGGAGTGAATCTCGTGCAACGTCCCCTCGCCGTTCTCTTCGAAATAGTCGGAAAATAAACTCATGTTGCTTGCTGTATCGTGTGATAGATGGTTTTTTCTTCCACAAAGTTAGGGGTTTTCGTTGAGTTCTCAAAGTTTTTCCTTATCTTTGCCACATCTAACTTTAAGAAACGAACATTTTATGGAAGAAAAGAAACAGTTGAAGGCGGTTTTCGTGAACGGAAGTCCGCGCAAGAAGTGGAACACATTCAAGATGTTGGAGAGTGCCATGAAGGGGGCTCAGGAGGCGGGAGCAGAAACGGAGTTGGTGAACCTCTACGATGTGGACTTCAAGGGCTGCAAGAGTTGTTTTGCCTGCAAAATCAAGAACTCGAAGACGAACGGCGTGTGTGCGCTGAAGGACGACCTTCGCCCCGTGTTGGAGCGGTGCAGGGAGGCCGATGTGATTGTGCTCGGCTCGCCTGTCTATTATAGTTATCCGACGGGCGAACTGCGCTCGTTCATGGAGCGTCTGTGCTTCCCTGTGGGCACCTATATGTATGACGAGAACGGCAAGCACATCTGTGTGCGCGACAAGGTGATTCCCACGGCGATGATTTTCACGATGAACTGCCCCGAGGACTACATGAAGCAGATTAACTATCCAGTCATTCTGGAGGAGAACACGAAGGTGATGGCCGACATCTTTGGCTATTCGGAAACGCTCTATGCTTTCAACACCTATCAGTTCAACGACTACTCGCGCTACGACTTCAACCTCTTCTCGGAGGAGGACAAGCGCCGTTATCGCGATGAACACTTTGCCACCGACCTGCAGAATGCTTACGAATTGGGCAAGCGGCTGGTGGAGAAAGCACGTGAATAAATAAGCGTACCCCTCGACTACGGCACAGCGTACCCCTCGGGTACGGCATGGGGTAGCCGAGGGGTACGGCTTTCTGATGGCACCGAAAAAGTAGAAGTGTATGAGGATTGGTATCTACGGAGGAAGTTTTAACCCCATCCATCGGGGACACACTGAGTTGGCGGCATCCATTGTGCGGCAGGGCTTGGTGGATGAACTGTGGCTGTTGGTCTCGCCGCTCAATCCGCTGAAGCAAGATGCAACGAGCGACATGGCCGAGTATGAGCATCGCCTGAACATGGCACGGCTGGCCACCGAAGGCATCGAGGGGGTGAAAGTGTCGGATTTTGAGCGGCATCTGCCCATTCCTTCCTACACCATCACGACCTTAGGCGAACTCCGCAATGCCTATCCGGAGCATGAGTTCGTGCTTGTCATCGGTGCCGACAACTGGGAGCGTTTTCCCCGGTGGTATCATGCCAGAGAAATCATCCGCTCTTATCCCATCCTCATCTATCGGCGTCCTGGTTGCGCGATTGACGAAACGACGCTTCCACCCTCGGTGCAGATGGCTGATACACCGCTCTACGACATCTCTTCCACCGAAATCAGGGATGCCATCTCGGAAGGACGGGACATGAGTCGGTGGCTGGACGAAAAGGTGCTTGCTTACATTGGAGAGCATGGGCTGTATCGTCAGCAGGATGGGAACTGTCACAACTGACAAAAAAAACTAAAAGGCACAATGAAAAAGTATCAAAACATCTTTATGCTGTCTGCCATGTTCCTTTCGGCGCAGGTGGCTCACTCGCAGCGCGCCATTGCCTTTGAGGGCATCGAGAATGCTCGCGACATGGGGGGGCTGGTGATGCAGGACGGACGAATGGTTCGTGTGGATATGCTGGTGCGTAGTGGCAATCTTTCGGGGGCTACCGATGGCGATGTGGCTTTGTTGAAAAATCGGTATCATCTGTCCGACGTGTTCGACTTCCGTCTTGAGGCCGAAGCCGATGCAGCCCCCGACCGTGTGTTGGACGGTGTGAGTTACCTCCATCTCTCCACGTTGCCGCAGGCATTTGTCGAGGGCTTGTCTGCTCAGCATGGCGATTCGGCTTCTATAGACATGAAGGACCTGATGGCGGTGCTGATGAAGTTTGCCTTCGAACCCAAGGCACAGATGATGGCGCGCCAACTCTATCCTGCCATCGTGACCGACACTTTGGCACAACACTACTACGGCGTGTTCCTGCAGAAGGTTTTGCAGGCCGAGGGAGGTGTGCTTTGGCATTGTTCACAGGGCAAAGACCGTGCAGGTTGGGCATCGGCATTCCTGCTTGCGGCTCTCGGTGCCAGCCGCGATGTGATAGTGGAGGACTTTGACCTCTCCAACCAGAGTTACGCCCGTCAGGTGGAAATGCTGTCGGCAAAAGTGCGTGAGCGAGGTGGAAATGAGGAGGCCGTGGCTTTCATCCGCGCCATGGTAGGCGTGAGTCGCGAGAACTTCGAGGCGACGCTCGACCTGATTGACCAGAAGTATGGTTCGCTGTCTCAGTATGTGGCGGTGCAGTTGGGATTCTCTGAGGAGAAACAGCGACTGCTCCGGCTGAAATACCTGACCAGCGAAAAAGAATGAAATGGGAGAAAACCAGTAATAAACCTGATAGATACAATGAACTACAAAGACATTGACATCAGCGGCTGGAACCAAGTGGGCGAAGGCGGCATTGGAAAGACGTATGAACATCCCGACAACCCCGATGTTCTGTTGAAAGTGAATAAGAAGTCGGACATGAACGATGAGGCTACTGTACGGAAGGAATTTGAGATGGCGCAACATGTGTTTGCGCTGGGACTCCCTACACCGCGCATGTATGAGATGGTGCGTGTGGGTGACTGCTACGGCCTGCTCGCCGAGCGCATCAAGGGCAAGAAGTCGCTCTCGCGCATCTGTGCTGACGACCCGCAGCGCATAGGCGAGACGGCGGCACTGCTGGCTCGGGAGGGCAAGAAACTTCATGCCACGGCCTGCGACACCGATTTCTTCCCCAGTCGCAAAGAACTGGCTCTCAAAGCCATTGATGCGGTAAGTTATGTAGATGAAACGGACAAGGAGAAGATGCACACTTTCGTGGAGGGCCTCGACGATGTGACCACCTGTGTCCACGGCGATTTCCAAACTGGCAATCTGATTGTTTCGGGCGAGGGAAAGCCTTATTGGATTGACCTCGGATGGTTTAACTATGGTTCGCCGATGTTCGACCTTGGCCACCTGTTCCTGCTCTTTCAAGTTTATTCGCAGTTTCAGGGAATGCGGGACATCGTCCACATGACCGAAGAGCAACTGAAGGCTTTTTGGAATGCCTTTGCTGTAGCCTATTCGGGCAGTGAAGACCATGCAGCCTTCGATGCCGAAGTGGCAAAATACGCTCCGCTGGATGTGTGCTGTCTCTCATACGTGAATCCTCGCCCCGAAGCCAACCAGATGTTTGCCTCTGTGGTACACTCGATGGTGGAAAAATACTACTGACCGAACTGAAGCCTAAAACTTCCACCTCATCTGCACCTGCAGGTCTTCCCTGTGATTGGCATCTATCATCTCCAAACCGCTGCCGATGGTGTCACGGTTGAAATATCGGGTCATGGCGAATTTCGCACTGAGAAAAAGGGACTCTCTGACAAGAGGTAGATGGACCACGGCGATGGTGCGGATGCCCTTGTAGTAGTAGGCTGTGGAGCCAAAAGAGTAGAGGAGGGTAGGCTCATAGTGATAGACGCGGGCATTGTAGGTGTCGGTGTTGAAATAGGTGATGCCCATGTCTATGCGGCATTTTGTTCTGAGGCTTTGCCAACGGATGTTCTCTCCGATGGCAAAACCTTTTTCGTTGGGATTGTTGCCAAAGGTGACGAGGGCACCTGTGACCGATGTGCGGAGAGTGAGAGTGGGGGAGAGATGGAGGTTCAGTTGCAGTTTGAGGTTGTGGTTGGTGTTGTATTCGAGTGTCCTCAGTGTGCCTCCTTCAGGGATGAAGTCCTTCTGCTTGGCCTTGATGCGGTAGCGGGTGAGCAGTGTCCACTTGCTGCTGGGCGAGACGGTGGCTTGCACCATGCCCTCATAGCCGTAGGAACTGGCCGACACGTTCTGTTTCATCCATGGGAAATACATCGCGTCCACGTAGGCTTCGAGCACGGTGTTCTTGATGTCTTTGTTCGTCCAACTCAAGAAGAGAGCCTCTTCGTTCTGCACAGCACTGTTTTCGCCGAAGGCTTTTCCGTTGAGGCTCACGAATTTAGTCCCATAGTATCGGCCTACGAGCATAAAACTATTGGTACTATTGGCGCGCCACCGCAGGGCATTGAGCGTGGCGATGCCGTTCTGGTCGTCGCTGTTGCTGTAGGCCGTTTCTCCGCTGAAAGTGAGGGCCTTGTAGCGGTAGGTGTAGGCAAGGCTGCCCACGAAGAAGTCCTTTCCATGCCCTCGATAATAGCGGTAGATAATGTTGTGCGTGTCATACTTTGGCATCAGCGGCACCGACAGATGTGTGGCGATGGCCGTGGCGGAGAGTTGCAGTCCTTGGTGTTCCCAGTGGATGTTGCCGCCGAAGTTGGTGATGCCGAGATTCCCCTTCTTGCTGCGCTCCAGTGGGGTGCGGTGCATGCCGTCTGTTTTCAGCGACGACAAGCCCGTGGAGTCGCTGTTGTAGGTGCCGTCCGCCTTTCGGTAAGAGCCGAAAGCCGACACCTGCCATTGCTTCAGCCGGATGGTGGCTGCTCCGCCGGTGAAGTAGGCCGATTCGCTGGTCGAAGAGTGTTTCCTGAATCCCTCGTCCATCCTGTCCATCGCGTTGAGCATCATCATCTTATTGTATTTCATCGAGGTGTTCACCGCCAGTCCTTTGCCAAAACTCACCTTATAGTTGCCCACGATGGCACTCTTCACCACTCCCACCTCCTTCAGCATCACATAACCAGCCACATAGTCCATGCCTTTCTCACCCGCATCCTTCTCCATCTGCACTCCAGCCATCAAGTGGTTCATGCTCGAAAAACTGTAGCGAAACGCATGGTGAAACTTGTCGCCCCGATACACCTGATTAGGCGACTTTTCCTTCCCCTCGGTCGTAGTGCCCCGGTAGCCCTCCTTCCGATAGAACGGCACATCCGTCCGCCACATCGCCTCGCTCCTCCCATACCTCAGCAGCCTCCCCAACCGAAGGTCCTGTGCATCGCGACTCAGTCGCGATGTCCCCACCTCCACAAACACCCTCAGCATCTCCCTCTCCTTCACCCCCAACTCCTTCACAAACAGCAACTCCCCTAAACTCTCCACAGGCCGATTCTTTTCCACATATCTCACAATTCCCTCCACCTGCTCTTCATTCAGAAACGGCAACATCTCCAAGTCCTCCTTCCTCACCTCATTGAGGTCCAGCGGCTGTGCATACATCTCCTGCAACTGCTCCATCATCTCCTCGTCCACCTCGCCGTTCTCGCTTTCCTCGTTGGCCATCATCTCCACAAAATCCTCCCACGTCATCCTTTCTTCCTCCTGTTCCGTCTGGGCGAAAGCCAGCGGAACACACACCCATATATATAATAATGTGTAAAAAATGCGTTTCATGGTTTGAATTTTGGAACAAAGGTAAAGACTTTTTGTGTAACTTCCAAACTTTGCAACCCGATTGCAAAACATCTGCCGTAACTTTGCAGGCGAAAACAAAACGAAAGGAAAAAGTATGGAAAGTGTTTGGAATGTAGTGCAGGCAGTGGTGGGCATCGTAAATGAGATGTCGCCCTATCTGCTGTTGGGTTTTCTGTTGGCAGGCATCATGCATGCCTTCATCCCCGACGGATGGTTTAACAAATATCTGAGCGGAAACACGATGCGGTCGGTCATCAATGCTGCCATCTTCGGGGTGCCGCTGCCGTTGTGTTCCTGTGGCGTGATACCCACCGCCATGTCCCTTCGTCGCGAAGGAGCCAGCAAGGGTGCGGTGGTGTCGTTCCTGATTGCCACGCCACAGACGGGTGTGGATAGCATCTTCGCCACCTATTCGCTCATGGGGCTGCCTTTTGCCATCGTGCGTCCCATTGCGGCTTTGTTTACGGCAGTGATGGGTGGAGCATTTGTGACGATGGGGACCCTCTCCCCCAAGACCCACCCCTCACCCTCCCTACAGGGAGGGAGTAGTATCTCTGCCAATGAGGGAGGTAATGCGGAAACTAACGAACAAGGTGACCACTCCCTCCCTGTAGGGAGGGTGAGGGGAGGGTCTTGGAGAGTAGGTGAGAGGGTCGTCTCTGCCCTCAAGTTCGGCTTTGTCGAAATGATGGAGGACATCGGCAAGTGGTTGGTCGTGGGCCTTATTGTGGCAGGACTGATTACCGCCTTGGTGCCCGATGAGTTCTTCGCCATCTTCAAGGACAACACCGCCCTGAGCATGCTCTTGGTGTTGTGTATCAGTGTGCCTATGTATATTTGTGCCACGGGCAGCATCCCCATCGCTGTGGCACTCATGATGAAGGGGTTGACTCCTGGAGCCGCTTTGGTGATGCTCATGGCCGGCCCTGCCTGCAATGTGGCAAGCATCTTGGTCATCAACAAAGTGTTGGGAAAGAAAACGCTCCTGCTCTATCTCACCGCCATCATCACAGGTTCCATCCTCTTCGGCGTGGCCATCGACCAGTTGCTGCCCCGCGAGTGGTTCACCGACCATCTGATGAGCACTCACGCCTGCTGTCACGATGTGGCTGGCTGGTTCGAGTGGACCTGCACGGGCATCCTCGTTCTTTTGCTGCTCAATGTGCTCCGCATGAAGTTGCAGCACAAGTCTGCATGCTCTTGTGGACACGACCACGAGGGGCATTGCCATTGCCACGAGCACCACGACCATTGCCACGATGAGGCATGTTGTGAAGAGGACGCTTGCGAAACCAAAACCTATGTGGTGAAAGGCATGACCTGCAACCATTGTCGTGCCAATACTGAGAAGGTCATCCGCACCGTCAAGGGTGTGGAGTCCGTATCTGTTGACCTCCAGAGTGGCATCGCTACCGTGACAGGCGATGGCATTGATGACAAGGCTGTGAAAGAGGCGGTGGAGAGCATCGGATTTTCGATTGAAGAATAGGCACGGTAGATACCTTGTTCCACAGCCTCAAAATCGGTCTGAGTCACACCCCTATCATAGGTGTGACTCAGACCACTACCATAGGTGTGACTCACACCGATTTTGAGGCTGTGGAACACCCGTTTGGGAAGCACAGTCGGAAGGGGAGAATGTGGAACGCTTTTTCAGGGGGACGATAGGTTGGAGTGAGTTTTAAGGCAAATGGATGGGGAGGTCTTCGTAGCAAGGCTCGTCCCTCAAGAATTTCAATGCTTTATCTTGCCATGTCTTGCAGATAAAGTAGGGGGCATGCGCCATCTTGATGTGGAGATTACGTAGATTGATTTTGTATGGAAAAGCTAACATGGCACAACGTTCGCCAATGTTGACAGTCAGTTCGTCGGGGTCTAAGTCGTAGAATACGTTGCCAATGACTTTGACTTTCTTTGTGTTTCGCATGGGGACAGGGCATTGGTCAAGGATATAATAGTAATCATCATTTCTATGACCAAAACTGTTCACGCCTGCAATGGTGGTATAGCCACTATAGGGTCTTTCATTGACTATTTTGGCACGGCTCATTCCTCCGTTTGAAGGAATGTCCGCTTCCATAAACATGGTGGCTTTCACTACATCACCCGTATAGATTTTCTTTCCCTTGTCATCACGGTAACCTGTATAGAAGCCAGCGAAGATGACAGGGAAGATTTTGATGTCTTTGAACACCTCCAGATTCTGAAGCCTTCCTGTCAACTTGAAGTCATCTAACGTCAAATAATGCTCGGCTTTTTCATCTTGTGTCCAGAAGAACAGAAGGTCACGATAAAAGAATAGGCTGTCTACGCTGGCATAACCAAATGTGCAGTCACTTTTGATAAACCTTACTTCGATTTCGTCAAAGTAGTGGTCGGTATCAACATCCATTAATAAATCATCCAAGAACTGTTCAACATTCTCTTGGAAATCTGCATTAGAACACATTACCTTTGCTTTCATATCTACTTGTTTTAGTGAATATGATGCAAAGGTAATGCGAGATACGGCAAAAACGTTGCACAGTGGAGAGGAAATAGTGACTATTTTATTATTTCATCAATCACTTTTTTCCACTTTACAGCATTGTCACAAATCCATTTAAAATATTCTCCTCTTTGTTTGGAATCATGGCTGCTTACGTCACAATTATCTTTGGAAATAGTGATATAAGTGCTTTGACGCCCTTCTTTTTCGTCTTTAATAATATCTTCCTTTTCTGTTGGAAAATATTTGTCAATTATCTGTTGGCTGTTTTTTATTTGTTCATAATGTTTTTTTGAATAGGGAATATAGATGCCACATGTAATCGTATTTTTTCTTGTGTCAAACTTTGCAAATGTCCAAAGATCAGGATTCCCGAATGGAATGTCTTGAGCATTTTGCTTAGATGGTTTTCTTAATCTAGTATAATACAGGCTGAATACGGAGTCGGTACTTGCATAATCTTGGAATTCGTTCCAAAATTCCATACAGAATAGTTGAGAACCAGTAGCAGGGTCTGTACTTCTTTGAATTTTGTCCCATGCATCGGGTTGAACAACAATATTAAATCTTGGAGCTAATTTGGAGTCTTCGATTTTCCATAATTCGATTTCTATCATAAAAACAGAAATCTTATCATCTGTGTGCTGGTTCAGCCATTCGATTGCTCTTTGATGCTCTTGTCTGGCTCTTTTCACTATCCAAATCAATATTTCAGCATCTTTATTGGACGCATAAGTAAGAACTTTCCCCAAATGGTCATGGTCACTTTGTTCTAACTGATTCTCAATAATTACTTTTTGTTCAGTATCTTGTACTTTGGCAAAAATGTCAACATTGAATGAGCCAACTGGAGATTCTCGCTCAATCAATTCCAAAGTGAGACCTATTTCATCACTTAATATGGCCAAGTTCTCTTCTTTTGCCAACCAACATGTGAAGTTGCGGGCCTCATCAGGCCATACTTTTCTTATGTCATTTACTTTTTCCAATTTCCCTAGATTTTCCATATAAAAAATATTTTATTTGTTATTGCTGCAAAGATACGCAATCTTTTGGCAAAAACGTTGCACAGTCCCGACTATTTCCGTACTTTTGCGAAAATAATTGGATTATGGCTAAGAATTTGTTTGCACGCTACATTTGGGAGTTGACTACCATTTATCGTGTTGGACGTATCACACTCAAGGAACTTAATGAGCGGTGGCAGAATTGTTATTTGTATGATGGGAAGGATATTCCTCGTCGCACGTTTGACTATCATCGCAAGGAAATAAAAATGCTGTTTAACCTGAACATCATTTGTGACAAGCACGATAACACCTATCATGTGGAGGATGATGATGACTATCGCAATGGGGAATTGCGTCGGTGGCTTGTTAATAGTGTGGCTGTGAGTTCAATAGTGCGTGAAGCAGAAGATTTGGGTAGCCGTATTGCTTTGGAGTACATACCATCAAGCGAGCCTTTCCTACCCAACATCATTCAGGCTCTGCGAGAGAATAAAGTTATTTCGTTTGTTTATCAGAGTTTCGATAGGGATACACCAACACAACACACGCTCATGCCTTATGCACTCAAGTTGTTTCGTCAACGTTGGTACATTGTGGGTAAGCCATTGGATGATGAAAGGACTCTTATTTTTGCTACTGATCGTATCAGCACATTAACAATAGAAGAGAAAACATTCAAATATCCTAAGGACTTTGACATCAATGAGTATTATAGTGATTCCTTTGGCATCATCATCGAAGAAGGTGTGCCCTGTGAGCATATTGTGATTAAGGTGGCAAGCCCTCAAGTGAAATACTTGCGTTCCCTGCCTCTTCATTCATCCCAACGTGAAACAGTCACGACACCTGAACACTCCATTTTTGAATATGACTTGAAGCCAACTTATGACTTTGAGCAGGAACTTCTCTCGCATCGCGAAGATTTTGAAGTCCTCCAACCCGAGTCTTTGAGAAATAGAATGAAGGCTATTGTGCAGAATATGTATAAAAGGTATTGTGCTGATGCCTCTTGACCCAGCCCATAAGACCGGCTGCCTCTAATAATAAGAACCCAAATAGTGTGTGGAGAAAGTGTAACAGTGGGGGTGTTACACTTGCAACATAACGTATCGTTCTGGTGGGGCAGAAGCAGGGGAGGGGATGCAGGATAGGCGGAAGAAACTTTGTGGAAAGATGGCATTAGATGGTGCGTTAAACGAAAGGGCAAAAAAAAATGGGATGCCGCTGCATCCCGAACCTTTGTTAACCTTAAATCTAATACTATGAAAAACACGTTGCAAAGGTAGGCTGTTTTTTTTTATTCGTCAAGAAAAAAACAAAAAAACTCACAAAAATTTGCATTTTCTTGATGCATGTCAATGAAAATGACCGAAAAGGCATAAAAAAACAAAAACTTTGGCCAGAAATGGTGCGTATGTCGTTTTTTCTTCTTAATTTTACATCGTAAATTGGAAAAGTAGTGGCCGACATGATGAAAAAGCCTCTGGAAACAGAGGGAACGTGTGGGGGAAGAGAGTGAGGAAAGGTGGAGTGGACGGGGCTGTTTTTTCCCAGTGGGGGTGGAACCGTGTGGCTGATGTGTGATAAGCAAATATAATAATAACATAAAATGAACTACAAATGGAATTACGAACCACCTACAACCGAGGACCAGGCTTGTGCCGAGCAGTTGGCTGACAATGCGAGAGTCAGCCTTGCTGTTGCGCAGATGCTCGTGAGTCGAGGCATCCGCACGGCGGAACAGGCCAAGAAGTATTTCCATCCGCAGTTGCTGGAACTGCACGACCCCTATCTGATGAAGGATATGGACAAGGCCGTGGAGCGTCTGAACGAGGCGATGGGGCAACGTGAGCGCATCATGATTTATGGTGACTACGACGTGGATGGATGTACGGCGGTGGCTTTGGTATATAGGTGCATCACGCAGTTCTACTCCAACGTGGAGTGCTACATCCCCGACCGCAGCGAAGAGGGCTACGGGGTGTCGATGAAGGGAGTGGATTATGCGGCCAGCCAGGGAGTCCGGCTGGTGATTGTGTTGGATTGTGGCATCAAGGCGATTGAGGAGATTCAGTATGCCAAAGAGAAGGGCATCGACTTCATCATCTGCGACCACCACGTGCCCGACGAGGTGCTGCCTCCGGCGGTGGCAATCCTGAATGCCAAACGGACGGACAACACCTATCCTTATCTTGACCTTTCGGGGTGTGGCGTGGGCTTCAAGTTCATGCAGGCTTTCGCCATCAGCAACGACATTCCCTTCAGCACGCTCATTCCGCTGCTCGACCTCTGTGCCATCAGCATAGCGAGCGACATCGTGCCCATCATGGGCGAGAACCGCATCCTGGCCTATCATGGGCTGAAGCAGTTGAACAACAATGCCAGCGTGGGTGTGAAGGCGGTGCTGGAGGTGTGTGGCCTGACGGGTAAGGACCTGACCATGAGCGACATCATCTTCAAGATAGGTCCGCGCATCAATGCCAGCGGACGCATCCAGAACGGCAAGGAGTCGGTCGATTTGCTGGTGGAGCGCGACCCGGTGAAGGCACTGGAGATGGCCAAGACCATCAACCACTACAACGAGGAGCGCAAGGAACTGGACAAACGCATGACGGAAGAGGCGAGCCGCGTGGTGTCGCACCTGCCGCAGATGGAAGACTCGAGTGCCATCGTGCTATACAATGCCGACTGGCACAAGGGGGTCATCGGCATCGTGGCCTCGCGCCTCACGGAGGAGTTTTTCCGTCCGGCGGTGGTGCTCACGCTCGATGGCGACATCGTGACGGGCAGTGCCAGGAGCGTGGCTGGGTTCGATGTGTATAAGGCCATCCAGAGTTGTGAGGACCTGCTCGACAACTTCGGCGGACACACCTATGCGGCAGGGCTGTCGATGAAGGTGGAGCATGTGGCTGAGTTCAGCCGACGCTTCGAGGCATACGTGCATGAGAACATCGACCCCGAACAGACGCGACCCAACCTCGACATTCATGCCGTCATCAACTTCCGCGACATCACGTCGAAATTCTTCAACGACCTCAAGCGCATGCGCCCCTACGGCCCAGGCAATCCCAAGCCCGTTTTCTGCACGAAAAATGTGTTCGACTACGGCACCAGCAAAGTGGTGGGTCGCCAGCAGGAACACATCAAACTGGAACTGGTCGATAGCAAGTCGAACAATGTGATGAACGGCATCGCCTTCGGACAGAGTTCGCAGGCACGCTACATCAAGACCAAGCAGGCTTTCGATATTGTCTATACCGTAGAGGAGAACACGCGCAAGCATGGCGAAGTGCAGTTGCAGATAGAGGACATCAGGACGCATGAGGAGGAGTCCGAAATGGAGAATTGAAAATTGAGAATGGGAGGGCTGAAGGAGTGAAACCTCTTGACATACTGAAGCAATACTGGGGCTACGACTCCTTTCGTGGCATACAGAGCGACATCATCGAGAGCATCCTCGCAGGGAAAGACACCCTGGGACTGATGCCCACGGGTGGTGGCAAGAGCATCTGCTTCCAGGTGCCGGCGCTGATGCTGGAGGGGCTTTGTCTGGTGGTCACACCGCTCATCTCGCTGATGAAAGACCAGGTGCAGCAACTCAAGAACCGTGGCGTCAGGGCCGAGGCGGTCTATTCGGGCATGATGAGAGACGACATCGTCCGTGTGCTCGACAATGCGGTGCATGGTGCTTACAAACTCCTGTACATCTCTCCCGAACGGCTTTCTTCCGAACTTTTCTTGGCCAAACTTGCCCGTATGCGGCAAGTGAGCATGATTGTGGTTGATGAGGCTCACTGCATCTCGCAATGGGGCTACGACTTCCGTCCTTCCTACTTGCAGATAGCGAAAATCCGACGGCTCTTGCCCGTGGATGATGTGCCGGTTCTGGCATTGACGGCAACGGCCACCCCGAAGGTGGTCGATGACATTCAGGAGCGGCTCGGCTTTCGGGCAAGAAATGTCTTCTCCATGAGTTTCGAGCGCAAGAACCTCATCTATGTGGTGCGCGAGACGGAGGACAGGGCAGGGGAGATGCTTCACATCCTGCGGGGAGTGCCCACGGGGAGTGCCATCGTCTATACCCGTACCCGTCAGCAAACCGTCGATATAGCCCGCTATCTGGAAGAAAACGGCATCACGGCCAGCAACTATCATGCTGGGCTGACCAATGCCGAAAAAGACTATCGGCAAGCCAACTGGACCAAGAATCAGGTGCGTGTAATGGTGGCCACCAACGCCTTCGGCATGGGCATAGACAAGCCCGATGTGAGAATGGTCATCCACTTCAACATGCCCGACTCGCTCGAAGCCTACTTCCAGGAGGCAGGACGCGCAGGGCGAGATGGCAAGACTTCCTATGCCGTGCTGCTCTACAACCATCAGGACATCAAGACCCTGAACCGCCGTGTGCCAGAGACTTATCCCGACTTGGAGTATGTGAGAAAGACCTATGAGAATGTGGCCTGTTTCCTGCAAGTGGGTGTGGGAGAAGCCTTGGGACGCACGTTCTATTTTCCGATGGAAACCTTCTGCCAACGCTTCCATCAGTTTCCGGTGCAGACAGGGGCGGCGCTCAACCTGCTCAGCAATGCCGGCTACATCGAATACCACGAAGAGCAGGAGTTCAAGTCTGCCCTCCACTTCATCCTCCGCAAAGAGGAACTCTACCGCATCTACACCACCGACGAAGACACCGACCTGCTCATCCAGACCATCCTGCGCACCTATCCGGGCGTGTTCGCCAACTTCGTCTATGTGGAAGAAACCAACCTCGCCCACCTCACGGGCTTCTCGGCCGAACAGGTCTATCAGATGCTGAAAGACCTGCACCATCGCAGAATCATCGACTTCATCCCGCATCGCAAGACTCCCACCGTGGGCTATACCGTGGCGCGAGTTGACACTGAACTCATCAGCCTCCCGGCCATGGTCTATGAAGACCGTAAGGCAGACTTTCAGCAACGCATTGAAGAGATGGCGCATTATGCCATATCTACCGACACCTGCCGAAGCCGCATGCTGCTCCACTACTTCGGCGAAAAGGCCGACTGCGACTGCGGCCAGTGCGACGTGTGTCTGGAAAAGAAAAAGACAAAAGCAGCACATGAGCAAGATGTTAAGGAAGCAATCCAAGCCATCACTTCTTTTCTTCAAGATGGAAAAGAACATCAACTAACAGAACTGAAAGTATTGCCTGTTCAGACCTCTGTTCTTGACGAAGCCATCCGTTATATGGTAGAGGAGGAGTTGCTTGTCATACAGGGAATGGACGTTTCCTTAAATAGTCAATAGTAGAATTGTAAATTGTAAATTTTCCCCATGACCTCATTTGAAATCATCACTCAAACCACTCAGGCCATCGCCGCCAACCCCTCCGATGCCGAGGCATACAAGCAGCGCGCCATCACCCTCTGCCAGATGCAGCAGTATGAAGAAGCCCTCGACGACCTCGACACCCTCATCGACACCCTCCACACCGACGATGCCGAAATCTACCAACTTCGTGGCACCCTCCGCATGAACCGAGGCGACAAGGCTGGCGCACTCGACGACATGCGCCATGCACTTGACCTCAACCCCGACCTGCTCCACCTGTTCAATGGCGAGTTTAAGTCGGGCAAGTCCAATTGTTAGTGAATGACATCTTAAACCCACGTGAGTTCGATATAAGAATTACGCCTTCGGCGGCTTTAGAAAAACAAGAAAAAACAAAAGAAAATAAGAAAAAATAGAAAACGTGAAATGCTTTTTTCTTGTGTTTTTTTATTTTTTCTTGTTTTTCTAAAGCCC
>OCVV010000769.1_pt1 | contig 15941 bp, 14 predicted proteins | sample 1539721 | NCBI WGS metagenome assembly OCVV01 (sample SAMN02144230, study PRJEB22623) | gut metagenome | biome: sheep rumen | host: Ovis aries | place: New Zealand
CGCGCTGGACAGTGGAGCAGACGCATCACTAAGAAGCACAGGCTCATCTACGAAATTTTCGATACTGAAGTTCATGTAGATGTCATCTCTTCCTACGGTCATTACGGAGACAAATAGTATTTTTCCCATACCTTAGCCTCGCTTTAACGCCCTCTTAACAAGGCATCAGGCTCTATGTTTGTTCGGTATTTGTTCAGTATTTGTGCAGTATTTGTTCAGTACTTGTCCAGTTATTAACTGAACATATAGTGCAGAAATAATGAGCAGGTAATGGACAAATAATGGACAACAATAGGAGGTGAGGCGAAGATGAAGTATGGGTAGAGTATTGCTAAGGTATGGGAAAAGCNGAAATTTGGTGGGTGAGGAATTTACCGATGAGAATAAGGGGTTGGCATTACGTCCAACCCTCTTGTTTATTTTGTTCGATTTTGTGCACGTCACGGCATCTCGGGTGGCGATTTAGTCGTAAATGAAATACAACACCGTTGTTTTGGCATTTGTACGGGGAATAAAATATTGTGTTACGGCTTTTCTAACTATTCTCACGCCGTGAGAATAATTACAGAGGTAGTGTTGGATGTTTTTATATGCGGTGTGAATTTGTTTTCCAGTGTAGCCAAGGGATGAAGGAGAGCAATGGTTGGGACAGTATCATTCTTGTTATCGACAGAATCCAAGACGGGAGCATGAATACTGGTCAAAAAAAAATCCTGGCTGGTGGTTTCCAGTCAGGATTCTTTTCGTTTGTGTCTGGTAAGTTATGGGGGTTATTCCTTGGGGATGGGGCAGCTCTCACTGCCGTCCTGGCCGTACTTGCCGTCTTTTGCTTCGTAAATGACGGATGGCTCAAGGACTTCGACTGTATGCCAGACGCCTGCCGGAACGACGCACCCGAGGTTGCCTGCTGTTGGTTCCAGGGTATAACGGGCTGTTTCGTGCAGTCGGTTGCCGTTTGTGTCCTGTTCGTATAGTATCTCGACAAGCTTGCCACGCAGGCAGATTACGTTTTCGTTGGACTTAGGATGTCTGTGTATGGGGACGGTGGTTCCGGGCAGCAGGGCGTTGAGCATTCGCTGGCCTCCGTCCTGGGAATCTGTTCGCAGGTCGTAGTTCATTCGCTTGCGTTCGGATGACTCGGCTTGTATGAACAGGTCATCCAGTAGTTTCTGATTTATCTTTATCATAATATGGTTTTATTTTACTGACAAATTAATTTTTGACCACGAATCTATCGAATCTGACGAATCTATTCTTACTGATGACAGACCTGTCGTCTGCTTTAATCTTGATTAAAGGTTTAAATTTATTGGAAGAATCTTAAGAGCAAGCTATTGTAACTCTTCAAACTAAATTAAAACGAATCATCAGTAAAAATATAGTCTTATTCTATTGGGACAAATCTGTATCTTTCGTAGTCAACTACAATACTATTCTTTCTTTTTCAAGTTCTCCTGAACTGCCAAAGTTAAATAATAGGCCTAACTGAAAGCCTGTGGCATGAAGATAATTGTGAACCTGGGATCGATGAGAGTCTTCTAAGGCATTTACGGCCTTGAGTTCTACAATTATATTATTGAAACACACGAAATCTGCTTTGTATGTTTGTCTCAGCTCAACACCATCATATTGAATCCTGAGTTCCTTTTCCCTCTCATAAGGTATACCTTGCCTCTGAAACTCTATCTCAAGGGCTTCCTGGTAAACCGATTCCAGGAAACCGTGACCTAAGGTATTATAGACTTTAAACGCAGCTCCAACTATCTTGTAGCTCTCTTCTTTGTAGATTATCATAGAGCTCTTGTTTTGGACAACGAATCTATCGAATCCATCTAATGTTTTTCTTACTGATGACAGACTGGTCGTCTGCTTTAATCTTGATTAAAGGTTTAAATTTGATGGAAGTGTGTTGAAAATATCTTTTCATAAATACTTCTAACAAATTATAACGTATCATCAGTAAGAATATAGTATTATTCGTGAGAATTCGTGTTATTCGTGGTCAACTATAGGAACTTACTGGTTGTTTTTTAGGCTGGCGAGGTAGTCCTCGTGCAGGTGGTAGTACTTCTTCATGAATAGTATATACAATGCCGAGAGGATAAGAAGTGTACCAACGAGATACATCCAGTGACATACGGGATTGTCGGGACACAGATATATGAAGCCCAGGGAAATGCCGACCTGTATCAGGGCATAGATGGAGCTGACCAGAATGTGAGACATGTGCAGTTCGTTGGACATAATCTGATAGGCATGCTTGCGATGGGCATCGCCAAGGTTCTCATGCAACATGATGCGGTGGAAGATGGTCAGTACTCCGTCAACGCCATAGACACCGAGGAATACGAGGTATGTAGGGTCCTGGGTCTTGATGATGACGCTGCTGAGGAGGAACAGGAGGATGTAACCTATGCCTACCGAACCTACGTCACCTGCAAAGCACCTGGCCCTACCCTTCTCTCTGAAGTTGAAGAAGCAGAACACAAGTACTGATATCAGTACTGTGGCTACAAGCGAACGCAGGAAGTATTGGTTATGTCCGTTAATCAGGGACAGGGGTATGAGGACTGCCAGGCTATAGCCCGCAGTTATGCCGTTGATGCCGTCCATGAAATTGATTACGTTGATTGCTCCTACCTGGGACACAAGTACAAGTATGATAATCAACAACGGCAGTATCAGGTTTTGTAGCATGCATCCGGACAGTTGGAAACTGTCAAAGAGTCCTAACTGATAACATGCCAGTGCCACTGCGCCGAACTGCCCGACAAGGCGTATGCGGACAGAGAGTGTCTTGAGGTCGTCGATAAAGGATATGCCTGCTGCCAGCACGAGTCCTGCAAGGAAGGGCCAATGAGTGGCAATTACATGCCAATCCCCGTGTGCCGCCTGCAATCCGCACCATACGAATGCGCTGAGGGCGAAGATAACTCCCCCACCCCTTATCACGAGGGTCGTGTGGCTTGACCTCTGGTTAGGCTTGTCGATAATATTCAGGTAATCCGCAACTTGAAAATACAGCAGTTCCAAGATGATTATGACTATTGATATAATTCCGTATGTTAATATCATATCCTGTTGTTTGTTGAAATCCTATTCATGTTTATATATATGTGGGAACATTGTCAAATCATGCCCATTGTGGACAGTATCGTACGGTTGACGGCCTTTACGTCGAAGGTGCTTTCGGCCATCTCGCGGCTCTTACGCCCCATTTTCAGGACTAAATCGGGGTGCTGTGCCAGGTACTTCATCTTGTCAACCAGTGCATCTACGTTCTTCGCCTGAACCAGATAGCCGTTGATGCCATTGACTACCGTCTCGCGGCAACCCGGCACGTCGGTGGTTATAATGGGCCTGCCCATTGCCATATTCTCGAGTACGGTCTTGGGGGTGCCCTCGTGGTACGATGGCAGGACGTATATGCTGGCTTGCTCGATGAACGGACGTACATCTCTCTGCTCGCCAAAGTATTCGATGATTCCGCTGTCGATAAGCGGCTGGAGTTCGCGGGGCTTCAATGCTGAGGGATTGGAATCGAAGGGTCCGACCAACATACAGCGCACCTTGTCTTTGTATATCAGGCGTATCCTCTGGCATGCTTGCAGATACTCGCATATTCCTTTGTCCTTGATAAGACGGCCTATATACAGGAATGTCGGTTTCTGTGGCATACCGACCACTCGGAAGTCCTGCAGGTTAACGCCGGAGCCGTGTATCATGACAATCTGGCTCTCGGGCAAAAGGCCTGCATCCAACATAACCTTCTTGTCGTCGTTGTTCTGGAAGAAGACCTTACGGCTCTTAGTGAAGGCCTGTTTGTACAGGCGTAGCATTATTGCCCTGAGCACCTTGTTCTTCAACCCGTGACCACGGAAGATGCTTCCCAGTCCTCCGACCATGGGATAAAATTCGGTTATACCCATTTGTCTGGCCGCCATCGCGCCATATACGATAGTCTTTGCCTGGAATGCGAAAATCTTGTCGGGGCGCTCTTCGGTAAGCAAACGTTTGATTTCTTTCAGCGTAGTAATATCGCCCAATGGATTCAGACCATTGCGTACTACGTCTATCTGTCTGTACCTGACGCCTATTCCATCGAATCTGTCTGACCACTCGGCCTCGGGCATCTGACCGGCGGCGACTACCTCCCACCCTGCTAGCAGCATATCCTTCATCATGTCCACACGGAACCAGAAGTACGAAGGGGTATGACTTGATAACAGTAATACTTTCATCTATATATTATTTTTTGTCTATCGCAAATGTGGCAACCATTGCATCATGGTCGCTGAGTCCCTGTGAATCCAATTTGGAAACGTCTAGCAGTTTGAGACTCACGGAACCGTTTCTGTATAATATGTAATCTATCCTGTACGGCAATGGTTTGTGTATTGTGGCTCCATAACCGCAACCGCCATCCCACCAGACATCCTTGAAACCTATATCACCGAGCATGCTGAGCGGAGATGAACCTGAGATATCATTCATGTCACCGACGCACAGGCATGGATTATCGCTCGATTTCAAGCTGTCACTTATAACCTGTATTTCTGCCTCGCGCAGTTGCTGCGCCTTGGATATCTTCTTTGCATAAGAGCCCTCGCCATAGTTGTTGCTGCTGAGGTGACATCCGAACAAATCTATTTCTATACCGTCCTTTTCAACACAACTCTTGATTATGACTGAGCGGCTGTCAATGTCCCTTGCTATCCAGCGCCAATGCTTCAGGGGGTATTTGCTATAGAAGTAGTGGCTGTCGTTGCAATGGTCGTGGGATGTGTATGGATAACGGGGCTTGAGCCTTGCGTCTATATAGTCACAGCAGGCATAGAAGTCCTCTGCCAGGAAGACCACATCTGCATCCTGTTCGAGTACCATATTGCATAGTGTCTCTATCTTGATGCTGTCATACTCCGCTGCATGGATATTCCATGTCAGTACCTTAATACGGTTCTGCACGGTGTCACTTCCTTGTGAAGCAAAGCAATTAAGCGGTACGACATGCCCCCACCAGTTAAGCAGCAACGCCAGAAGCACCAGCAAGCCGGCTGTCCTGAACCACCGTCTCGCAGCAAAACCAACTGCAACCAGCACAAGCAGGCACAATATCCAAGGTAAAAGCAATATGGTCATATGGCTACCTGACGACAAATTGATTTTGTCTATATCTTGTGATTATGTCTTGTAAATCTTTTCGTAAAGATTCTTTCATTTCCCCTGCCTTCATGCGGCTCATGACGAATGTGAGGCCTTTTCCCGAATAGTCCATCAGAATACTGGGGTCGGACTTTAGGTTCCTGACTATCTGCCTTATCTCTTCCTTGCTTGATGCGACAAGGGCGGTTCCATTATCACGGAGGAATTGGATGGAAGCAATATCCTTGGGGCCTATGCCAAGAATGGTCCTGCCTACACATAAATAGTCCATTATCTTGGTGGATATCGAGTAGCGTACCAGAAGTCTGTTTGCCAAACCGAACGATTCGGCATGTACCAGTACGTCGGCTGAGTTCTGTAGCTTCTTTACCTCGTCTTGCGTGACGGGCTTATGTATATGTGAGCGTCCATCTGATTCCAAAGCCTTGCGCATATCATCGGAAACGGCGTTTGCAGTATATATGTCGAGGTTGCCGAACTGTTCCTCGCTCAGTACTTCAGCAAGCAGTGCGAGTGATTTCCACCTGTCTGTGCCGATGTTACCGGTAAACAAAAATCTGACTTCGTTTCCTGGCTTTTTGTATTCGCTCTGCTTTCTGCTGAAATCGGGAATCTTGTATAGAACCTTGCACGGAAGCTGGAGATATTTGGCATAGTCCCTGCGCATCTTTTCGGAAACCAGATACAGGGATGCCGATTGTCTTGATGCCCTGCGTATCCATTTGCGTATCCATAGTCGGTTGAGCCAATATATGGGGTCAAAGGATATTTGCCTTAAAGAATATATGTCCAGGGAAGCTTCGCCTGTCATGGGAAGATTGAACTTGTCACGGATATGTAATGCTACACGATATACATAAACGGCATAATAATATGGCAGGAAGATGATGTCGGGATGAAAGTCTTGCACGAACTTGTCCATACCATCGTAATCAATCTTGCCGTATTTCCATATAATATCACGCATGACGTACATAATGGGCCAGCGTTTCTGTCGGCCTACGGACATATATGATGCATCTGTTTCATTGGTATCAGGGCAAGACCTGTCCGGATATACTGTCTTGCCTGTCTTACCTAAGGAAAACGGGTGTCTGAAAGACGCAACGAGTTCCTTCTCGGACACTTGATAGTATGCAGTGACATTAGGTTCATATTCGGGCAATCCGTCTGCGAGGTATATGTTGGCAATTTCTACGTCCCGCATATCCCTGAAGATACTTGAGTATGTATTGCCGAAGCTGTTGTCCTGACGCCAGGGTGAACGGGATATAACTAATATCTTCATCTTGTTATATTTTCATATATAACATCAACCGCCTTTGGGGTTGCTGAACCGTATTCTGCAATGTATTTATTCCTAAAGGCTAAAAGTTTAGCCTTCATTTCATCCGTCAGTCCTGACTTGATTAAACTGACAAGCTCTTTTTCTGACAAATTCCCCCCTGGTATTTCATGCTTGATATCGACGTATAGCTGACGGGATTTAATATATTCGTCATAATCGTAGGCAAAGGCATACATTGGCTTGTCTTGCACGCCAAATTCGAAGAATATCCCGGAATAGTCAGAGACAAGTATGTCTGCCGCTATCATCAAATCGACATTATCCGGATATGATGTCGTATTTATTACGAATGGAGCATACGGTGTCAAATCAAGTTTGTCAACCAGGACAGGATGTGCACGGAATAACAGCACATAGTCGTCACCCAGTTCCTGTTGCCATAATCTGAAATCTATATTTACCTCAGCAGCGGCATCCATGCAACCTCGGAATGTCGGTGCATAAAGGATTGCCTTTTTGTCTTCCGGAATACCGATGCGCTGCCGTAGCTGGTAATATTCACTGGCTGAAGAGTTTGCTATCCGGTCGTTTTTGGGATAACCGCATACTATCACCTGTGATTCCTTCAGGCCAAACATGGAATACTGCAATTCCTTTTCATATTGACTCTGTGCACACGAGGCATCATAGTGGTATCTGAATCCGACTGCCGTCAGTTCGGGCTCCTGGGAGTCATAGCCACAATATTTGGGTAAGGTTACGTGAGTCGTATGAAAATAGAATGTGTTTATTCCCTTGAAGTCAAGTCCTCTCTCGACCACGACGTTGGTTATCCAGCATCTTGCCTTCAGGGCAGTCTTATAATATTTGAACGAATCGATTGTAATTCTGTTCTCGATATCTGAATGACGGCCGGGATCTGTAAATGCCCACACAAGCTTATAGTCTGCGAATCTGGGGTCCTTTTTCATGTATTCATACATGTACTTGGGGCTATCATTATAATAGCGGCCGCCATAGGATACAAAAAGTATCAGTTTATCATCTGTCCTGAGAAACGGCTTAATAATGCTTAAAGACAAATTGCCAAACAGCCTGTACAGAAACATTAAGAGAGTGTTGTTCTTTACAAATCTTTTGATTGTCTTTTTCATAAGCTATATACTTGATCGAGTAAGGAAATTTTATCTTAGTGTTACTATTGAAGCACATGAAGGACTGCTTCGACTTTGAAATATAAACTATAAAAAAGAATCATTCAATATTAAACTCGTATCTTCGGATTCAAATAACATATCTTGCCAAAAGAATTTATATTCCATATTACGAGATAAAATATAAAAAGCAAGAATTAAGAATACCATAATATGTAACTTTTTACTATTTTCATTTGTATATGCTGTGCATATATATGGTAAAATTATAAGAGAAAAAATTGAGAAATATTGCACGATACGCTGATTATTTGGATCAAGAGAAAGAAGAGGAGTAAGTAATATTGCAACAGCTATGGCATTTAGAAATATATAATTATTACTATTGCTTTCAATTATATTATTAACTTTGAAAAAAGCTGCAATACCCAAAAGCAAAATATACATTGTAAACATAAATGCGCCTGAAGTTGTTCCTTGTTCCAAATATCGAGCATATAAATCCATCGCTGTCCCCTGAATTATCACGCCAAAACCGGATTGTAATGAATACATTGGAACAAATAGAGCAAAAGCAATGATCAGAATTCGCTTACTATTCTTAACCGTGGATAGTACATAGAATATTAAAAAAATTAGTGCAGACTTATGCATAAGCAATGCACATAAAAACAAGACGATGACTTTGAAATATCTCTTCTGTAAGAATAGTGGTATTGACCATAATAATAGACCTGTAGCAACAGTCTGTCTTAATCCCGTAATTGAGAAAAACGAATAGAATAGACTTTGATACAATGATACAGCCACTAAAACATCATAATTAGATTTTAAATATTTCAATAAAACTTTCCCTAAAGCATAAAAGAAAAAACAAGCAACAGCAATTAAATAAATTCTAAAGTTATTAAATATTACACTAAAAGCTTTAGTCATCATATGATAGCCGGCATCCTTAATGTTCCAAAAATTTGAAAAGAAATACTGCCATCTCTCATTATGATTCTCATTAAACTGTAAAGCATACGAATAAGTATCTGCTCCTACAGCAAGGTTTCTGAGTCCAGATTGCAATATAAATAGGATCATTATGAGAGTAACATATTTTTTTCTCTTCAAATAACGCCTTTCCGGACTTCCTGTTTCCCTGAATACAGATAAACCTAAAACAGAAATAATAAATATTATTAACTGAAAATACATAATCTTGCTTACTCTATTTTATTAGTACTATATAAATAACAGCAAGGACATTAAGAAAATACAATGCTAATTAGACATGTATGGAGTACCTACTTATTATTGTGGTATTTTCCACCGCCTTTCAACGTATCTACCAGGGTCATTATAATTTATTACTTTTGCTGGAACACCCACAACTGTTGCTCCTTCGGGGACATTTCGGGTTACTACAGCTCCTGTTCCTATTGTTGAATTATTGCCGACTTTGACATCTTCTACAATACTGACATGGGGTGCAATATATACATTATCACCAATTATGGCTGGCATGTTCCTATTTGTGCCTATATTAAGAAACTGAGAGAGATTTACATTATTACCTATAACTGTTTGCCAATTAACAATCATACACATACCATGACCTATATAGAAACCATAGCCTATTTTAACAGATATTGGTATTTGAACTTGATACCTCTTACAAGCGCGCATATACATTATCCAGCATAATCTCCAAAATAATCCTTTATACTGACATAATCTTAGCCAAAACAGAATTGTAGAATTAAATGGTTTAATAACTGATTTAATAATCGACAGTGATGATTCTACTTTACCCGAAATACGAAACATATCACTCTTGATTAAAACCCAACAATCTTTATAACATTCTGGAATCGGTATTTTTATTTGATTCTCATGCAACTTGTAATACTCGTATCTCATTAATTAGTAAAATAATTTGAACTCCAATTATGTAATATAGTTATCAACGGATATATTTAGCAACAAATAACAACTTTTCTCTTAAATGATGCAACTCTGCTACAAGTTTTACTAACAGAGGACTCTTTCTTGAAATGGCAATATTAAATAATCTCATAAATATAGACGTAGTTCCGGAATACCTTTCTAACATGAAAATAATGTCATCTCTTTTTAATAAAACATCTGCAATACTACGCCATTCCTTGCGATACTTACAAGACATAGCATGAGTCGTTAAATTAGCGATTAATTCACAAGTCTTATTTACCAGTTTCCTTTCTTCTATTTCTGTATATAACCCCCAATTCATGAATGTTCTCTCTGTGTTCTCATATATCTTGAAAAGCGTATCCAGTGTTTCTGCATAACTTCTCCCCTTATTGAAAACGCCTGGCTGTATTAAATAGTTATAAAAACATTCGCTAGTAACTACAACCTTATTTAGTTTATCAAATGTTAAAAGTGCATATGCCATATCCTGACTCCTGCGTAGTGGAGGAACAAACAATTGATTATCAACGATAAATGATCGACGCCAGAATTTGTTGCATAGACTGTTGACCAGAAAATAATTATAATAATTGTGTACAAAAAAATTACGGACTTCTTCTTTACTATTCAAAACACAATCATTGGCATATGACTTGTCGTAAAGATGGAAACCCTTTGAATCCTGTGTGAGAAGATTATATCCAAAAATTACCATTTCTGCATTATTACTCTCAAGCATTTCAACACACGATTCCACAAGATTTGGCTCCAACCAATCGTCAGAATCACAATGATATATATATTCACCTGTCGATTCTTGAACACCCCGGTTTCTTGTTGGTCCTAACCCCTCATTGATTTTATGTACAACCCTAATAGTGGGGTGTTCTTCGTGTAGTTTATCACATAGTTCACCACTTCCATCCGTACTACCATCATTAACAAGTACAATTTCTATATTTTTGTACGTCTGTGACAGAATACTATCAACACATTTTTCTAATGTGTCCACAACATTATACACTGGTACTAATACACTAACTAATTTCATAAATAGCAATTATTTCAAATATACTTTAGGTAATTTTATCATTTCTCCTAACTTGTAGTCCCACTCCTCTGGTTGAAATTTTTCAAATCCACCTCCTGGGAAAAATGTCAACTCACCAAAATACACTCTACTGGAAATATCATAAAAATCAACACGCACAAAAGGTATATCCCGAGCAAGTTTCTCTGCCAACTGAATCATTGTTTCATAATGTGGGGGTTTTGTAATTTCAATACAACTTCTGCTATGATCACGTTCAAAAGGCATTATATTCCAATCACGGTCAAAAAATGTAACGCATACTCCATCCTTAGAATTCCGATCAGTGCATACAAAAGAACATTTGACTATACCATTGAAACACATAAACTTGTAGTCACGTAAGTCTCCTGACTGATCCTCTATATAAGATTCAGCAATAATACGTGGCTTTACATTTTTATAGGGCCACTCTCTCCCGATTATGTAAGTGTCCGTATTAATTGATTTTTCCAACTTTTCTTTTGCAGATTTTGTATCAAACGATTTTTTTTCCTTACATATTACAACACCTACGTTTCCTCCACCATGTGTAGTTTTTAGAACAAACTGATTTGGCAGTTTGTTAAAATCTATACTATCTGTACTGTCATATACCTCTATCGTTGGAATGATATATTCAGACCCAATAATGGATGCAACATAGTCTTTTACAGCTGCCTTATCTACCATTTTTGAATATTCTGGATTTCTGTTATATAATTTAAGCCATTGCAATTTTTCGTTAAATGTTTTGGGATCCTTCAAATTTATTGGACGACCAAAAACATTATGGTAGATTATCTTCAATGCCCATTTATCTGGAAAATATTTAAACACGAAACTTCCAACCAGTTTTTTCCAAAATATTCGTTTGGTATGTAATATTGTATAAATCTTATGAAGGATACTACCCATACAGCATTCAGTGCCTTAGAAACTTATTAAATTGTATTTCGTTAAGACAACATACTATTAAAGAGATCCGTATATTCTTTTAATGGATCCATCGCAAGGAGTTCTTCCGAGCGTTTAACAACTTTTGACTGAAGTACAGATCGATGATGCGAATCTGTTAGCAATAACTTTAAACCATTGTAAAGGCCATCCTCGGAATTTTCGACTATATCACCGTACTCTCCATCGTTAAGAATTTCGTGCATCCCCGAGCAATCTGTACTCAGAACCGGCACGCCTAATGCCACTGATTCTGCAACAGATGTACTATATGCCTCCGATAAAGAAGGACAGACATACAAATCTGCTTTTGCCATAAATTTATATGGATTATCTTGAAATCCTAACAAATGAATATTCATAATATTTTTGCTTTTAATTATTCCTTCCAACTTATCTCGCTCCTCACCTTCTCCGCATATCCATAGTTCAAAAGAAAAATTATCATTCTGCAAACGGGAAACTGCATTCAACAATCTCACGTAACCTTTGACGGGTGATAGGCGACCCACGCTGATAATCTTAAGGCCCTTTGTTGAATATGTCATATCCAATGGTTCCAGAGATTTATGTAGAGCAGTCTTAAAGTCAATAACATTATGAACCACACACGCATTCTGTAAATTTCCGACTACTCTTTGAAAACCATCAAGTGAATCTTTGGAAACAAAACAAACTCTGTCGAAGGTCCTAAATTCTACCAGACAATCCTGATAGGATTTATAAATAGACAGCCAGTTTTTATCAACTCCTGTATTGCAGTGAACAAATACTATCTTTTTTTTTGCAAAACCTGCCGCTGCAACGGCTCTCGCAGGGAAACCTTCAAGATATGATACAACTATATCATATTCATCTTTCAAAAACAATTTTGCAAATAATCCATAAGGTAATATTTTACAATATATGCGTTCTAAAAGAAAAACTAATATCTTATTGCGAATATTAATTATACATTTATGATTAATATTCAAATCCAATCTGTTCTCATGGATTCCATGAAGCAGAGTCGTGATTGTAATATCGTATAAATCCTTTGGTAACAGATTCACAAGATCAACAAGGACCTTTTCTGCACCTCCACCATCAAGTGTATTAATAAAAAAATGTATTCTCATCTATTATCTGCAATTATTCGCTACTTGCTCACAAATAGAAATCAACTTACAGCTACGTGAGTTATAATCATTAAATTTCTTTAATTCTTCATCGCCTTTATTTACCAACTGCTGACGTAAGTTCGTATTAGAGATAAGTTGAATTATATTCTCAGCAGCAGATACAGGATCTGTTGCTGAATAGTAAAGAGCTGCGTTACCACAAAGGCTATGGGCAAATTCAAGATCTGTTGTGACAATAGGCCTTCTCATACGCATTGCTTCTGGATAAACTGCAGTAAAACATTCCAACAGAGTAGGTTGAAATATAATATCTGTTTGTTCGTATAATGAAGGAACCTCGGAAATATCCACTCTGCCTATAAAAAAGAAATTTTCTTTCATATCCGACGGAATATATCCCAGTTCTTTTTCATTAACTGTAAATAAAAATCTAAAATTGGGCTTTTTGCTTTCCTGTATAACATTCCAGTAAGCCGTTTTTAATATTCGTGCTATTTCTATAGAAATCCCAAGGTTTTTATGAGGTGATGATGAACCTACATTAAGTATCTGCCATCCATTGAAGTATGGTAGTTTATGATACTTTTGTAATTTAGGAAAATCAAAAATCTGATTATAATAATTTGTTACTGTATAAATTCTTTTGTTTGGAAATAATTTCTCCAAGCGATCAGAAATAAGTTGATTCTCTGTATAGAAATAATCTGTTTTATTAAAAATGAATTTCCATAGTTTCAATTGCACATACCAACGTATACGTTGTTTTAAATTCATTCTTTGGAAAAAAGGTGATTCTTGCATCACCAGATGCGATATGGCAAAACCGGCCAAATGGGGAACTCGAGGTTTCCATTTCATTGGAGCAAATATAGTAAAAACCATATCAACATGTTCTGCTGCGACTAATTTGTCAAGGAATAAATTTCGTCCTGTAAGTAGAGATTTTAAATCTCTTGTTGGATAATCATAACAATATAACGTAACATTTGGATATTTATTTATTCGTTCTGCTGTACTTTTTAATACAGAAGACAGAACTACAACAAACTGATGTTGTGTAAAATCTGCAAGTGTATTACATATCGAGTCCGCAACCTGCGCACCACCTCCACCAACAAGATTTGAACCATTAATGAGTATTTTCATCTCAAATTGCAAAGAAATATCAGGAGTATATCAAATATAAACGATATTATCTCTTTAGTAAATTCAATAAATATTTTAAAAGCGTGCGATTAAGTAATAATAGCATAATGATAACGACAAAAGTCATTATCAAAAAAGCGATTCCTGCTAATATCAGCCAATTTAAAAGAGATGTCGGAGTATAATCAATCATTCTACTAATCAAATATGTAAATATAAATATCAAACTACCGACAAGTATTTTTCTTATAACAGACATTAATGATTTTTGGTAAATGTTTTTATATGTATAATAAATTAATACAGGGGTACGATATAGTCCTGCAACTATTGTTGAAATTAAAACGCCATAAATATTAAATCTGACTGTCAAAACGATTGAAAGTGTGATATTAATAGCAGCTTCTATTATCGCATATTTCTTTACCTGCTTAAAATGACCTGCGATATTAATTGCAACAATAGATGGAATCCTCAAGCCAACAATTAAAGCTGATAATACAAACAGAACAGGAAGATACGGTAAATCGTATTCAGCATCCATCTTACGTGTATAGACTGAAATGAATGGTGTGAAGACTAATATTGCTGTGGAATATAAAATTAACATGATAGAAAAATATATAGACTCAAAGATATCCATATTTACGTTAAAATTTTTCTTATCAGAATAATATATTTTACCCATGGATGCTATTACAGATTCTCTGGCACTGCCTAAAAAACCTTGCATTCCTGCAATTACAAAATTATAAACAGCATAAATACTAGAGTAAACCAAAGAAGATAAAGTACTTAATACAATAAGAGGGGTGCTACTAATTACCAAACCGGCAATTTCACTGACCATTACATCGGAACGTTGTTTGATATCAACTTTTGTTTCCGTTAATTCCTCATGTGAGAAATGTATCAAATAGGGGAATTTATTCTTAATATAGTTAGAGACTACAAATAAACGGATAATCGTAACTATTACAGCTACACTTTGATAAATAATAATATTCTTAAGAGTGAATAGAACTGTTAGATGAAGTGTTACACTAATGAATTGTAATCCTGTATTTATAAAATAAATAGCATAGCTTCGATTATTGGCAACTAAGATTACATTGTATTTTGCCTGAAAAAAATACTCCATTGCAGAACTAATTCCGCGGAGAACGACAAATATTGAGACTATCCAATAGGTTATATCATCCTTTATCGCAAACGGATATAGTATTATAATTGGAAGAATTGCTAACAGAAAGATATATCCCATCTTTCTGTATTGTAATTCTGTTTTCCTATAAATCGCAGCAATACTTCTCTCATCACCTTCAGCTATAGGCTTAAACATTGCTTGTATGGATGATGCCGCAATACCATACTGGAGTATTGCCAACAATCCCATAACTTGTGCTATTGATTGGTTCAACCCATTATATACCGAACCAAAAATCTCGGTATAGTATTTAGGTAATACCAGCCCTACCATGAGGGCTGATATTTGATACAAGAAAGATGCTATAAAATTAATTAGCGTCTTTTTTTTCATAAATATTAGGAGCCAATAGAAAAGGGATGATTTTCTATTTTATCATAGATTACACTTGTGATTTCTGACTAATTTAAGTACTGAAGTCTTTGTCTATTCTAGATTGCGGTTTTTAATACTACAGTCTCCCATCAACTATGTTACGGTCAAGGGTACATTTCACGTCAAAGATGACATGCTTCTCTTTGAGCAGGGATGTCACATCCATACCATCAAATTTCTTGTGTGCTACAGCGACAATGGCGGCATCGAATGCTGGTTTACCGTTTACAGTTGATTGTTTACCGTTTATTTGAGATAGGTTATTGATTACTTCAATGCCATATTCGTGTTTAACGGTATCGGGATTGGCCCACGGGTCGTAAACAGTTACGTTGATATTGAATTCCTGCAGGGTACGGTAGATATCGATAACCTTGGTATTGCGGACATCGGGGCAGTTCTCCTTGAACGTGAAACCGAGTATGATAACCTCGGAATTGAGTATCTGTATTCCCTTCCTGAGCATGCTCTTGACTGTCTCGGTTGCAACATAGGCGCCCATGCCGTCGTTCATACGGCG
>OCVV012858164.1_pt1 | contig 15940 bp, 17 predicted proteins | sample 1539721 | NCBI WGS metagenome assembly OCVV01 (sample SAMN02144230, study PRJEB22623) | gut metagenome | biome: sheep rumen | host: Ovis aries | place: New Zealand
CTTGTATGCGCAAGGCGAATACAAATATTATGCAGAATATCAGCCCATTCGTGCATATTTTGGAGATGGAGCTTTTTATGATAGGGAGTCGACATATGACGAACTTGAAGAAAGGGGAATGTCGGGCAATGATTTCAACTTGCTAAAATCCTGGATGTTTTATGATACGGATGTTTTTTGTAAGGACAGCTTAGAACGAATTAAATCGGTGTCGCAGAATAATTTGTATGATCCCAATTGGACGCGGATGATTGCCGCTCTTTTCTTAGCCATATCAAATGCGTTCACTAGAACGAATAGTTGGTGCTGGGCATTCTTGTGTTTTTTTCTGATTTTGTCAAGGTCTAAGAAGGCTGCTTTATCTCCCTGGATATCTTTAGTGTTAATCGCTGTATCTATAGTGTATTTATTGTTGGTTAATCGCCTGGTCTATCGTGTTGAAACGGGGATATGGCTTTATGCGATTATATTCACAATTCCATTTCTTGATATTTCGGCAATTGGGAAAGTGATACTTGAAAGAAAATTGTGTAAACTAGTTTATGTTGGCTCTGTCTTGGTGGCTTTGGTTTTTAGTGCTATAGGGGTATCTAACCAAGAACATCTTAAGGAAGATATTGCTTTGATAAGTTCCGTTAAAACTACTAAGGATTGGGAGAACTTTTTTGAATATGCTAAGGAAAAGCCCAACGATGTTTTTTTGCTTTCTTTTGAGCGTTATAAGGAAATGGGAGAATTGAGAAATCCTCCGTATATCGCTATTGGTCCGGGTGATTTTGATAACATTTTTTCATGGGGATACTGGAACATCCATTTGCCTGCAATGAAAAAGGAATTGAAAAAGCGTGGTGTAGAAAATCCGCTACGAGATATAGTACGTGATAATGTATACGTGATGGAAGAACGTAATGCTCCAACTTTGGCCTCTTTTTATGAGAGGCATTATCATGAATCGTTGTGGGCTGATACTGCAAAAGTTTTTGGGGATTTGATGTTGTTAAAGTATCATTTGTCAATAAATCGTGAAGGGGGAATGAAATAATGTGTCAATGGATGAAACTGAATCTGATATGTTTTTTGATTGCTGTTTTTGGAATAACTAGTTTAGTGTATGTGTTGGAAACTACTGATTTTACAGGCGCATTTTGTAAACCCTGGCATTTACAGCAAACGATACATGAAGACTCGTTATCTCAGGAATATTTAAATCAATATATCGTTTATAACTACAGACCCCTACATCTACAGTTGTTTGATAGTTCTCGGACAAATGTATTTATTCTAGTGGATGCCTGGGGAGTCCCGGTCCATGAATCTAAATTGGAAGGAGAATTTGCTCTTTTTGAAAAAAATTCTCATAAATTTGCTCTGCATCAGCGATTGAGAAACCATAATAAACATGCAGAAATGGTTGAGTTTCGGGGCGTAACTCAAAATAAAATTTATTTATTTGGCGGAGATTCTATGGAATATGATCGTTCTGCTTCAAGCAGCGCGATGGGTTTCGAAAGACATTTGTTTTGCCAAAAATGCGAAGATAGGATAATGTTGCAGAAAATCGATTCACTAATAGAAAATAAATCGGCCCAATTGATTGCCTGGACTACGCAAAGTTCGCGATTGGGGAACGCGGATAGTTTATGCGTGTCCTTGAAAATGATAGCTGATTTGGCGTTGCGATATCCAAATGTTCAATTTGTCGTGCAGGGGACGCATAGACCTAATTTGGGAAATCCTGCGATAAGAAAATTGTATAAATCCCATTGGGTTCCTGTTGCTGTCCTAAACGGATTGGAAGAAGGGGGGAGGAGATGATTCAATATAAAAATGCAGGATGTGCCTTGCTTATAAATTTATATTTCATTTTTTTGTGTTTAGGCTTAAGTCACTTGCGCTATGGTGCGATTGATGATTATTTTATGGCAGGCATTTTATCTGGAATTTATGGGGAAGATTATAATGTTCACTTGCCTTTTGTTAATGCTATTTATGGATACATCTTACTCCCGTTCTATTATTTATTCCCGAAAGTAAGTTGGTATTATGTAGGTGAGGTTTTTTCAATATATATATCGCTTTCTTTGATAACGTATTTTATAATGCATAAGGTGGGACTGCGATGGGGGGGTATTATAGGAACAGTTTTATGTGCGGCCTATGCTAAGGATTTTTATATTGTTCTGCAATTTACTCAATGTGCGGCTGCTCTATCTGTTGCAGGTATGCTTTCTGTTTTTGAAGGGTTTGATACAGCCGCTACAAGATCAAACTATGTCAAAAGTTTATTATTTGTTATTTTAGGAATAATTCTTTTGTGGTGGGGCTCGTTTATGCGCTGGAATGCTTTTTTGATGGGATTGCCATTTTTTGGTGCCGCTATTTGTTTTAGAATGAAAGAATGGAAATCAAATTGGCGTCTTGTTGTGGCAACTATATTGGTAATGTCTATTGGAGCTTTGGGATTTCATCTGTTTAATAAATCTTTATATCAGGAATCAGATTACAAGTACTTTATGGATTTTCAACCTGTTCGATCTCTTTTAGGGGACGGTTCATTCTATAACGAACAAGCGATTTATGAAGACTTACAAGAAATGGGGGCTGCGCCTAACGATTTTGATTTGCTGAAAAAATGGTGTTTTTATGATAAGGACGTGTTTGCTCCAGAAAGTTTACGAATTATAGAGAGCATGATTAATAAATATACAAGTGGCCTTCCTGGACTCGTGTTGCCCATGAGATTGTTGCAAGGATTGAGTCGAATTGCGGGGTCTCCAATTTTTTATGCTTGGATTGTTTTTGGTCTTGTTATGTATTTTTCTAATCGACGAAAGGTTGTTTATTTGTGGTTGTCGTTATTTCTTTTTTTTGCGATGTTATCTTATTTGCTAAATATAAACAGACCTGTTTATCGTGTTCAGTTGGGCCTACTTCTTTATGCAACGGTGGTGCCGGTTACTTTTTGGAACGAAATGCCGAAGTTATCCCGAAAGGTGTTTTATGTTCTCTTTTTCTTGTTTATCGGAGTTGTGGGGGTGGCGTATTTCAGCAATAGAAATGAGTTTAGAAATCCTAATAGTGGCTCAAATGTTGAAATGTCAAAAATTATTGGTCCGAATGCTTTCGGCCGTTTGTTCCAATATATGGATTCTTTGCCAGATAGTATTTTATTTGTGACAGAAATGGGTACGTATATGGCTTTTTCTGACTTTCGGTACCCGCCTTATCTTACCGAACCGATGGGTAGCTGGCAACGAATAGTCCCGATGGGCTTCTGGACCCCTTATTTCCCTGATGTTGAAGAGGCTTTTCATAAAAGGGGAATGTCTAACCCAATGAAGGATCTTGTAAAAGAGAATGTTTATTATGTGACGGAAACAAAATCGTATTTTTCTCTTGTTGATTATCTTGAGACCCATCATTATGCTAATGTTGGTATTGATACAATAGAAACTTTTGAAAATGTTATCGTTTTAAAATATTTTGTTGTTCAAGATTCTGCTCAGGAGAAATGATGAATAAAATCTTATATCCATTAATTGCGACAGCGCTAATAACAATTACGCCTTTTTTAATTACTTTTGAAAAGGGACAAGATATCGTTCGCGGATTGTTTGATTACAGCATTTTGATTATACTGCTATTCTTTGTTTATGTAAAGGAACGTGTGACGAAGAAATTCAAAGTGCCTGTGTTATCACTGCTTGTTTTAGCATTGTTTTGCGTTGCTGTATTAGATTTACAAAATATTCTTGCTTGTAAGGGGTGGAATATGGAGTGGAGAGTGTTGATTCCATTCTTAACATGCTTGATTGCTGTGCTTATGATACTTCCGATTAAGGCGATGTCGTTAAATAGTATAAGTGCTTTTTTATTTTTGTCATTAATGCTGCATTTTGGAATGTTGCGTTTTTTCCCTGAACAAGCTTTTTATGAATTTCCTGTTGCCACATTTCTTGCAAGGAAATCTCCAGATCCAGATTGGGCACGAAATAATTTGACTCTGGACTTTAGAAAAAAAAACAGTGCTACTGATTCTGTTTCTATAACCCGCTACCATGTAGATTCGATTCGTAGTAACGTTATTGTTTTAGTCGAATCCTGGGGAATTCCGATGGATTCTGCAATGTTTGCAAAGGAATTATCTGTGTTTAATGGTTCAAAAAAAGACCATGGAATTCATTTTAGAATGTATAGCCGTACACGTACTGCGGAACGCGAAGACTTATTGGATTCTGCATGGCGAGATTCTACAAGGCGTCGCGATTCCCTGTTTATGCCGAAGCGTTTTGTAGAACTTGGCTATAATACAACTTTTTTGTTTGGCGGAGATTCCACCATTCAATGGCGCTATAAGTACATCCGCAACATCGGTTTCCAAAATGCAATCTGGATGGACTCAACAACAGCGGACTTCGTGATGGCTGAAAAAATCGATTCTTTGCTGAGTCAACCGGATACTTACAAACATTTTATTGCCTGGACTACCCGTGATACGCGTTTCCCCATCAGTGATGATCCTGTTGAAACGGAAAAACTCTATTATGAACGCCTGTTCGGAACATTGCGGATTATTGCAGATTTGGCTAAAAAGCATTCTGATGTTCGCTTTGTTGTGCAGGGGGACCACGAACCGATTTTGTCGCCTTTGAAATTTCAGCGAAAGTTTTATCGCCGTTGGGTTCCGTATGTGGTGTTGAACTGACATATGCTGTTTTTCTGAAAAAAAACGTTCCACTTGGTAAAATAAAGTTTATATTTCAAACATGCAAAAGATTCCTTTCAACAAGCCTCCTTTTGTAGGGATGGAACTTGATTACGTGAAGCAGGCCGTGGAGAGCGGTCGAATCTGCGGAGACGGTACTTTTAACCTCCTGTGCCACAAGTGGCTTGAGAAACATACTGGGACGGCGAAGGCTCTCCTGACCACCAGTTGTACGCATGCGCTCGAGATGTCCGCCCGCCTTTGCAATATCGGTCCTGGGGACGAGGTCATTATGCCGTCGTTCACGTTCGTGAGCACCGCTGACGCTTTCGTGTCGCAAGGTGCCAAATGCGTGTTTGTGGATATCCGTCCCGATACGATGAACTTGGACGAAAAACTTATTGAAGACGCGATTACCGAAAAGACCAAGGCGATTGTGCCGGTCCACTATGCGGGGGTCGCCTGCGAGATGGATAAGATAAACGAAATTGCTAAGCGCTATAATTTGTTCGTAGTTGAAGATGCCGCCCAGGGCATGATGGCGACATACAAAGGGCGTGCGCTAGGCTCGTTGGGTGACTTTGGCTGCTACAGTTATCACGAAACCAAGAATTACAGTATGGGCGAGGGCGGTGCGCTGCTAATTAACGACCCCAAGTATAACGACCGTGCTGAGATCATCCGTGAAAAAGGCACTAACCGCTGCCAGTTCCATCGCGGTGAAGTCGATAAATACACTTGGGTGGAGTTGGGTTCGAGTTACTTGCCGAGTGAATTGAACGCGGCTTATCTTTACGCTGAACTGGAATGTGCCGACATCATCAACGATGCGCGTATGGCGAGCTGGAACGCCTATCGCGAAAGACTCGCACCACTTGTCGAAAAGGGTATGGTCGAGTTGCCGTACATTCCGGAACATTGCAAACACAACGCGCACATGTTCTACCTAAAGGTGGAAGACCTTGCGACGCGAACGGCGCTCTTGAAGCACTTGACCTACAACGGAATCCTTGCGGTGTTCCACTATGTGCCTCTGCATTCATCGCCCGCGGGTATGCGGTTCGGTCGTTTCCACGGTGAAGACAAGTACACGACCAATGAAAGTAACCGATTGCTCCGTTTGCCCATGTTCTATGGGCTGAAAGAAGAAGAAATCGAGTATATCTGTGGAAAGGTGTTTGAATTCTTTGGGGTGTAATAAAGTATATTAAGATACGAACATGGAAGTACAGTCACAAATAATCTATATGCAGACCCGGTTGGTGCGACTTGCTGCAGAACAATGGCGCAAGCCGTATCGCGACGTTGTGGAACTCTTCAAAACGAAGGGGGTCTTTCACTATATTGCGAAAATGTGGGAACTGTTCCATATAGAGGGTGACTTGGCCGTGCTGGATGATGTTCGGCAATACCTTGCTTCAAGGGAAGGTGCGAATGCTTGAACAACTGAAAGATGGCATACTCCTATATCATGGGAGTTTTTGCGAAGTTAAAGAACCCGACTTGCAAAAATGTTCAAAGTTCAAGGACTTTGGTCAAGGCTTTTATCTGACAACTGACCATAATCAGGCGTGTTCTTTTGCGAAAATATCAACACAGCGCATGATTGAAAATAGGAAAATTCCTGCAAATATAAATTACGGAATCGTTTCGTCTTTTATTTACAGAGAAAACGAATTTTGCAATATTAAGTATTTTGCAACAGCCGACGTTGAATGGCTTCATTGTATTGTCGCCCATCGCAAGGTGGGAGCATTCGCTAATGTAGCGGAGCAATATAGAGATTTAGATGTTATTGCTGGGAAAGTGGCTAATGACGCAACGAACAGTACGATAGTCAACTATATGGCCAGAGCGTTTGGCCCAGTGGGCTCTGCCACGGCAGATTCCATTTGCATAGGACTTCTATTGCCGGAACGCCTGAAAAACCAGTATTGTTTTAGGACGGCAAAGGCTATAGGAAACCTGGCTTTTAAGGGGTGTGAAAAAGTATGGATGTGACGAAGGAACAAATTGACGCTTCCATAGATTTGCTAACGACAATGGTTGTAGAGGATATCGCCAAAGAACAACAGCGAGATCCTACGGATGTGTTGCCGGAATTTTTGGAGTCTCACACAGGCCAAATGCTACTCAATGAGAAAAATAAACTCTGGTGGGAGGGGCCTTCGGCGATAGAGGAAATGTATAGGAAAGAATGCGGTTCTTGCTTATAGATAACGTCAAAAAACTAAATTAGGTATATATGGTTTACCCGGAAGTGATTCATGGAATGTTTGTCGATTTACGAAGCATCACGCTTGATGATGCCGAATTTTCATATAATATCCGTGCCGACAAAAGGAACCGGGATACCGTGGGACAACTGGCTCCGTCACTTGAGGCGCAAAAAGATTATATCCGTTGGCAAATGCAAGAGCCCAACGACTACTATTTTGTGGTGCTGAATAAAAAAGGAGAACGAATTGGACTTTTTGGGGTGTATGATATCCATGATAGTATAGCCGAGACTGGTCGTGAAGTAAATATTGGAGAGCCCATGGAGTCTATGGAAACGGTTATTTTAGTTCAACGTTTTTGTCGTGACATTCTCGGATTAAATAAAGTTTATGGGGTTATTTATGCGAACAACAAAAAACACATAAGTGATGCGATAAAATCTGGAGGGCAAAACCAGCATCTTGTACAAAGAAGTGGACACGATGCCTACTATTTTGAGTATGATCTATTGCAAGAAAATCCAGCGATGCGAAAAATCAAGAAATTACTCGAAAAGGTATATTTAAGTAGAAAAAGGAATGCATATGAGCAATGATGAAAAAATGAATCTGATGGCAGAAGTTTTGGATATGGATGTTTCAGAAATTTCTCCAACAACAAAATTAGATGATTTAGATGCGTGGGACTCCGTTGCTGCGTTAGCTTTTATTGCAATGATGGACGAAAGATTCAAGAAAACGATGAAGGGATCAGAATTAAGATCTTTTGAAACGATTCAAGACGCGTTGAATGTAATGCAATAAGGTTTCTCACTATGTGGAATCCGTTTGACTTTACAGGGAAAAAGATTATTGTTGCCGGGGCGACCTCCGGTATGGGCAGGGTTACTGCTGTAAAATTGTCTGAGCAGGGTGCAGAAGTGTGTCTGATTGGTCGTAGTCAAGACAAACTGAATGAAGTAAAAAAAGAACTATCTGCGGGCAGCGGTCGATGCTATGTAAAAGATTTTAACGACCCAGGAAACTTTCAAGAGATCTTTGACGATATCATTGCTGATGGTAAAAAAATAGATGGTCTAGTTTATTGCGCTGGGATTGCAAAAGTCATTCCACTGACAGCGCTAAGTTATAATAATATGGACGAATGTATGCGGGTTAATTTTTATTCTTTTGTAGACATGCTTCGCCTTTTCATGAAGAAGAAATATCATAATGATGGCGCCAGTGCTGTAGCGATTTCATCTATCGCGGCTCAATATCCAGGGAAATGCCAGAATATTTATTCAGCGTCAAAGGCCGCCTTGAATGTGATGGTTCAATCTTTGGCGATGGAATTGGCAGAAAAAGGGATTCGGATTAATACTGTAATGCCGGCTTCTACAAATACGAGAATGTTTACGGAAGCAATTGAAAATCGTGGAAAAGATAATGTTGATCGAGAACTGGATAAACAGTTGCTTGGATTAGAGGAACCAGAAGATATTGCTGATATTATAATGTTCTTGTTAAGTGATGCGTCTCGGAAAATAACGGGTCGTGCAATCTACGCTGATGCGGGCTATTTGAATTTATAAGTAGGGACTTCTAATGTTTTACTCTATAGTTCAGTATTTGCGACAAGCGACGTCTTTATACCCAACGGATATCGCCGTTTCCGATGGAAAGAGCGTTTTGTCATATTGTGACTTGCTTGCTAATGCGGAAAAGATTGCAAACGCTTTTGTCAAAAAGAATATTTTCAAAAAGCCCGTTGCTGTGATGGTTGAAAAGAGCCCAGCGTCAATTGCTGCCTTTATGGGAGTTGCAATGTCTGGCAATTATTATTCTGTGATAGACGAAAAGATGCCGCAGAATCGAATTGAAAAAATTCTAGAAACTTTAAAACCTGAATTTATCATTTCAAATAATCGCAATAGAAAAAAGGCTGAAACTTTAGGGATTGAAGCGGAGAAAATTCTTTATTACGAAGACTTAATTGCAAATGAAATTTCTGCTGAAGAAAAGGTTGCTGTAGAAAACGCTGAAAATAGAATTATAGATACCGATATTCTGTATGTCCTATTTACGTCGGGTTCAACTGGCGTGCCTAAAGGCGTTATCATCACACATCGCTCTGTCATTGATTATACTGAATGGGCGTCGGAAACATTCGGCTTTAATCATGAAACCATTTTCGGTAACCAGGCTCCATTGTATTTTGACAACTCTGTGTTGGATATTTATTCTGCGATAAGGAATGGAGCTTCTTTATATCTGATTCCCCAGATGTGTTTTTCTTTCCCGATTCGCTTATTGGAATTTGTTCGCGATAATAAGATCAATACAATTTTCTGGGTGCCGACCGTTCTGTCTCGCGTTGCAGATTTGAATATTTTGGATAAATGCAACGTAGATTGCTTAAAGAATGTTCTTTTTGCTGGCGAGGTTATGCCTGCTCGTCAATTGAATGTTTGGCGCAAGCGCTTACCTAATGCTCTTTTTGCAAATCTTTATGGACCAACGGAAATTACTGTTGATTGTACATATTACATTGTTAATAGAGATATTCGGGATGATGAACCCGTTCCCATAGGAATCCCTTGTCGAAATACAGATGTTTTGGTTCTTAATGAACAAAATCAGCTTGTCAGTGTGGGTGAAAAGGGCGAGTTGTGCGTTAGGGGCTCCTCTTTAGCTTTGGGATATTACAATAATCCTGAGAAAACCGATGCTGCTTTTGTGCAGAATCCCTTGAATTCCCTATATCGTGAATTGATTTACAGGACTGGCGATATTGTCCATTATAATGAATTGCACGAGATTATTTATGACGGACGTAAAGATTCGCAGGTAAAGCATACTGGACATCGTATTGAATTGGGCGAAATTGAAACCGCCGTATCAAGTAACAAGGATGTCCTGAATAACTGCTGTGTGCATAATTCACAGAAGGATCTTCTTGTGCTATTTTATGAAGGAAACGCTGATGAACAGGCTATTCGAAAGCATTTGTCTGGTCTTTTATCCGATTATATGTTGCCCAATGCTTATGTTAAACTTCCTAGCATGCCATTGAACATGAATGGGAAAATTGATCGTGTAAAACTTCATGAAGAAGCTTTAAAATTGTAGAAAAAGAGGCTTTTATGGAAGAAAAGAAGAAAATCCTTGAAATTCTTGCAGAACTCCGCCCAGAGTTTGATTTTGAGAACAGTTCGAATTTTATAGAAGATGGTCTTCTAGATTCGTTTGATATAGCCTCGTTGATTTCAGTTATCGAGGAAAAATTTTCTGTAAAGGTGGATGGACTTGACGTCGTCCCGGAAAATTTTCTTTCGGTTGCGGCCATTGTCTCATTAATCAAGAAATCTGGTGGTCAATTCTAATTTAGGAATATGACGAATGTCTTGCGTGCGAAAAGTTCAATGTGCCGAGAGCGTATATCAAGAGATTAACCGCATACGTTCAAAATCAACGCATTTTGAATCAAATTTTTATGTTGGTCGTGAGGGGCTTGAAAAATGGATTCAATGGGATCAGCTTGAAAGTTTTGTAACTGGTGACGTATTTTTGTTGCTTCGGCGAAATGATTATTACAAAGAAGTGTACTATTTCGCTGATGGTAATGCGGCTTTACAAACTGCGTTGCAAAAACTAACGTCTTTTGAGGATAGACTTAATATTGATTACGTGGGAAAGGAAAACGCAAAGCAGGAAGTGTTTTTGAAAGCAGGATTCTGTTATAAGATGAGCCTCAACAGATTTTCGAAAATTCAAGATGAAGATGGTGTTGATGCTCCCATTCCCTATGGCGAATACGCAAGCGAGTCTGATTTGCAAAGCATTGCTTCTGTTTTAAATCTGACGATGGACAAAGATGTAGATCAGATTCCGCAACAATGTGAAATTTTGGATTACATTCATCGTAAAATGGCGATTGTTGCTAAAGATGATAAAACTGGGAACGTTGCTGCTTTAATTCTATGGACACGTGTTGGAAAAAGAATGGAGTTTAATTATTGGGCACTACATCCTGATTATAAAGGGACTCTTTATGCTTTGGATCTTTTGAATTCGTTCTACATCATTAATGGCGCAGTTAAAAGATCAACACTTTTTGTTCGTGATAACAATATTGTTTCTGAAAGAATTCATATAAGTACGGGCTATAAACGCGATGGAGTAGTGGATTATGTTTACTGCTATAGAAAAAAGGAGTCTGGTTAAATGAAAAAAGAAGAAATTCTTGAAAAGCTAAACGGAATTTTTAGGGAAAACTTTGATGACGACACCATTGTTGTCACTGAAAAAACTACTGCATCCGACATTGAAGAGTGGGATAGCCTAGAACATGTGAATTTGATGGCGAAAATCGAAAAGGAATTCAACGTAAAATTTGAACTTAGGGAAATGCTCACATTGAAAGATGTCGGTGAAATGGTGAATCTGCTTGAAAAGAAAATAGGGGCCTAATATGCTTGATGCGCTCACATATCCATTTGATGGTTCCCAGATTGTAGCGCAAAAAAGAAAAATCAAGAAGCAACTTCTTGATGGTGATAAGACCTTTGTAAAAAAACATGTTGCCATTCTAGGTGGATCAACTACCGCAGAAATAAAGAATATTCTTGAATTATTTCTGTTAAAGGATGGAATACAACCCGTTTTCTATGAGTCAGAATACAATCGCTTTTACGAAGATTCTCTTTTTGATAATCCTGAGTTGAAAGAGTTTAAACCAGATATTATTTATGTTTATACAACAAATAGGAATTTGAAAAATGTCCCTGATGTGAATATGTCTGCTGAAGAAGTAAAGGCTTTGTTGAATGAAGATTATCAATGTTTTGAACGGGTTTGGACAACTCTCCGTGACAAATATAATTGCGAAATAATCCAGAATAATTTTGAACGACCCCTTTACAGATTGTTGGGTAACAGGGATTGCTACGACATACATGCGCAAACGTTCTATATCTACAGACTGAATGGATTACTATACGAGTTTGCTCAAAATAACGATTGGTTGCATGTTTGCGACTTAGACTATGTTGCATCGGATTATGGCTTGTGCAAGTGGCAGAATCCCCGTAATTGGTATATGTATAAATACGCCCTTCCCATAGATGCAATTCCTTATTTGGCGTATAATGTAGCGAATATCATTAAGGCGATGTGTGGTAGAAACAAAAAAGGGCTTGTGCTAGATTGTGATAATACCTTGTGGGGTGGTGTTATTGGTGATGATGGTGTTGAAGGGATTGAAATTGGTGAAGAAAATGCGGAAGCGGAAGCTTACGCCGAGTTTCAACGATATTTAAAATCATTGAAAACGTTAGGAGTAATTTTAAACATCGATTCAAAGAACGATTTGAGTAATGCTCTGAAGGGCTTAGAACATAGAGATTCGGTTCTTGCAAAAAATGATTTTGTGGAAATCCGTGCCAACTGGGAAAATAAGGATAGGAACCTGGCCGATATTGCAAAGTCTCTAAATCTTTTGCCAGAAAGTCTTGTGTTTGTGGATGATAATCCTGCTGAACGAGAAATAGTAACATCGCAATTCAGCGATGTTGTTGCGCCAAAGATTGATGCTGTAGAAAACTATATACAGATACTGGATCGGCAAGGTGTTTTTGAAACGGTTAATCTTTCCGATGATGATCGTCACCGAGCTGAGATGTATCAAAAGAATAAGGAACGTCTACTTCTGCAGCAGAATTTTGTGGATTATGACGAATATCTTCGTTCGCTTGAAATGCGTGCCGAGATAGTGCCTTTTGAACAAATGAGCTACGGAAGAATTGCACAACTTATTAATAAAAGCAACCAATTTAACTTGACTACACGTCGTTATTCTCAGGAACAAGTCGAAGAAATGGCTTTGTCCCCTGACTATGTTACTTTACAAGGCCGCTTAATTGACAAATTTGGTGACAATGGAATTGTTTCTATGGTTATAGGGCATATTGTAGAAAATGTATGCCAAGTTGACCTTTGGGTTATGAGTTGTCGGGTCCTCAAACGAGATTTAGAATTTGCCATGATGGATGCCTTGGTTAGGGAGTGCCAAAAAAGGTCCCTAAAAAAGATTTTAGGGATGTATATACCTACAGCCAAGAATGCGCTAGTTAAGAATCATTATGAAACTTTGGGCTTTGCGAAGGTGAAAGAACATGATGATGGTGCTACGGAGTGGGAATTTTCATTGAACGCCAATTATGTAAATAAAAATACTGTAATTAAGGTGAATTAAAGCAAATGAAATTTCATCATGTTGGCTACTTAGTAAAAAATATGGACGACAGCATTGCCGCATTTAGGGTTATGGGTTTCACTGTGACTAAAGAACCTATGCATGATGCTATAAGACGATCTCTCATAGCTTTTATGAATCACGAAAACAATGGTGTTTGCGTTGAATTGATTCAGCCTGAAAATGAGAATTCTCCTGTGTTTGGGTTGCTAAAAAAATATAAGAACGCTCCTTATCATCTTTGTTTTCAAACAGATGAAATGAATGAGGATATAAAAAAGCTAGAACAGAACGGCTATATGCTTTTCAAAGAATGTGAATTCGCTCCCTGTATTGATGACGGAACGGGTGAGGTTGTTTTTATGATGAATCCTTATATTGGGATGATTGAACTATACAAATCAGGAAATGCTTAATGAAAACAATATTCCAAGGAAAACGAATAGCTTCGATTCTGGGTATATTGCCGGAAACAGTAGCGAATTTTGATGACGAAGTTGGTAATTACGCCTTTCCTCCATCTCAGACCATGCGCTTAAAGCGGTTGATGGGATTTAAGCAGCATCGGCTGGCAAAAGAAAGTTCTACGGTCTCTGATTTCGGTGTATATGGTTTACAGTATATGCTGAAAAATAATTGGATTCGCAAAGAAGAAATAGGAGCCGTTGTTGTCGTAACTCTTTGCCCGGATTTTTTTGTTCCGCAAGTTAGCAATATTATACAAGGTGAATTAAACCTAACAAAAGATGTAATTTGCCTTGATGTAGCACAGGGCTGTTGTGGTTTTTTGGTTGGTTTGATGCAGTCCTTCATGTTGCTGGAACATTTGGGAAATAAGAAAGTAGTTCTTGTTAATGGAGATGTGTTAAGTCATAAGATTTCAAAAAGAGATAGAAATGATTTCCCTTTAGCTGGTGACGCAACAACTGTAACTATTATCGAAAATGACCCAAATGCGAAAGCAATTTATTATGAAATGAATATGGATGGCTCTCGCGCCGATGCTTTAAAAATACCGGCGGGAGGTTTTCGTATGCCCAGCTCTGATGCTACCGCAGAAATGAAGGATTGTGGTAGTGGAAATTTTAGATCGCTCAATCACATGCACATGGATGGCAGTGGTATTTTCAACTTTGTTCAAGCTGATGTTGCTAATATGCTGAAGGCTGCTTTTGAAAACGGCTCAAAAAAGATTGATGATGTTGATTATTTCTTTTTTCATCAGCCGAATAAATTTATTTTGCAAAAACTTGCGGAAAAGGTCGGAATTCCCGCAGAAAAACTGTTCATGAATCTAGTTGAAAATTTTGGAAACCCGAGTGGAGCGTCAATCCCAATGACGATTATATTTAATCGTGCTGAAGAGCTAAAAACTACGCAAAAGAGTTGTTGCTTGGCTGCTTTTGGTTCTGGCCTTGCTTGGGGCCTGATGTTTATGGATATCGGTAATTTAGCCTTCTGTGAAATGATTGAATCGAATTTGTAAAAAACAGCGTTTTTTTTCCGTCTCAAAATTCAGAAATGTAAATGTCATTCAGAATATTCATATCGAGCGTGCAGAAGGAATTTGCAAAGGAACGCAAGTGGCTTGCGGATTACATCCGCAAAGATGCAATTCTCGGTCGTTTTTTTGAAGTTTTTCTGTTTGAAGAAGTTCCTGCCCAAGAACGTGATGCAGCCGGACTTTATCTGAATGAAGTTGCCGCAAGCGACATTTATTTGGGGATTATTGGCAATACATACGGAAACACGAATGCTAAGGGAGTCTCGGCAACAGAGCAGGAGTACAATGAGGCTGGCAAACGGCATAGGGAACGAATTTGCTTTGTCTTGAAAACGGATAAGCCCCGTGAATCAAAACAGGAGCGTTTTGTAGCAAAGGTAAATGCCGAAATTGTCCGTAAGGGATTTTCGACTTACGATGAATTGCGGACTGCCGTTTATGCGGCATTGGCGAATTTTCTTGTTTCTCGTGAATATATCAATGTTTTGCCTTTTGATGCTTCTAAAAATTCAGGAATCGTTTTAAGTGATTTGAGTGTTGCCAAGATTCGACGCTTTGTAAAAACTGCACGTGAAATCAGGAACTTCAAAATCCCTGCAGGAGCTTCGCCAGAACATGTGCTGACGGCGTTGGACCTGATGGACGATGCCGGACGCATTGTAAATTCGGCGGAATTGCTTTTTGGTAAAAAGCCACAACGCTTCTTTATCTCGTCCGAAGTAAAATGTATGCAGTTCTTTGCAGACAAGGTTTCGAAGCCGATGGCCGATTATCAGGTTTACAGGGGCGATGTCTTTGAACTTGTGGATCAGGCGACTCATTTTGTGATGACGCATATCAAGAACTGGGTCGGTACACGAGATACGGGGGATACAGCCCAGGTCCCGACAAAATTCGAACTGCCTTACGATGCGGTAAAAGAGGCGATTGTCAATGCCGTGTGCCATCGTGACTACACGAGCAATGCGAGTGTGCAGGTGATGCTTTTTAGTGACCGTCTTGAGGTTTGGAGCCCGGGGCCGCTCCCTCGTGGAATGACGGTCGCTATGCTGGCTAAACCTCATAGGTCTATTCCGGTGAATCCGCTCTTGGCGAATGCGATGTTCCTAATGGGGTATGTAGAACGTGCCGGCACGGGTACCGAGGACATTATTGTCAAGTGCAAGGACTGGGGGCTTTCTGCGCCTGTTTGGGAAGATGATGGCGACTTTAAGGTCGTGCTGTATAGACAAGGTATTGGAAATTCTTCTCACTCAGGAAACAATGAGGGGGTAAAT
>OCVV011344080.1_pt1 | contig 15927 bp, 15 predicted proteins | sample 1539721 | NCBI WGS metagenome assembly OCVV01 (sample SAMN02144230, study PRJEB22623) | gut metagenome | biome: sheep rumen | host: Ovis aries | place: New Zealand
GTCCGCATGATTCAGGAACGCTGTCCGCTTAATGCGAGACCGTTGTCCGGATGTTGTAAGAACCTTGTCCCAGACTGACAAGAATCACCAATCTGAGTACATTTTCTCGGCAGTGTCAATCATGAGTGAGGTGTGATCACCCCCTTCTGCCATTTTGATCCAGGTGCTGACATTTTGACTGACCACATCATTTGCATACGGTGCGGTCACGGCAAGAACCAGTTTCTCAGTCACTTCAGGATGGTCGATGGCAATATACTGGGCAATCATTCCGCCCTGTGAAACACCTAGAATGCATGCATTTTCAACGGCAGATCAGAGCAGATCGAAGCCTTGCTATTTTTGGTGTTTACGCAAAAAAATGGTTGTGTTAGGATGTAGGAAGTGCAAAAAAAGGTTACTTCTTCATTGTGCAATAACCGGAGACTTCAGATTACAGTCAATGGTTATGCGCGCAAAGAAGAACCCCTCTTTACCGTGGGCACAACCCGCGATGAAGAAGAAAGCTCCTCCATATCGAAGATGTGTTGGATGCCCACGCGTACGGTGTGGGAGATGTTTCCTTGTTTTTGCAAGACAAAGACAAGAATAAACCCGCAGGTATGAATTCATGCTGTGCACGAGGGAAAAACTCGCAGGAGAGTTTTCAGTTCATTGCTGTGGATTAAGTCGGAATAAATAAGTCGAAATAAATATGTACGGATCCTGAAATGTTTCACGTGAAACATTTTGTGAAACATTTTGTGAAACATCTTGATTTTTGTCTACATTGCGCAATATCCGTAACTTCAATCGTGGGATATGCGGGCAAAAAGGAAATTCGCTTCATCGTGGGTACAAGTGGATATAATCCAGCGATGAAGAATAACCGCATCCGGCGCGCAAGACTCGCGAGCGGGTTTTGCGAGTCTTGAATTTTTACAAGAACAAATTCGCAGCTGCTATGGCGGGATACACGTGTAAGACTTGTGAGTAAGTCTTGAATTTATAGAAAGGAATGTGGTGCTATTTATAAAGGAACACTTTATAAAAGAGCACTATAGAAAAAAATGCTGGAAAAAACAGAACAGAAATTTACAGAACAGCTCTCTGTGTTTGAACTGCAGCTCAATGAAAATCAGCTGAGGCAGTTCAGGCTTTTTTATGGAAATCTGATCAAGTGGAATGAAGTGATGAATCTGACGGCAATCACAGAGGAGTCGGAAGTGTACACCAAGCATTTTCTTGACAGTCTCTCCATTGTCGGATTGATCAGTTCGAAAAGCTTCAGGGACATCTCTGTCATCGATATCGGAACCGGAGCAGGTTTCCCCGGCCTTCCGATCGCAATCGCTTTTCCTGAGGCGAAGGTGACACTGGTGGATTCACTTCAGAAAAGGGTGAAATTTCTGGAGGACACCATTCAGCTTCTCGGTCTGAAGAATGTAAGTGTTTTTCATTCACGGGCAGAGGAATTTGCCAGGATCGAGTCCGAGAGGGAAAAGTACGATATTGCATGTTCAAGGGCGGTAGCCAGATTGAATATCCTTGCAGAGTACTGTATTCCCTTTGTAAAGAAGGGCGGCTATTTTGTCGCCTATAAGGCGGACCGTCTGAAGGAGGAAATGGATGAAGGCAAGAAGGCCGTATCCATTCTCGGCGGTAGAATGGATCAGGTGATTTCCTTCCAGCTTCCGGGAACAGATTATAACAGGACCCTGGTCCAGGTGATCAAGGAAAAGCATACCTCCGGGAAATATCCCAGAAAGGCCGGAACGCCTTCAAAAGACCCTCTGAAATAAAGAAGGGGTAAGGAAGAAAAAAGAAGGAAATAATAAAGAAATAAGGAAAACGGAATTGTATATGTGATCATATCGATCGACGATGAAAAACAGGTTTAAGGAAAAATCTTAAAATAAGAATAAGAACTTTAAAAATAAGAACTGAGGAAAGAAGATCAAATGGGAAAGATTATTGCAGTTGCTAACCAGAAGGGCGGCGTAGGCAAGACCACGACGACCATCAATCTTGCTGCTTCCCTGGCGGAGCTGGGTCAGAAAATACTGGTCATTGATGTGGATCCGCAGGGAAATACAACGAGCGGCTTCGGTGTAGATAAAAACAATCAGGAAAACACGATCTATGAACTGCTGCTGGATGACTGTTCCGTCAATGAGACGATCATTCCGGGTGCCGTACCGAATCTGGATCTGATCGCGTCAAATGTAAATCTGGCAGCGGCAGAGATTGAACTGATCGGTATTCCGAGAAAAGAATATATTCTCCGGGATGCGCTGGACTTTGTAAAAGATGATTACGATTTTATTTTTCTGGACTGCCCTCCCTCACTGAGTGTTCTGACGGTGAATGCGATGACGGCATCCGATTCAGTCCTGGTGCCGATCCAGTGTGAATACTATGCACTGGAGGGACTCAGCCAGCTGATCCATACGATCAACCTTGTCAGGGAGAGACTCAATCCGGGACTGGATATAGAGGGCATCGTTTTTACCATGTATGACGCCAGGACGAATCTGTCGGCACAGGTGGTGGAAAATGTAAGGGCAAACGTAGAACAGCGTATTTATAATACCCTGATTCCCCGCAATATCCGTCTGGCAGAGGCACCCAGCTACGGAGAGCCGATCACGATTTACGAGCCGAAATCGGCAGGCGCGGAAGCCTACAGGAAACTCGCAAAGGAAATGCTGGGCAGATGATCACATGATCCATGCCGGCCGGTTCACAGCCTTGGGCTGTCCGCTTACATAAAAACCTACGTAAATAAAGGAAATCAAAATGGCAAAGAAAAGACACGGCGGTCTGGGAAGAGGACTGGATGCGCTGATACCGCAGGCATGTCCGCAGCAGCCCGAAAAAGAAGAAAGAAGGAATACCAATCCCGGAAATACAGCCTCAGGTGAGAAATCCTCTGAAGATGCCGGAAAGAATCCTCAGGCACCTGTTTCAGAAGGAAAAACAGATCCGCCCGGAATATCTGATGGCGGCAGGGAATCTTCAGAATATACAGCAGAGAAATATACTGCAGAGAATTCTTATTCCGCAGAGGAATCTGTTCAAAGGACCGCCCTGCAGGAAACTGCGGCGGACGATAGGGGTGCAGTGCGTGTGCTGCGGCTCTCGCAGATCGATCCCAACCGCAGCCAGCCCCGTCAGAATTTTGAAGATGAGTCCCTGGAGGAACTGGCGGATTCCATCAGACAGTTCGGAGTCCTGCAGCCCATCCTTGTGCAGAAAAAGGGAAGCCGCTATGAGATCATCGCAGGTGAGCGCCGCTGGCGGGCTTCCAGGAAAGCCGGACTTACAGAGATTCCCGCCATTGTCAGAGAATATACAGATCAGGAGACGCTGGAACTTTCTCTGATCGAAAATATCCAGCGCGAGGATCTGAATCCCATTGAAGAGGCGAAAGCTTTCCGCAGGCTTCTGGATGAGTTCAATCTGCGTCAGGAGGATCTGGCAGCCAGAGTTTCCAAGTCCAGAACAGCGATCACCAATTCCATGCGCCTGCTCAAACTCGACGAGCGTGTGCAGGATATGATCGTGCAGGGTCAGATTTCCATGGGACATGCCAGAGCACTGATCCCGGTGGAGATCCAGGAAGAGCAGTATCTGATCGCACAGCAGGTCGCAGAGAAGCACCTGAGTGTCCGCGATGTGGAAAAACTGATCAAGGAAAGACTTTCCGGAAAGAAGAAAAAGAAAGGCAGCGCAAAGGTCAAAGCACCTGAAATGGATGCAGCCCTGGAACTTGCCTACAGGGAAATTGAAGAGCGCTTAAAGCAGTCACTGGGAACCAAGACAGTGATCCGGCACAGCGGAGACGGCAGCGGAAGGCTGGAAATCGAATTCTACAGCCATGAAGATTTGGAAAAGATCGTAGATATGCTGACGTAACCGGCAAAAGCATGTTATAATAACAGCTTGCAGGATTTACTGCTGTTTTCAGATAAGATGTAAAACCAGGACGTAAAGCTGCATTAGAATGTAATTGATGCGGTGCAGGGCAGACCGGCCGGCAGGTGCAGGTGTCCGGAAATGATCCGCCTGTAAACCCGTAAATGAGAAAGGGTGAAGGATCACAGCCGCAGAATAAAAAAGACACAAAGTAAATCACAGGGAGAGTAAAAATGATCGACATTAAGTTTCTGAGAGAAAACCCCGACGCAGTCAGAGAGAATATTAAGAAGAAATTCCAGGACGCCAAGCTTCCGCTCGTGGACGAGGTAATTGAGTACGATGCCAAGAGCCGTGCCGCACAGCAGGAAGCAGACCAGATCCGCGCAGACAAGAAGAAGATTTCCAAGCAGATCGGCGCTCTGATGAAACAGGGCAAGAAGGAAGAGGCACAGGCTATCAAGGAGCAGGTCGCTGACAACAGCCGTCTGGATGAGCTGGATGCTATCAAGAGGGAAGCAGATGAGATCGTCAGAAAAGACATGATGCTCATTCCCCAGATCATCGATCCTTCTGTTCCGCTCGGACCCGATGACAGCTGCAACGTGGAAATTGAAAAGTTCGGCGAGCCGGTCGTTCCGGATTTCGAAGTTCCCTATCACACAGATATCATGAAGCGTTTCAACGGTATCGATCTCGACGCCGCAGGCGATGTCGCCGGCAACGGTTTCTACTATCTGATGGGCAACATTGCAAGACTTCATTCCGCAGTGATTTCCTATGCCAGAGATTTTATGATCAACAAGGGATTCACCTACTGTGTGCCTCCTTTCATGATCCGCAGCCGTGTCGTCACAGGCGTCATGAGCTTCGCAGAGATGGATGCGATGATGTACAAGATCGAGGGCGAGGACCTGTATCTGATCGGTACTTCCGAGCACTCCATGATCGGTAAATTCATCGACCAGATCATTCCCGAGGAGAAGCTTCCTCAGACACTGACCAGCTATTCCCCCTGCTTCCGCAAGGAGAAGGGTGCCCACGGCATCGAGGAGCGCGGTGTCTACAGGATCCACCAGTTCGAGAAACAGGAAATGATCGTTGTCTGCAAGCCCGAGGAGTCCATGGACTGGTACAACAAGATGTGGTCCTACACCGTTGAGCTGTTCCGCAGCCTGGATATCCCTGTCCGCACACTCGAGTGCTGCTCCGGCGACCTGGCTGACCTCAAGGTCAAATCCTGTGATGTCGAGGCATGGTCTCCCCGCCAGAAGAAATATTTCGAGGTCGGCAGCTGCTCCAACCTCGGCGACGCACAGGCACGCCGTCTGCAGATCCGCGTCAGCGGCGACAAGGGCAAAAAATATCTTGCCCACACCCTCAACAACACCGTCGTGGCTCCGCCCCGCATGCTGATCGCTTTCCTTGAGAACAACCTGCGCGCCGACGGATCTGTCGCTATCCCCGAAGTCCTTCGTCCCTACATGGGCGGCATGACAGAGCTCGTTCCGGAGTGCTGATATCTTAATCTGTACAGGAGATTGTGTCCTTGCATAAATATTTAAGATCGGTGGGTTTCTCCGAGTTAATGAATTCCTATGACCGGCTGAACCTGATCGACGATATCAAAACAAAATCTTCCTATCACATGCAGGCTGCAATTCTTGACAATCCTGAGGAAATGCTGACAGAGTACAAGATGGATCTGGCCGGCGGATGCGGTCTTACCATGGCAGGTACTTTTGAAGATGAGAATGATTTTCTGGCCGGACAGATCGAGCCTTATCTGACGCCGGAAACGATCACGACCATGGAGGAAGTCTTTGTGGAAGAGAGAATCGACAACCGCTCTTTTGCAGGGATCTGCGACGATATGCGGATCGGGACAACTCTGATCTTCCGCCTGCTCAACCCGATCGATTATCTCAGGTTCTCCGCTTATGAGGAGCTTCCCTGTCCGGGTACCGGGGTCTGCCTGTCCGCTCTTTCGGTAGAGGGAACCGTTTTGCTCCCCCTTGAAAAAAGTCCCTACGAGCAGCAGGTGATCCGCCAGCGGGCCGACCGGCGCAGAAAGCTGATGGAAGCAGCCAGGGACGGAGACGAACAGGCCATGCAGACCATTACCATGGAGGATATGGACACCTACGGAGACCTGCTGGGCAAGATCCGGGACAACGATATCCTCACACTGGTGGATTCCTTCTTTATGCCCACCGGTGCAGAGTGCGATGTCTATTACATCATGGGAGAAATCCTGGCCTGCAGGCAGGTCCGCAATCCCTATACACTGGACAGGATCCATGTCCTGACAGTGCAGTGCAGCGGCATCGAATTCCCGGTCGCCATCAATGATAAGGATCTGTACGGACATCCTGAACCCGGCAGACGCTTCAAGGGAGTCATCTGGCTGCAGGGAATCATCCGCTTCCCCGGTGCGGTGTAACAGCCGGGTAAACAAAAAACCGCAGCTATCATAAAAAGCTATCATAAAATCAGAATCAAGAGCCTGGAATTATTAGAAGATTAAGTCATAATTCCGGGCTCTTTCTACATTATTCCAAGTTCCCTTTTATTATTATTCCGGGCTCTTTTTACATTATTCCAATCTCTCTTTTATTATTATTCCAGGTTCTTTTTACTACAATTCCAAAATCTTTTTATCATTTTCTTAAATTTTTTCCATTAAAAGAATCTTCTACTGAAAGGTAAGTTAGTCTTAACAAATTTAGGTTGACGAGACTAACCTCGTGTGCTACAATCCACCTGATTAGATAGTTAGTATTTTCTAATTAAAGGCCCTATCGAGATACACAATAAATAAGACGGGAAAGACATGTGGGGAAACTGCTGTCTGGAGAAAGGGGAACGTACAATGACTTTATTAGAGGCTGAAGTTGGAAAGACTTATACGATTAAAGAAATCAATACAGACGATGACGAGATGAATTCCTTCCTTTTCCGCCTGGGATGTTACAGCGGAGAACCGATCACTGTTGTGTCCAAGAAGAAAAACAGCTGTGTGGCTGTCATTAAGGACGGCCGCTACAACCTGGATCAGCTTCTTTCCGAGGCAGTGATTATTTGAATTCTGCTCGCATCACCCCCGGGCGGGTGTGAAATGTTTTGTAAAAAACTCTTCCCGCGGGTGTGAATTATTCTGTTAAAACTATTCCCGTGAACATAAGGGAAAATGATCCCGGGAATCAGTATTGATATTATGTCACTATTAAAGGAGGTTTTGTATGAGAATTGCTTTTGCCGGCAACCCGAACAGCGGCAAGACTACAATGTATAATGATCTGACGGGCAGAAGTGAAAAAGTAGGTAACTGGGGCGGTGTAACAGTAGGCCGCAAAGAATACCCCATCAAGAATGAGTATACGAAGGGAGTCGAGGCAATTGCCGTTGATCTGCCCGGCGCTTATTCCATGTCTCCGTTTACACCGGAGGAAAGTATCACCAGCAAGTTTGTCCGCGATGAGCATCCGGATGCCATCATCAACATTGTCGACGCGACCAACCTGAGCCGCAGCCTCTTCTTTACAACACAGCTGCTGGAACTGGGGATTCCCGTTGTTGTCGCTCTGAACAAGGCGGATATCAACGAGAAAGAAAAGACCACGATCGATGTCGTTGAACTCGAGAAGATGCTCGGCTGCCCTGTCGTCAACACGACCGCGATCGAGGGCAAGGGACTTGCGGAAGTCGTCGAAAAGGCGGTCGCCCTGAACGGTCAGACACAGAAGGCACCCTATGTGCAGGCTGATATTGACCTTCATGACAAAAATGCCGTTGACGCAGAAGACCGCAAGCGTTATAAATTTGTAAATGACATTGTCGCCAAAGTTGAGAAGAGAGCAGTCAAGTCCGCAGAGATCAACAAGCAGGACGCTATGGATAAGGTCCTGCTCAATCCCATCGCCGGTATCGCGATCTTCGCAGTGGTCATGTGGTTTGTTTTCTGGGTATCTCAGGCATGGCTGGGACCCCTGGTTGCAGACTGGCTGGTCGGATACATCGAGATGTTCCAGGAATGGGTCGCAGGTCAGCTCGAGAACAGCCCCGCAATCCTGTCCGCACTTCTGGCAGACGGTATCGTCGGCGGTGTCGGCGCGGTAGTCGGTTTCCTGCCCCTCGTCATGGTCATGTACTTCCTGATCGCTCTGCTTGAGGATTGCGGTTACATGGCTCGTGTCAGTGCCGTTATGGATCCCATCTTCAAGAGAGTCGGTCTGTCCGGAAAATCCGTCATCCCGGTCGTCATCGGAACAGGCTGCGGCATTCCCGCCATCATGGCCTGCCGTACCATCCGCGATGAGAGGGAGAGAAGAGCAACTTCTATGCTCGCCACCTTCATTCCCTGCGGCGCCAAGATCCCGGTCATTGCCCTCTTTGCAGGCGCATTTTTCAACGGTGCCGGCTGGGTCAGCACACTGTGCTATTTCTTCGGACTGGTCCTGATCTTCCTGGGCGCTCTGCTCATCAAGGGCATCACAGGTTATAAGTACAGAAGATCCTTCTTCATCATGGAGCTTCCCAAGTTCAAGGTGCCCAGCCTCAAGTTCGCTTTCAAGTCCATGATGGAGCGCGCAAAAGCATACATCATCAAGGCAGCTACCATCATCCTGATCTGCAACACGGTCGTTCAGGTCATGCAGACATTCAACTGGCAGTTCCAGGTCGTGGAAGAGGGAATGGAGAATACCTCCATCCTCGCCACCATTGCAAATCCTTTTGCGATCCTCCTGATCCCGCTGGGATTCGGTGCATGGCAGCTTGCAGCTGCAGCAATCACCGGCTTCATTGCCAAGGAGAACGTCGTCGGTACACTGGCAGTCGTTTACGGCCTTACTGCATTCATCGATGTGGATGAGCTTGCACTTACAGGCGGCGCCAACGAGGTAGCACTTACCATGGGACTTACCTCTGTGACCGCACTGGCCTATCTGTTCTTTAACCTTTACACACCTCCCTGCTTCGCTGCAATCGGTGCCATGAATTCCGAGATGAAGAGCAGGGGCTGGCTGTGGGGCGCAATCGGCCTGCAGCTGGGAACCGGTTATACGGTTGCTTTCATCATCTATCAGCTTGGAACCCTGATCACAGAAGGTCACCTGGGCGTAGGATTTATTCCCGGTCTGATCGCGGTCCTGTGCATGGTCGCCGCAGTCGTGCTGATCGGCAAGAGAGTCAGATCTCACTTCGATGAGGAGTATGCTCTCCACCAGGTAATCAGACAGGGCGCCAAAGCCTAATTGCTTGTTCTGTCTTATAAAATGTTTTATTCTTGATCGCGTAATACCCGCGAGCGAGTCTTGTAATGAAAGGAGAGAATTACAGTGAATCTGGCTACCTTTATCTCTGTTGTAGTTCTGGCACTTATCATCTCTCTTGCTGTCCGCTATATTATCCGGGAAAAAAAGAAGGGTACCGTCTGCATCGGCTGCCCCAATGCCGGATCCTGCCAGAAGTACGGCAAAAAACAAAGTACTTCACATAGCTGCAACCATTAAGCATTCAGACAGAAGAGGCGGATTTCCGCCTCTTCTGTTGATTACGTAATAAAACAATTGATTTAAAAATTGATTTATTAAAAATGTTGATTTATTAAAAATGAGGTTTTAGAAATGGATAAACTGATTATTGCTGCCGGTTTTCTGCTGATCATCTATGCCCTCTGGCAGACAATCCAGAAAGCGCGCGGCAGGGCGAAGAGCAGCTGCTGCGGGACCGCTGAGGCTGTATCCGCAAAAAAAGTAGAGGATACGGATGTTTCACATTACCCCTATCGTTACCGCTTATCAATAGACGGCATGCATTGCAGCAACTGTGCAAAAAATGTTGAGAACACTCTGAACAATATGAGCGGTGTCTGGGGAAAGGTGAATCTGGGAAAAAAAGAAGCGGATGTTCTTTCCAAACACGCAGTCAGTGAAAAGAGTTTTGCCGATACTCTGAAATACGCGTCTTATACTTTGACAGGATATTCCGTCATTGAGGATCCGGACGCGGCATAAATCAAAAAGGTTCCTGCTGTCAAAAACAGCTGCAGGAACCTTTTTATTTTTTGAGGACAGTGAGGCGCTGTGCTATAATTATTTACCATATAGCAAACCCGCTGTATTTTGCTCTTTATTGAGCAATACCAGTGCGATACCCGTGACTTCATACGAAGATATCCGTGACTTCATAACTGTCGCGGGACTGGTACGGTGCGGGAAAAAGGAAACATTTCTGCATTGCAGGATCAGCAGGCAGGAGACGGTTTTAGAGGTTTTTATTATTTTTTTATAAATGATCAGGCAATACTGTTGTAAGATAAAAACTAATATTGATGGGGGATTCGATCACACAGAACTGTACAGAAGACAGAAACAGAAAAGAAGTTACCGATAAAAGATCCAACAATGCAGTCGGGGGACGGAAGACAATTTTCCACTACAGGCTGTGCAGCAGGAGGACGCAGTGCCGGAAAAATAATACAGCATAATCTTTGATGACTTGAAGAGAAAAATTGAAAACGGTGAGTATAAACCCCAGTCTTGTCTGCCGACAGAGTTTGCCCTGGTGGAGCTGTACAACTGTTCCAGAAACACGATCCGCAGAGCTGTGAAGGAGCTCTCCGAGATCGGGTATGTGCAGAGCATCCACGGCAAGGGCGTCGTCGTGATCTATCAGAAGGCGGGATGGTCCGATTTTTCGATCGGTGTTATCGAGAGCCTCAAGGAAGCGGCAGCAAGAAACAATGTAGAATACCACACCAAAGTTCTGGTAGTCGCGGAGTTTGTGGTCGATGAGCGCCTTCACCAACGGCTGGGATTTGAAATCGGCGCAGAGGTCTATTACCTGCAGCGAGTGCGTTATATCGACAATACACCCGTGATCATGGACAACAACTGGTTCCTCAAATCCGTTGTCCCCGGCCTCACGGAGGAAATCGCCGCGGATTCGGTCTACGCCTATATGGAAAATGAACTGGGAGAATCCATCGTGACGGCAAAGCGCGTCATGACCGTCGAGAAAGCGACTGAAATGGACCGCAAATACCTCGACCTGGGAGAATACGACTGCCTGGCGGTCATCTCTTCCCATACTTTCAATGCCGACGGAATCATGTTTGAGTATACCCAGTCCCGTCACAGACCTGACCGCTTCGCCTTCTCCACTATGGCAACACGCCGCAAAAATTAAAGATCCGTTTACACCGGCGGAAAGCGCAGAATTGACTGCGGCTTTCCGCTTTTTTTTGGGTTTGGAGACAGGGGACGGTATCTGCTGGTCCATCACCAAGAAGATGGACACAACCGAAATGCTGGGCCTGATCCTGGGTCTCACCCTTTTCTCCGGCCAGTTCCTCAACCCCCATGCAGTGGGACGGCAGCGAATTCGCAGGCTTCACCACAGGAACCCCCTGGCTGGGCATCCCCGCCAACCACACCTATATCAATGTGGAAGATGAGTCAAAGGATCCCGATTCCGTTCTCGCCTTCTACAAAAAACTAGTCGCCCTCCGCAAAGAAAATGAGATCATCGCGGACGGTCAGATCCGCTTCACCGATGCCGGCAATGACAACATTATTTCCTACGAGCGCACCCTGAACGGTCAGACCCTCAGCGTCTTCTGCAACCTGCGCGGAACAGACCAGCCTCTGGGAGAAGCCTTCAAGGCCCCCGCCGGAAAGATCCTCATCAGCAACTATGAAGACACCGGCGCGGAAAAAGATATTGAGATTGCTTCGCTCAGACCTTTTGAAGCAACAGCTGTTCTCTGGTGAGTTTGTCATCAAAATTGAAATCACGACAGAACTTTTCCGCTGTACCGCTTTTTTGATTGCGGTACAGCGGTTTTTTCATGACCTGGCCTGTAAATGAAAAATGTAAATGAAAGATTGTTGATGAAAAAATGCCGCTTTATGTCGGACACCGCGTTTGTTTTTGTGTCGTTATATTTATAAAATGCGGCTGTATTATCCATTAAAGGAGCCGAAGGCTTATGCTATGATTAGGATCAGAAAATACAGGAACGAGAATATAAGATAGAGATAACAGATAGAATACAGGACGGAAATTACAGAGCAGAGAATATTGAGCAGAGATTACAGGGCAGAGATCATAGAGTAAAGACTATAGAGCAGAGACATGAAGAGAGGGCAAAATATGCGAAACGGGAGACCGTGCTGCCTTTGCCGCCTGCCAAAAGGGGAAGTAATTAATTATGGAAAAGAAATCTTTCTTCAGTTCATTGAACCGCAATGACCGCTACATGATCGGGAATCTTTTTTTCCTGTATCTGATCCAGGGCGTCTATGTCATCCTCATCGGGTCCATTCTGCCCATGATCAAGGAGGAGTACGGTCTCAGCTACCAGATCGGGGGATATCTGATCTCAGCCCACTCCACCGGAAACATTGTGGCGGGCCTTTTCGCCGGACTGATCCCGCTGATGATCGGCATCAAAAGCTCCCTGATGATCCTGAACCTGCTGCCCTATATAGGCTTCATCATTGCCCTGGTGACCGGCAATCCGTTTCTGCTGATATTCGCTTTTCTTCTGACCGGCCTCGGCAGGGGCTCGATCAGCAATTACAACAACCAGGCAGTGAGCACCTTGTCCGGCGGCAATTCCTCTCCCCTCAATGCTTTGCACGGTTTTTTTGCCATCGGCGCAGTCACGGCGCCCCTGATCGCCCTGGCCTGTACGAGAAACGGAAATGCGGGCTGGCGGACAACGGTCTACATCATTCTCGGACTGGGTGTCATATCGATTGTCACCTCGTCCTTTATGAAGATGGACAGCGTGACCTACAGCCGGTCCGAATCACAGCAGAATGCTTTCGGATTCCTGAAGGAAGGTCCCTACTGGTATTCCATCGGCATCATGTTCCTCTACCAGTGCATAGAGGCCTCCGTCATGGGCTGGATGGTCACCTATTATGAGGAGAGCGGCATCCTGGCTTCCGGCGCTTCCCAGCTTCTGACCTCCCTTCTCTGGGTCACGATCCTGATCGGCCGCTTCGGATGCAGCGCCATCGGAGGCAGGACCTCGTCCGTGACGATCATCCGGGCCCTGACCGCCGGGATCCTGATTTTCCTCTGTCTCGTATTGACCGCAGGACGCCTGCCCCTGATGCTGCTGGGAACCATCGGCCTTGGACTCTCCCTTTCCGGCATGTACGGGACGACCGTATCAAATGCCGGCGATGTTTTCGGACGCTACCCCCTGGCTATGGGCATCTTCGTCACCCTGTCCGGTTTCGGCTCCATCATCACCCCTTCCATCATCGGAACGATCGCGGAACACACCGGCATCCGCGTCAGCATGCGGGTCCTCCTGGCTCCCGCCGTAGTGCTGCTGATCATGGCAGTCTTCAATAAGGGCGCTGACGGAAAAAAGAAAGCGGAGAAAACACAGGGTTGATTATATCCTTTTGAATGGAAGACCGGGGACGGTCCTGTCAGGAGACAGGGCTGTCTTCGTTTTTTTTTCGAAAAAACATATCACAAAATCTTTACAGGGGTTAAGTACAAGACTTTTCGACATACAAGCGGGGAAAATGATATAATAGGAATACTTGCTAAGAAAATGTCGGGTCGAAGTCGGGAGGAGACGGATCCCTTATGATAAAGAAAAAGAAGAAAGTCGGTATTATTGTACAGGTTGCAATACTGTTTGCAATCAGTATCCTGGCCAGCGGTCTTTTTACATTTTATACACAGCATGTCGTTTCTGATTCATTTGTCAAAAAACGGACGGAAAGCCTTGCTGACCAGGTTGCTGACGAAGTGAGTTTAGCCGTCATGGAAATGCCGGCACATGACTGGCTTCTGAACTATTGGTATGAGAACTACGAAGAACTGGAGATCGAATACGATACCGATTATGAAAAAAGTACACTGACCAGGGAAAAATACGAACTGCTGAACAGCCACTGTCCCTCCCTGCTTTTTAAATATGCAAAGCAGGAAGAAATTGAAGCCCTTTCGCCCGAGGACCAGAAGCTCTATGCGGAAATCGCCTATTCCTGGCTGATCACACACATAAATGAGATTAAAAGGTCTCATGATGTCGACTATCTGTTCTGCGTATCGACAGATAATACCTACAGGGAACAGTTTTTCCTCTTCAGCGCCGCAGAAGAAGGGGATGTACGCGGAACAGACTACGAGGAAGCCTATGTGCTCGGCACCCAGGTCAAGGTTTCAAAAAGCCAGCAGGATGCCATGCGCAACGCAAGGCAGAATTATGACTATCTGGCAGACGCCGGAAAATATGTCGATTATTATTCCTACCTGACAACCATAGGAAGCCGGCCTCTGTTTGTCGGCATGACCTATGACCTGACGGTCCTGAAGCAGAATATCAGTTCCCAGACGATCAGCAGGACAGTCTCCGCAGTCTTCTACCAGTTTTTCCTGTCTGTCATCTGTCTGGCCCTGATCGCGTATTTTATCATCCGGCCGCTCAAGGATGTGCAGGAGGACATCCGCTTTTACAAGGACACAAAGCGGAGTAAAGATGTTATCGAGAGCCTCTCGAAAATAGAATCCAGCAACGAGATCGGCCAGCTGGCAGAGGACGTCATCGAGCTGGCCAGGGAAATTGACAACTATACGAAAAAAATTGCGATGATCTCTGCAGAGGAAGAAAGGATCGGTACGGAGCTTGCCCTGGCCGCGCGCATCCAGGAATCCATGCTTCCCATGACCTTCCCTCCCTTCCCGGACCGAAAGGAATTTGAGATCTATGCCAGCATGGATCCGGCCAAAGAGGTCGGCGGGGATTTCTACGACTTCTTCTTTATCGACGATGACCACCTGTGTCTGGTCATTGCGGATGTGTCCGGAAAAGGCATTCCCGCTGCTATGTTTATGACGATCTGCAAGATCATCCTGGCAAACACCGCAAAGCTGGGCAAATCCCCTGCGGAGACCCTGGAAAATGCCAATTCCGCCATCTGCCCCAACAACAGGGAGGAGATGTTTGTCACAGTATGGATGGGCATCCTCGAGCTCTCCACAGGAATCCTGACTGCGTCCAACGCAGGCCACGAGTATCCGATCCTGAAAGAGCCCGGCGGAAAGTTTGAACTGCTCAAGGACCGCCACAGCTTTGTCGTCGGCGGCATGGAAGGCCTCAAATACCGCAGCTACAAGCTGCAGATCGCTCCCGGTTCGACACTCTTCCTCTATACGGACGGTCTGCCCGAGGCAACCGATGCCGAAAAAACCATGTTCGGCACAGACCGTATCCTGAAGGTACTGAACAAAACCTCCGGCCACAACCCGGAGCAGATCCTCCACACAATGACAGACGCCGTCAACAACTTCGTCATGGACGCAGAGCAGTTCGACGACCTTACCATGCTCTGCCTGCACTACAGGGGTCCCGATGTGGTTGATGAAGATGCGCATGATGATGCATGACGCACAGAATGACGGATGATGTGCAGGGCATCCGCGGTACGTTGAGAGAATCCGTGTTACGCTGCGCCGGCCTTGCGTTGGTCTTGCGCTAGTGCGATACGCTTCCGCTGTCTGCCGCTGTCCGGTGCACAACAAAAGACTTGCAAAACAACTTAAATCGTGTATAATATCTATGTTCTGAGATTTTCAGAGCTTTATTATACTATGTCTGCGTAGCTCAGTTGGATAGAGCGACCGCCTCCTAAGAAATCAGGGTGGTGAAACGCAGCAAGAAAAAGTTGTGTACTTGGAGTTCGATTCCAGTCAAAAAATCGACGCTGGTTGCGAAAGAGTTACTTTTAAAAAGAGTTTCACCCTCTTGCAACCGAATCGAAAAAAACATCTCAAAAGTCTCCGGCTGAATTAGCAATCAGCCGAGATCATAAATCATTTACCGGGCCTCAAAAAGGCAAAAAACCCAGTATTTATGCGGGTTTCCGGACATGTCTGCGTAGCTCAGTTGGATAGAGCGACCGCCTCCTAAGCGGTAGGTCGGGTGTTCGAGTCACCTCGCGGACGGGCTCAAATGAGAGTGGAACGATTAGCTGGCTAATCGCTCGCTCTCAT
>OCVV011222189.1_pt1 | contig 15924 bp, 13 predicted proteins | sample 1539721 | NCBI WGS metagenome assembly OCVV01 (sample SAMN02144230, study PRJEB22623) | gut metagenome | biome: sheep rumen | host: Ovis aries | place: New Zealand
ATCTCCCCTCACTCCAGCCGAGTCTGTCTGTACGAATGTACAGACCTGACGAGGCAAAATCTGCACTATTTTGAGTTTATCGACAGACTGTACTGCCGCATATATGTGCGGCAGTTTTTATCATTATAAATAAAAAGGGCTGAGAAGATGTGCTTAAATTTGATAGATAGGTATGCCCGATTAAATTGACAAATACGGATAAAAATGGTATAATAACATGGAATACCTATTTCGTGGGAAGGAGTGAGATACTGTGGAAAAACTGCCTGCTTACAGCGTGCTTATGTCGGTGTATGAAAAGGAAAATGCCGAGTTCTTTCGGGAGAGCGTGAACAGTATGCTCGCTCAGACTTTGCCGACCGATGACTTCGTTCTCGTGTGCGACGGCGAGCTCACTCCCGAGCTTGATGAGGTCATCGCTGAGCTTGAAAGCCTGCATAGCTGTCTGCACGTTTACAGGATAAAGCACGCAGGTACGGGCGCTTGCGCAAACTATGGTATTGAAAAATGCCGTCATGAGTACATTGTGAAGATGGATTCGGACGATGTGGCTTTGCCTGACAGGTGTATGCGTTCGATCTCCGCTATGGCAAAGCACCCCGAGATAGATATGCTGGGTGCTTATATCGAGGAGTTTGACAGCGGCACGGGCAAGGCTCTGGCTGTAAAGAAAACACCACTCACAAACTCTGAGATACACAAGTATTCAAAGAGAAGAAACCCCTTCAATAATCAGACGCTTGTTTATAAGAAGTCTCTGGCACAGAGAGTTGGGGGATACAGCACAATAAAGCGCTGTGAGGACTATGAGTTCGTGGTGAAAATGCTCAGAGAGGGTGCATACGGTGTAAACCTCGGGCGGACACTGGTGCGCTACAGGGTAACTGAGGACAACTATAAGCGCCGCCGCAACTGGGCAAACACAAAGGCGTTTTTCCGTGTGCGCTGGAGAATACACAGAAGCGGTTACTCATCGCTTGTGGATTTTCTTGTGCCGTGTGCGCTTCAGCTGTTCATTTTTGCGATGCCGTCAAAGCTGACGGGGTTGATTTATAAGAAGCTCCTGAGAGGGTAAGGTTCGGGACTTAAAGGAAAGTAAGGATAAGAGGTTATATGGAAGAAAAGAAAGAAGCTTCAGGTCTGGTACAGATCATCAGGGAGCACAAGGGCAAGGGCAAGCAGATAAGAATGCTGTCCGTAAATGAGCTTATAAAGAAATATAAGGGTGCGGCACTCGGGCCGATATGGGCGCTGATAAAGCCTACGTTTACGCTGTTTATACTGTGGTTTGCATTTGATGTGGGCCTCAGACGAAACGGCGGAGTGCATTTCATAAACGGAAAGTATCCGACCTTTATATTCCTGCTGACAGGATATGTGCCGTGGTTTTATATCTCGGAGTGTATCATAGGCGGTTCACGCTCGATAAGACAGAACAAGCAGTTTGTAACAAAGCTGTCGTTCCCTGTGTCGAACATTATGACGTTTACATCTTTGTCGGGACTGTATGTGCAGCTGCTGCTCTGCGTTATTATGTATGTGGTGCTGTGGCTCAGCGGCTACGGCCCCAGTATCTATAATCTGCAGTTTATCTACTATGCGTTTATGATGTATGTGTTCTTCCTTGCGCTATCTTGGACTACAGCTCCGCTGAGTGCGTTCAGCAAGGACTTTGAGAACCTGATAAATTCGATAATCACAGGTCTGTTCTGGCTGTCGGGAACGCTCTGGAACACTTACGATATAGAGCCGCTATGGGTGAAGAGACTTATGTTCTTCAATCCGATAAACTATTTTGTAAACGGCTACCGAAAGTGCTTCCTGACGCATACGCTCGCCTTTGACAGCAACTACACCACAGAGACAGTGGTTTTCTTTGCGGAGCTTCTGTTCCTGATACTGCTGGGCGGCCATACTTATAAGAAGTTCAGAAAGATACTTCCCGACGTTCTTTAATGTCGGGCTCAGGAGAATGACATGGAAAGAGAACCTATTATAGAATTCAAGGACGTAAAGAAAGAATACTTCCTTTACAAGAATGAAAAAGCACGCTTTAAGGCTATCTTCACGAAGAACAAGGGCGTTAAAAAGCACCCTGCCTTAAAGGGCGTGAGCTTTAAGATATATCAGGGAGAGTCTGTCGGTATCATCGGAAAGAACGGTGCAGGAAAGTCAACCATTCTGAAAATGATAACGGGAGTAAGCTTTCCTACCAGCGGTGATATAATCGTAAACGGAAAGGTAGCGGCTTTGCTGGAGCTTACAGCAGGCTTCTCGCCCGATATGACGGGAACGGAGAATATTTATCTCAAGGGCTATCTGCTGGGGCTCAATGATTCTCAGATCGCTGAGATCGAGCAGGATATTATCGAGTTTGCAGACCTCGGAGAGTATATTGACCAGCCTGTAAGGACATATTCAAGCGGTATGAAAATGCGTCTGGGCTTTGCTATCAATATCAATATCCACCCTGATATTCTGGTAGTCGATGAGGCGCTGAGCGTCGGTGATGCGGACTTCCAGAAAAAGTGCCGTGACAAGATAAATGAGGTTATTGCGGCAGGAGTTACTGTCCTTTTTGTATCGCATTCAAGGGCTGCAATTGAGGAGACCTGCACCAGAGCGATCTTCCTTAAAAACGGAAAGGTCGAGGTTGACGGAACGGTTGAGGAGGCCTTTGAGGCTTACGGAGCTAAAAAGTAGGTAATAGGGAACAGGTAATAGGGAATAGGTGAGGTGTCGGCTTCGCCGACGGATTTTATATGGTCTATGATGATAATATAGCTTATAAAAGCAAAGCTTTTGCTGTGAGAATAGTTTCACTATATAAGTATTTGTGTGATAAAAAGGAATATGTTATTTCCAAGCAGGTATTGAGATCGGGAACAAGTATCGGAGCAAATATAGCTGAAAGCAGGTTCGCACAGAGTAAAGCGGATTTTGTAAGCAAACAGAGTATTGCATTAAAAGAAACAGCAGAAACTAAATATTGGCTTGAATTGCTGTATGATACAAAGTATATCACAGATACACAGTTTGAAAGCATTAATAATGATTGTGTTGAATTGCTGAAAATATTAACGGCAATAGTTAATAATTCAAAGCAGAATATGGATAGCTGATAGTGTATAAGCAGCCCGAATGGGCATACATCGCCGCAGGCGATACCATACCTATTCCCTATTCCCTATTACCTGTTACCTGATATCCCTGCTGTTGTTTTAGGAGTGTTCAGAATGAAAAAGTATGAGATCTATGAAAACGGAATATACTTTGTGCTGGAGGTCACGGACGAGAACGAGCCGAAGCTTCTGCATTTCGGGGCTTTGCCGTATGACGAGAGTAAACTGCATGAGAGAAGCGGAAAGCTTGCTTTCCGCCTGCTTGAATTGCAGGTAAGCGGCTACGACCGCCCGGGTGAGCGTCACGGAAATAAGTACATTGTGACTGCCCCCGGATATAAAATGAAGTTCAGAAATTTCAGCGACACGAACAACTCTCTCGGAAGAAAGCTTGAAATAACAAGCTTTGATGACGAGACGGGTCTTTGTGCAGTGTCGCATTTTCAGTTTTATACGGGCACCTCGGTCGTAAGATCGTGGACTGAGGTCATCAATGAGGGCGACAAGCCCCAGACACTTGAATATGTGTCCTCATTCTCGCTGACGGGGATAGAGAAGGAGGGCCTGCTTTCGCAGGACGAGAAGCTTAGGATAGGTGTGTGTCACAATTCATGGCAGAGAGAGCTGCAGTGGAGAGAGTACAGCCTTTCCGATGCAGGCCTTGCAGCGGCTCAGCCGTATCAATGGCAGCACTCCTCAAAGGTGTTCGGAGTGACGAATGTGGGCAACTGGTCGGCTAAGGAGTTTATCCCTATGGGAAGCCTCAGAAACACTGAGGTCGGTACGACCCTTATCTGGCAGATAGAGCATAACGGCTCGTGGCACTGGGAGATAAGCGACGAGGAGGGCAGCCTCTATCTACAGCTTTCGGGACCCTCGGAGATAGAGTCGCACTGGTCTAAGGACTTAAAGCCGGGCGAGCATTTTGAGAGCGCTAAGTGTGCAGTCGGTGCTGTAAGGGGAGACCTGCAGACAGCAGTGGGAGAGCTCACAAAATACCGCCGCCTGATAAGAAGAAAGAATACCGATAACAAGCGCCTGCCTGTTATCTTCAATGACTATATGAACTGTCTTTGGGGCGACCCAACGGCTGAAAAGGAGTATCCTCTCATAGATGCCGCTAAAAAGGCAGGCTGTGAGTACTTTGTGATAGATGCAGGCTGGTACGCTGACGGGTTCTGGTGGGACGAGGTCGGTGAATGGGAGGTAAGTAAAAAGCGCTTCCCCGACGGCTTGAAGCCCGTTATGGAATACATCAGGGAAAAGGGTATGATACCAGGAGTATGGCTGGAAATAGAGGTCATGGGTATAAAGTGTCCGCTGGTTGATGAAAAGGCTGATGACAGCTGGTTCTTTACCCGTCACGGAAAGAGAGTTTATGACCGAAGCCGCTATCAGCTTGATTTCAGAAACCCCGAGGTAAGGGCTCATGCTGACGGAGTTATAGACAGGCTTGTCCGTGACTACGGAGTGGGCTATATAAAAATGGATTACAATATCGAGCCCGGTATCGGTACAGAGCAAAATGCTGACAGCTATGGTGATGGACTTCTCGGACATGAGAGAGCCTACCTTGACTGGCTTGACAGCGTGTTTGAGAGATACCCCGAGCTTGTTATCGAGAACTGCTCAAGCGGCGGTCTGAGAATGGACTACGCTATGCTGTCGAGGTACTCTATACAGTCTACCTCGGATCAGGACGATTATAAGAAATATTGCACTATAGCGGCGAACTCGCCCCTTGCTGTCTGCCCCGAGCAGTCGGCAATATGGTGCTACCCGATGTCGCAGGGCGACCGTGAGGAGACCGTGTTTAACATGATAAATGCGATGCTCCTGCGTATACACCAGAGCGGACACCTTGCGAATATTGATGACGAAAGGCTCTCACTTGTAAAGCAGGGCCTTGAGGTCTACAAGAGAATAAGAAAGGATATAAGAGAGGCTGTGCCGTTCTGGCCTTTGGGGCTCTCGGACTTTACGGACAACTGGGTCTGCCTTGGTCTTAAAGGTAAGGACTGCGCATATATTGCCGTATGGAGAAGAGAGGGCAGCGACACCTGCGAGATACCGCTTGACTTCCTTGGTGAGGTGACAAAGGCAGGCTGTATTTATCCGGACTTCAATGAGTGTCCGTTTGAGCTGAACACGGCTTCCAAGAAGCTGAGTGTTCGGTTTGACAGACCGTTTACGGCAAGGCTTTTCAGAATAAACTGAGAAAAGTGATAGAATGAAAATAAAAGTACCATCTTATGTAAATAAAGTAATAGGGCTTTTAGAGCTTGCAGGCTTTGAAGCCTATATAGTAGGCGGCTGTGTGAGAGATCAGCTTATAGGTGCTGAGCCGAATGACTATGACGTCTGCACAAATGCCCGCCCCGAACAGGTGATAGAGGCGCTCTCGGGACTGCACGTTATTGAGACAGGCATAAAGCATGGCACTGTTACGGCAATGGTCGAGCACAAGCCCGTTGAGATAACAACATTCCGAAGTGACGGTGAGTATGAAGACCACCGCCACCCGAAGCAGGTGACATTTTCAAAAACGCTTAAAGAGGACCTTTCAAGGCGTGACTTTACAGTGAACGCTATGGCGTACTCTGACAGGACAGGGCTTGTGGATATGTTCGGCGGTCAGGGAGACCTGAGAAACCGCATTATCCGCTGCGTGGGCGAGCCCGACAAGCGCTTTGATGAGGACGCTCTGAGAATACTGAGGGCTATGAGGTTTTCTTCCGTTCTTGATTTTGAGATAGAGGACGAAACTGCGGCGGCAGTTATGAGAAACAGGAGGCTTCTTGAAAGCATTTCTGCCGAGAGGATAATGCAGGAGCTTCAGAAGCTTCTCTGCGGCGACAGGGCTGTAGATGTGCTCCTCGGCTTTTCCGAGGTAATGTGCGTGTTTATCCCCGAGCTTGCACCCTGTATAGGCTTCAGGCAGAATAACCCTCATCACTGCTATACAGTGTATGAGCACCTGTGCAGGAGCGTCGGCAATATCAGGAAGGACCCTGCACTGAGGCTGACTATGCTTCTGCATGACATTGAAAAGCCTGCCTGCAAAACAACCGATGACATTGGCATTGACCACTTCAAGGGGCACCCCGTGAAGAGCGCTGAAACCGCCGATGTTATCCTTAGGCGATTAAAGCTTGACAATGCTTCAAGGGAGCGTATAACAGCTCTTATAAGAAACCATGATAACCGCATAGCCTGCACTAAAAAGACAGTCAAGAAATATATCTCAAAGCATGATATGGGCTTTTTCGAGGATTATCTTGATGTGCGCTATGCCGACACAATGGCGCAGTCGAATTACAGGATAGAGCAAAAGCTTGATGAGCTTGAAAGCTTCCATAAGATATATGACGAGATCGTTGCCGAGCGCCCTGTTATGTCGGTAAGACAGCTTGATATTGACGGGCGTGACCTTATGGCTGAGGGCTATAAGGGCAAGGATATAGGAAGTGCTCTTGAGCTGGCTCTTGATGCAGTGATAGAAGAGGTATGCGCAAACGATAAAAAGGAGCTTTTGAATTATATTGAAAAAAATCTTAAAAAGTAAGGCTCTCAGGTTCGTGATAACGGGGCTGTGGTGTCTTCTGATATTTATGTTCTCGGCAAATGATGCTGAGACCTCGTCGGCACAGAGCAGTGCAATAACCGATGTCTGCATTGATGTGTTTGTGTCGGATTACAAAGAGATGACCGAGACAGAGCAGAAAAGTCTTTATGACAAACTGACCTTCTATATCAGGAAGTCTGCTCACTTTACGGAGTATGCTGTGCTCGGAGTGCTGGTGTTCTGGTGTCTGTATAAGCTTCAGGACAAAAGGCTCAGGACTGCTTGCGCAGTTGTGCTGGGCTCACTGTACTCTGCAACTGATGAGCTTCATCAGCTGTTTTCTGACGGGCGCTCCTGTGAGCTCAGGGATATGCTCATAGATACAGGCGGAGTGCTGGTCGGAGCGCTTTTCGGGCTGGTGGTACTGCTGATATATGAAAAGTACCTCGCACGAAAAAATTTAAGTATGCTCGTATATAATAAAGAATACAGGCGAAAAACTTATCTGAAAGGATGATCGTTATGCGTAAAAGCGGAATACTTATGCACATTTCATCTCTGCCGAATGAGTACGGCATAGGAAAAATGGGTAAAGAAGCGTATGCCTTTGCCGATTTTCTTAAAAGCTCGGGGCAGTCCTGCTGGCAGATATTGCCGATCTCACCGACAAGCTACGGTGACTCGCCGTACCAGAGCTTTTCTATCTTTGCGGGCAACCCCTACTTCATTGATTTTGAGACTCTGGAGAAAGAGGGCTACCTTAAAGCTGACGAATACAAGAATATCGACTGGGGCAGCGACCCCACTCAGGTAGACTATGAGAAGATATACAATGAGTGCTTCAAGGTGCTCAGAAAGGCGCATAAGCGCTTTCGCAAGAACAGCGAGAAGGGCTTTATAAAGTTTATTCTCGAAAACAAGGACTGGGTGTATGATTACGGCCTGTTTATGTCGCTGAAAACGGCTCATGACGGAAAGGCCTGGTACGAATGGGAAGAGGGCCTCAGACAGTGCAAGCCCAAGGCTCTCAAGAACGCAAGGAAAGAATACGCAAATGATATTGACTTCTGGTGCTTTGTGCAGTATAAGTACTTCCAGCAGTTCAGAAAGCTTAAAAAGTACGCAAATGATCTGGGTATAGAGATTATCGGAGATATACCGATCTATGTTTCCTATGACAGTGTTGAGGTGTGGCTCACTCCGCAGTACTTTGCACTCGATAAGGAGAAAAAGCCGATCGAGGTCGCAGGCTGTCCTCCCGATGTGTTCTCCGAGGACGGTCAGCTGTGGGGAAATCCTCTCTACCGCTGGGATGTTATGGCAAGAGAGAAGTTTGTATGGTGGATAAGCCGTATAAAGGCGGCTTCAAAGGTATATGATATTATCAGGATAGACCATTTCAGGGGCTTTGAGAGCTACTACTGCATACCCTACGGAGCTAAGAACGCAAGGAAGGGCGTCTGGAGAAAGGGCCCTGATATGAAGCTTTTCAAGGAAGTGAAGAAAAAGCTTCCCGATGTGAAAATAATCGCTGAGGACTTAGGCTTCCTTACAAAGAAGGTAATAAAGCTCCTCGAAGCAAGCGGCTACCCCGGAATGAAGGTGCTTGAATTCGGTTTTGACGGCGATGCTTCAAATCCGTATCTGCCGCACAACTTCAAGAATACAAACAGCGTATGCTATACGGGCACTCACGATAACGAGACCGCCGCAGGCTGGATAAAGGGCTGCAGTGAGGAGACAGCAGCTTTTTGTAAGGACTATCTGGGACTTACAAATGAGAAGTATGTTCCGTGGGCGCTTGTAAGGCTTTGCTGGTCAAGTATCAGTGATACGGCTATAGCACAGCTTCAGGATATACTCTGTCTTGGAAATGAGGCAAGAATGAACACGCCCTCTACCCTCGGCGGAAACTGGACATGGAGACTGGACAGCATGGATAAGCTTGATACTGTCCTCGCTGAAAGGCTGTATAAGCTTGGTAAGACTTACGGAAGAATAAACAAAAAGTAATCAGGAGAAAATTATGGATAAGATGATATTTGAAGAGCAGCTAAGCTCTGCTTTGAAAAACAACTACAGAAAAACTACAGAGACAGCGTCTGTATATGAGCTTCACAATGCAGTTTCTGATGTTGTGATGAACTACATCTCCGAGGACTGGGACAAGAGCCGTGAGGCTCATCTCGGAAAAAGGCGTGCCTGCTACCTGTCTATGGAGTTCCTTATGGGCAGGGCGGTGCAGAATAATATTCTCTGTCTGGGACTTACAGACACGGTCGATGAGGCATTGAAGGCTCACGGAAGAAGCCTTGCTGAGCTTGAGGAGATTGAAGACGCAGCCCTCGGAAACGGCGGTCTCGGAAGATTGGCTGCCTGCTTTTTAGACTCTGCGGCAACACTTGATCTGCCCCTTGACGGCTACGGCATAAGATACAGGTACGGGCTTTTCAAACAGAAGATAGTTGACGGCTTCCAGAGAGAAGAGGCTGATGACTGGACAGCTCACGGAGACCCCTGGTCGGTAAGAAATGAAGCCGAAGCTGTTAACGTTGTATACTCTGATATGACTGTTAAGGCTGTGCCCTACGATATGCCGATAATCGGCTTCGGCACAAAGAACGTGGGAACGCTGCGTCTCTGGCAGGCTGAGAGCGATGCAGGCTTTGACTTCCTTGCCTTTGACAGCGGAAACTATGACGGCGCGGTAAAGGCAAAGAACGATGCCGAGAACATCTCAAAAGTTCTCTACCCGAATGATAATACAGATGAGGGAAAGATACTAAGACTCAGACAGGAGTATTTCTTCTCGTCGGCATCTATCACTGACATTCTGAGAAAGCATATTGCAAAGCACGGCACACTTGATACGCTCGCTGAGTTCGTGACCGTACAGCTTAATGATACTCACCCCGTTATCTCTGTTCCCGAGCTTATCAGACAGCTTATGACAGAGCACGGCTTCACCTTTGAGAAGGCTTTTGAAACTGCTCAGAAGGTATTTAATTACACCAACCACACTATCATGGCCGAGGCTCTCGAAAAGTGGCCGAGCCGTATGGTTGAGAAGCTTCTCCCCGAGGTTTACGGCGTTATCCTTATGATAAATGAGCGCTTTATCAAGGATATGTATGCACTCGGCAAGGACAGAAAGTTTATAACTTCTATGCAGCCTGTTGCCGACGGCACTGTCAGAATGGCTTTCATGGCTATCTATGTGTCAAGCTATGTAAACGGGGTTGCGGCTATCCATACCGAGATACTCAAAAACGATGCGCTCAAGGACTGGTATGAGCTCTATCCAGAGCGCTTCCAGAACAAGACAAACGGCATAACTCAGAGACGCTGGCTGGCTCTTTGCAACCCCGAGCTTTCGGCACTTATTACAAAGCTTCTCGGTACTGCCGACTGGGTGAAGAACGCAGAGCTTCTGAGAGGGCTTGAAAAGTACGCCGATGATGAGGCTGTACTCAGAGAGTTTATGGCCGTAAAGGAAGCAAAGAAGTGCCAGCTTGCAGCCTTTATCAAGGAGCATGACGGCGTTGATATAGACCCGAATTCCGTTTTTGATATTCAGATAAAGAGACTGCACGAATATAAGAGACAGTTCCTTAATGCGCTGTCGATACTCTATATCTATTTCGGCATCAAGGACGGCTCTATAAAAGACTTTACACCGACAACCTATATCTTCGGAGCAAAATCAGCCCCCGGATACAGACGTGCTAAAGCTATAATCAAGTTTATAGGCGAGGTTGGTAAGCTTGTAAACTCCGACCCCGATACAAAGGATCTTATCAAGGTAGTTTACGTTGCAAACTACAATGTATCCTACGCTGAGAAGCTTGTTACTGCGGCTGATATTTCGGAGCAGATATCCACAGCAGGCACTGAGGCCTCGGGTACGGGAAATATGAAGCTTATGCTCAACGGCGCAGTTACCTTAGGTACTTATGACGGTGCAAACGTTGAGATAGCCGAGGAGGCAGGCGAGGAAAACAACTACATCTTCGGTGCAAGAGTGGAAGAGCTTGCCGAGATAATGCCCGGATATGACCCGAGAAAGCTTATTGCAGCTGATGAGAAGATAGCAAGGGTGCTTGAAAAGCTTATTGACGGTCAGTTCAGCGACGGCGGTGTGCCCTCAGATCAGGAGGGAAGCTTCAAGGAGCTTTACAAGGCTCTCACTGACGGCGCAAGCTGGCACGTTCCAGACCACTATTACGTTGTGGGCGACCTTAACGATTATGTAGAGACTAAGCTTCGTGCTAACCGTGACTACAAGGACAGCCTTGCCTTTGCTAAGAAGTGCTGGCTCAATATTGCAGGCGCGGGCAAGTTCTCATCTGACAGAACTATCAGGGATTATGCCGAGAATATCTGGAAAATAGGCTGACCTGAAGAACAGGAGGTGTTGATATGAAAAAAATCAGTATTAGGCTTATAAATGAAAAAATAAAAGCAGGCGCTGACGAGTTCGTTCTCGAATGTACAGAGCGCTATGATTCAAAGCTTCGTGAGGCTGCTGACATCATCGCTGCTGAGCACGAGCAAAAGCCTATCCTGCTGCTGGCAGGACCTTCGGGCTCTGGAAAAACCACCACTGCTCTGAAGCTTGATAAAATGCTTGAGAGCAAGGGCATAATTACCCATACGATTTCTCTTGATGATTATTTTCTGCCTTCCGACAAGTACACTGTGCCGATAGGCGAGGACGGAAAGCCAAACTATGAAACACCCGACCGCATTGACTGGGAACAGCTCAAGGAGGATATGATAAGACTTGGCAAGGGCGAGGAGATCAGACTGCCTAAGTTCATCTTCTCAACTCAGTCAAGAGAAGAGGGCGAGGCTATAAGGCTTACCGGCAAGGAGATAATCACCTTTGAGGGTATCCATGCGCTCAACCCGTTCATAACAAACGGCGCAGGTTCAAGTGCAAATACGGTGTACGTCAGTGTACGCAGGAGAACCGAGCTTGCTGACGGCACTATGCTTCACCCGAAGTTCCACAGACTTATGCGCCGCCTTATCAGGGATAAGCAGTACAGAGGAAGAGCCTTTGCCGAAACGCTCGATATGTTCAGGAGCGTTGAAAAGGGCGAGGATCTCTACATTATGCCATACAAGGCTGAGGCACGCTTCCAGATAGATACATACTTTGCGTATGAGCCTGCGGTATACAAAAATTATATTCTTGAGGGCCTTGAGGAGACTGCAAAGGAATATAAGGGCTTTGACCGATTTATGCCAATGCTCGAAGCACTGCGTGAGGTTGAGCCTCTTGATGAGGTTGTACTGCCCGATACTGCGCTGTGCAGGGAGTTCATAGGCGGAAGCGTTTACGAATACTGATTGGCAACTCTCCGAAGTTTCGCCCTCATAGAGGATACATAAGTACATATTTTTGTACAAAATTTTGCAAAAGGTCTTGAAATTTGTATTTTTATGTGTTATAATGTAGTGGAAGATCAAATTTACAGACATAGGAGTACTATTATGAAATGTCCGTTTTGCAGTAATGAGGATACGAGAGTAATTGATTCCAGACCCAGTGAGGGCAAGAAGAGAAGAAGAAGAGAGTGCCCCAAGTGCGGAAAAAGGTTTACTACCTATGAGGTTATTGAGAAGCCTCAGCTTATGGTTTATAAGCGTGACGGTTCGTTTGAGCCGTTTGACAGGCAGAAGCTTATCAAGGGACTTCAGATAGCTGTCAAGAAAAGACCTGTCAGTGTTGAAGCGATAACAGGCCTTGTTGATGATGTGGAGAACGCATTCGCTAATAAGATGCAGACTGAGACAAACACCAGTGAGATCGGTGATATGGTGCTTAAAAAGTTGAAAAGTCTCGATCAGGTGGCTTATGTGAGATTTGCATCAGTTTATAAGGATTTTACAAGCGTTGATTCGTTCATTCAGATCATTTCCGAGCTTTCGGAAAAGCAGTAAAATAAGCATAATTTAAGACCGTGAGTTTCGGCTCACGGTCTTTTTGTGTTTATTCATCGTAGGTTCCGTCATAAACCTCGTCGTAGGCTTCGTCATCGTAGGTGTAATCCTCAGCTTCGGCGTAGATTTCGTCCTCGGTGGTCGCCTCGGTGCCGTTATCTATGGGCTGAGTGTTATCAGCCGTGCCTGCATCGGTACCCTCGGTAGCTTCATTTTCGCTTTCGGAGTCCTTGTTCTCATCGAGAACATACTCTATCTCTGGAAAGAACTTAGCCATAAATGCCTTGCAGACCTCAGCTCCGCCTTCTGCATTCGGGTGCTGTCCGTAGTATGCTGTGGAGGGGCTTCCGTTCTCGCAGAGAACCTCGGAGAAATCAAAGTACTCAGCTCCGACGCTTTCAGCCATAGTTTTTTCAAGCTCATTGAGGGTGGTTCTCGTTTCCTCAAGTGCTCCCTCATAGTCCTGCGGAGGAGAGTTGAAGAGGATAGTTCTTGCATCGACAGCCTTGAACTGCTCAAGTATAGCCTTTATATTTGCGAGTATATCATCTGCATTGTCGCCTGTCTCTGAACCGTAAGCGCCTGCGCCTATATCGTTTGTTCCGAAGGCTGCCATAGCAACATCGCAGTTGAGGGCTCTTCCGAGCCAGTTGCCGTTAGATGCACAGTCGCTTGCCCTTGCCCAGCCTAGACCTGCATTATAAAATGCATAGTCAGGACCGAGAGCCTTTGCTATTCTTGCTGCCCAGAACTCATAGGTCATATAGTCGGTCATGCAGCCCTGAGTGATTGAGTCGCCTATTGCGGTGACCCTTGCCTTTACATCTCTTTTAGCGCCCACGAATACGGGGCAGGGAATCTCATCGGTGTACTTCCATACAGCCTCGTCCTCGGGGTCCTCGGGATAATCGTTGCTGCTTGATGATGTAAGATTAGACATCTTGATGCATGGGATATCCTTGCCTGTCAGAGTCCACTCCCACACAAGATAGTGATCCTTCGGAATGTTTATAGTAACGGGGTCGCTCCAGAATGCTTCTCCCGAGGCAACGTCCTTTGACTCCTTTCCTGAGAATGTAACAGGGATCTTCTCTCCTATCGGGTCGTCGGGGGCTGTGCCGCCGTCATAAACATAGGCGGCTGTTATAGAGTAGTCTCCGCCTTCTTGCCCGACATGAGCTTTTTCGCCGCCGTTGTATGTGGAGTCCACAGTGTTTGAGAAGTAGAAGCAGTATTCAAGCTCTCCTGACTCCTCAACAGGGAGATAAACCCTGTACGCTTTGTTATCGACCGAGCCTATCATATAGTTATTGCCGGTCGCAACATAAGTATTTGAGACGTAGGTTTCAAAGTTCTGGTCTGTAACAATACAGCTCTCTATTATCTGTTCAGTCTTGGTTTTGCTGCCCGAATCCTTATCCTTGCTCTTTGCAGACGATGAATCTGACGAATCGGCACATCCTGCCATCAGGGCAGCCGCACAGAGCAGAGCAGCTATTGACTTTAATCCTTTCATATTATCACCGGTCCTTACATAGGATTTTAATTACAGTTTTAGTATATCACAATATGAAACTGCTGTCAATCGGCACTTACTTGAATTTCGCATAGAGATTATTGATAGAATCCGTAAGCTTTGCCATATCCTTGTTGTTAAGACCCTTGCTTGCTTTAACAAGAGCTTCAAGCTTGTCCATAGCGGAAAGAAGCCTCTGATAGTTGGTGGAGACAGGCTCTTTCTTCTGCACCCGCTTAGGCTCTGCGTTTGTGAAAACACCTGTAGCAAGGTCAAGCTCAGCACCGCTGTAGGGGGCATAGGCATCTATGCCGAGGTCCTGACGCAGGTGCTCGGTGTAGCCGTCAGCGCTGTCCTCATCGCCGTGATTTACAAACACCTTGCCCACATGGCTGAAATGCTCTATCCACTTGTCAAGGCCTGCCTTATCGGCATGGCCGCTGATACCTGCAAGAATCTTTATCTCAGCGCAGACAGCTATTTCCTCACCGAAGAGCTTTACAGTCTTAGCGCCGTCAACTATGCTTCGTCCGAGTGTGTTCACTGCCTGATAGCCTACAAAGAGCACTGTACACTCAGGCTTCCAGAGATTGTGTTTTAAGTGGTGCTTGATACGTCCTGCCTCGCACATACCGCTTGCTGAAATGATTACCTTCGGGCTTGAGTCAAAATTTATTGCTCTTGACTCATCACTTGTAACGGCAGTTTCAAGACCCTCAAAAACAAGAGGGTTTATATTGTTCCTGACAAACTCCAAAGCCTCCTCGTCAAAGCAGGAGTTTTTGTTCTTATTGAAAATGCTTGTGGCTTCAATTGCAAGAGGGGAGTCGATATACACCTTGAAGCCGTCATGGCCGCTGATAAGGTGCTGATCCTTTATCTTTCTGATAAAGTAGAGAAGCTCCTGAGTTCTTCCGACTGCAAATGAGGGGATAACAACAGTACCGCCCCTGTCGAAGGTCTTTTGCAGAAGCGCTGCAAGGTCATGGACATAGTCGCCCTTGGGCTTATCGTGGTATCTCAGGCCGTAGGTCGATTCCATAACAGCGTAGTCTGCCTCGTCAAGGTACTGAGGGTCACGGATAAGGGGCTGATTAAGGTTCCCTATATCGCCCGAGAAAACTATCTTTTTGGTAACACCGTCCTCTGTAAGGGTAAGCTCAATTGATGCTGAGCCGAGCAGGTGACCTGCGTCAACAAAGCGGACGCTGATACCCTCGCACAGCTCCTCCTGAGTGTCATACCTGTGATGACACAGATGGCTTATTGCAGCCTCGGCATCTGCCATAGTGTAAAGAGGTTCGGTCTCGCCGCTGCCTTTACGTCTGCCCTTACGGCTGCGCCACTCTGCTTCAAACTCCTGAATATGAGCCGAGTCTCTGAGCATTATCTCACAGAGATTGCAGGTAGCGTCGGTTGCGTGTATCTGCCCCTTAAAGCCGCCCGCAGCAAGCAGCGGCAGCAGTCCCGAATGGTCTATATGCGCATGGGTGAGAAGGACAAAGTCTATCTCGCCGGGGGCACAGGGGATCCTGGCATTTTCAAACTTATCAGCGCCCTGCTCCATTCCGAAATCCACAAGAAATTTCTTTCCGCAGGCTTCAATGTAGGTACAGCTTCCTGTTACCTCATGGTCTGCTCCTATAAAAATAAGCTTCATATCATCAGCTCCTTAAAATCTTTTCTTAAGGCAACACCGCACGACCCCTGTGCATCAGATGCGCCGTCCAGATTTTCGTCAGATTGCCTAAATTCGACGCAGGCTTGCTGAC
>OCVV012856825.1_pt1 | contig 15924 bp, 20 predicted proteins | sample 1539721 | NCBI WGS metagenome assembly OCVV01 (sample SAMN02144230, study PRJEB22623) | gut metagenome | biome: sheep rumen | host: Ovis aries | place: New Zealand
GAAGCGTGTGAAGGAGTTCTGGTATATGGAGGTGCCCAGTTGCACGGAGTGGAAGATTAACAATGCCATGCAGATCTTTAATCCTAACGGTTTTGTGGAAGTCGGGGAAGAGGGCGTAAAAGCGAAGATAAAGGCGCTTTCGATGTACCGTGGTGTGATGCGACCTTATCCGCATCCTCGTTCTGCTGAGTATATTACAGGTCTTGCGGCTGTTCGTGGGAGCCAGTGGGGCGTGATGTATGCGGAGGCGTTTGAGGTCGTTTTGCGCGAATACTAATCAAGAATTGGAGAATTAGAGAATGGTTATCAATCAAGCGATACTGGATAATCTGACAGAACAGGCAAAGGCAAGTCCTAGATTGAGAATGAATCTGGATCTGAGGAATTCAGATGCAGACCAGAGCCAGCGGATGCTGAATGCAATCGAACCAGGAAGCCAATTACCTATACATCGTCATCAGAAGACTTCGGAGACGGTGGTGTGCCTTCGTGGGCGTTTGATAGAAGAATTTTATGATGATTTAGAACGAACTTGTACTGAGCGGATTGAGCTGTCGCCTAATGGTCCAGTGGTTGCTTTGAATATCCCTATAGGACAGTGGCACACGGTACGAGCTCTCGAGAGCGGCACGGTGATCATGGAGGTGAAGGACGGACCGTATGAACCGATTCAGGACTGTGACGTCCTGAAGATGTAAGATGGCTGATGTATGAAGGATGAACGAAGGCTGAGGTGCGAGGGCTGAAGTCTGATGGCTGAGGGCTGAGGTGTGAGGGCTGATATATGGATCAAGAGACTCGTTGGTTGACGAGATATAATGAGGACACTTATGGTTCATGGTTCTTGGACGAGCCAAGCGGCAGAGCCGAGCGCAAGGTTCATGATTAATGACGGGTTCATGATTAATGGTCATAAACGGTTCAAGGTTAATGGTTCACGATTTTTGATTCATGGTTCATGATTAATGGTCATATACGGTTCAAGGTTAATGGTTCACGATTTTTGATTCATGGTTCATGATTCATGGTGAAAGGTTGATGATTATTTTCTATGGAGAGCAAGAGGGGATGTAAGAAACCATATAAGAAAGCAGATGCATCCAAGGTTGTATATAAGCCTAAGAGAGGGAATCTCTCTAAGCTGATGACAGAGGAAGAGAAGCAGAATGCTGGAATTCATGAACTGAGTTATGATTTCGGATGTCGTATAACCAGACTGTTTCAGTACTTAACCGAGGACGCAGATTATAAAGAGTTCGTTCAAAGCAAGCAGATATACAGAAGCGGTACATCAATTGGAGCAAATGTTCGTGAAAGTAAGCACGCACAAAGTGATGCGGACTTCCTTAGCAAGATGTCAATAGCATATAAAGAAGCGGATGAGACAGATTTCTGGCTGGACCTTTTGCATGATAATGGATACATTAACGAATCTCAATACGAATCACTTAAGAAGGATATGGACCGTATACTTAAACTTTTGACATCTATCGTGAAAACGATGAATCAGAAAGTGAAAGGTAAGTGATACGAATTGTGATTCTTGGTTCATGGTTCACGATTAAGGGTTCATGATAAAAAAACACAATAAATACGAGGATGAATCGTTAATTAAAGTAAAAAACAAGGATCTTTTGGGCACTATCTCAACAAAAATTGCTTATTTTGCAGTTCAAAACGCTTGGAGATTACAGTTGGTTCTGTATAAGTTAGACAGTCTGGTGAGTTTTGAGTTCATGAAAGAAGGACGTTGCTAAAAAAAAGATTATGGTTGACTATAAATTATTAAGAGAAATGTTAGAAGAGGCTCTTGCAAAGGAAACGAGTGAGAGCTGGAACCAGTTTCTTGATGACTGCTATGCAGACAGTAATCTCATAGACACTGTGTCAACACTGGATGTCAGTGCGTTTCATGTCAGCGAACCCATGATATGGAGCCAGGAGAACGTTGTGGTGAAAAACGTTGCTGAGAAAGATGTGGAAAAGAATCGTGATAATCCATATGCGATAGCCGCATAGTAATATAGGGAGGACATATTTATGAATACCATTCCATTTAAAGTTATAGGATTAAACGTAGAAAAGTTTGAACTGGCAGAAAACCCTGCAAAAATCGAGGGAAATATTGATGTGAAGACTGATTTCTCTTTTGGGGTAAATACGGCCAGTCAGCTGGTGCGTTGTCTCATATCTTATACATATCTGTATCAGGGGGGAGTGATTCTGAATATGGTCTTCGCATGCGTCTTCAAAATTGAGGAAGAGGCTTTTGGTAAGATGTTGCAAGAGAATAAGTTTGTGATAGAACCGTTCTTTTCCAGATATTTGGCTACTATCAATGTGGGTGCAGCCCGTGGAGAAATACATGCTAGATGCGAAGCAGCAAATAACCCGTTGTCTAAAATAGTACTGCCTCCAATCAATTTGGTGGAGGCATTACCTGAAGACATTGTTATAGAATTACAATAGACACTTAAAACGTAACCTCGACCATCAAAGATGGTCAAGGTTACTATAGTTCCCCTACTAATAGCTTTCCTGATTCTCTCATAGAGTGGATCAAAGACTTGTTTCGGGCGGATAATACTACCTAGGCAATTATACTCTCCCACGAGGATACTGCCATCAAGCCTATTATGAACTCCGTTCCCGGGCTTGATTTGTGGGCAATAACAGGGTGATGTCGTATTATTGCAAACATATGGCAGGCGCTTGCATTGCAAACAAGGTGCATTGGCATTGAGGCATAACATCTTTCGTGAGTACTGTTTGCATTTCAAGAGAGTTATACTATATTCCCCAGCCGGAACCCTGGAATTAGAGTTCTCTAATGTTGAACAGATGTGAACCCCTTCAATGGTAAGTTGCCCTTCGGTATACTCCCCAATAGTACGGGTTCTTGTGAGAACAAGATCGAGAGTTCTTGAGGCTTCTGGAACAAGCGAGCATACTCGAGCAGAGGGATGGAGATTTAGTGATATCGTTTTCATAAACAAGATATTGGGTTACTTCTTCAGATAGCGAATCACTTGGTGACGATTTTTCTTTCTGTTTCGCCTACACGAAACATGAATCCAAAAATCTTTGCCATTGCTGGTTTCTAATATCAATTGATCGAAATCTGTGTTTCGCTCAAGGAAATCGAACCAGCGTCTGGCTTCCTCCAGGTTCGTGTGACGACGGTTATCGTCCCAGGCTGTATAAGAGGTCAGTGGAAGTTGGATATCAGCGGCTTCGCCCAGAGTGTGTTGGGAGGCGTAGGCGCCACCAACCTTGATGTTGAGCTGGTTGCAGCGGTAGCCGGAGCTGATGACAATGGGACCGCCAACGAAGCTGCGGAGGGGTTCGAGGACTTCCTTGCAGAGTTGCTGGAGAACAGGAATATACTTAGATGGTACAGTGTTATCGATACCATACTTCTTGGCAGTCACTGACTGCTCGAATTCACGTAAAGTGAAGTGTTCTGTCAACTGAAGGTTGAGGGATGAGGGTTGAGAGATGAGGGATTTTCCCTCTGAAATAATCTTTGTCATAATGATATAAGTTTTATTTTACACATAAAATCACTTTGTTGCCACGGGAGATGGATTTGCGGATTCGCTCATAGAGAGCATCAAAAATATCTCTGGGTTTGATAATGCTACCAGGGCAGTTATAAACTCCTACGATAATGCTTCCATCGAGGCGGTTATGGACACCGTTGCCGGGCTTGATTTGCGGACACCAGCAGGGCAATGTAAGGTTGAGGGATGAGGGATTAGGGTTCTTGGACTGGCCAAGCGGCAGAGCCGAGCGGAGGGACCTTGGGCACCTGTCACATGGTGCATTTGGGTTAAGAACCGGCATCTTCCTGGAGTGATGCTTGCACTTGATGAGGGAGATGACATAGTCGCCTGAAGGAACAAGGGCAATGGCATTCTCGAGGGTGCTGCAGATCTTGGTTCCATCAATGGACAAAGAACCGTGAGTATACTCACCTTTGGTAAATAGTCGGGTAATAACAATTTTCATAAGTTTAACATTTAACATTTAACATGTAGAACTCTGAGAAGTCCTTACAACCTGCGGGCAATTGATAGCGAACCAGAGTGGGTAAGACCTTTTGAAGTTGAAGAAACAGCTTCTCTCCAGGAAGGTCGTTATCTGGATACATGGCGAAACGGATTTCCTTTTCCTGAGCCAAACCTTCAAGGAGTTTCGCATCTTTACGAGAGAGCAATGTGGCAGAAGGAATCGCAATGGCTTTGTGACCAGAGGATAACAGGCTCCAACAGTCGCTGGCTCCTTCTGCTATAAAAAGCGTCTCGCCAGGTTTGAGCAGATTGAGCACTGGCAGATTGTATATGGAGCATTGGGCTCCAGCTGGGAACCTGAATCTGGGGGCTGATGAAGGTTCTCGCCTTGCGAGCGAGCAAAGCTCGAGCTGAGGGTTGAGGGATGAGGGTTGAGGGAGATCATCCTTTGAACCTTGAACCTTGAACTTTGAACCATAGGCTAAATTCCTATTCTGGATACCAATCAGCTTACCATCACGAGAGTAGTAGGGTATCTGCAACCAAGGAACTCCTTGCTTGTCCTTCCAAGATGTTAAGCGGCACCAGCGGATGACGCGAGTGTCAAGTCTGCGTTCTTCAAACAAGAAGCGTCTGGCTTCTGTTGAAAGGAACGGACAAGCGAAAAACCTTTCATATCTGCTCGCATCAAAGGGTTTGGATAGTGAATGGTCGCTTCGCTCAAAATCGTTCGAAAATTGATTCGAAAATTTATCAAAATCAATAATAGACCCTGAACTATCACTAAGCCACTTACAAGCCTCTAAGAAGGACTTGTGCTCGTAGTGCATTACGAGGTCTATTGGACCACCACTGGCTCCACATACAAAACAACGATACCTGTTCTTTCGGACGGAAAACGTCAATGATGGATTAGAGTCATCGTGAAACGGACATAATGCTTTATGTCGGTTCACACTTATTCCAAGAGCGGATGCAACGCTCTCTATTGAAAGCTCGTTGAGCTTCATAATGTCAAACTTATCAAACATACTAGATCAATTTTAGATATTGGAACTTCTCTTTCTCCTCAATCCAATGGTTGGCTTTCCACTGGCTGACGAGGATGCGGTCGGGGGTGGCTACCTGGGCCTCTTGGATGAGGGCACGGAGCTGGTCACGACTGAATTCACGGGGCAGACGGTCAATGAGTTTGGGTCGGCCGGTGTCGGCACTCAAATCGACACGTCTTGCTTGTAAGTCCTCAAACGTCTTTCCCCAACGGGATAGGAGCATGCGCAAAATATAATCAGCCATATACTGATATATTTTTCTGCATCTCCTTTGGATGAGGGACAAGGGATGAGGGGTGAGGGACGTTGAAGGTTGAGAGTTCTCGCCTTCTTCGACAAGCGAAGCGACATGGTCGAGCGGTGAGCGAGCAGAGCTCGAGCGGAGGGATTCTCCTGCTTCCAGCAGGTATAGGTAGTAGCATAACGCCATGATGCGGAAGGCGGATACCGAGGAACGTTTGCGGAAGACATCGAGAGCGGAGGAGCCGGTTTGCAGGGCTTCCTTACCTTTCTGCTGGCACCAGCGACGGACGTCACGCTCTATCCAAGAGGTGTCAAGATAGAGCTCATCCTTTAGGGCACCCTCGGGGGTGTAGGTTTCTGCCATCAGGCGGTCCAGCATACCGTTGATGGACTGGATCTGCTCTGGGGTGTAGGGCTTGAACATAGCGCCATCTGCACCAATCTGGTCTTCCAACTGGCAGAGTACGGTTCGGGTGATGTTACCACCCTCCACAGCCTTCTTGTCCATATAGTCATCCAGTGCGCTGGGGGTGGCACAGAACATAGAGCAGATATTGATATCAGCAATGGCAGAGTAGGAGTTGTCGGAGGCGAAGTCCATACCGAAACGGCTGCCAAAGTCATAGGCGGTACGCATAATGGTGCGAAGGTTAGAGTAGGCTTGCTTGCCGGCATCGGTCACCTGGGCCAGCTCCTCGGCAAACATCCAGAAGGTGAGCACATCGCCCAGGTTGCGCTCGTAGAAGTCTGCACGCTTTACCAAGACGGTCTTGGAGATGGTGGCGGGAATGACACGGATAGTGGTCTTGGGTTCATCCTCCATCTTCTCGTTCTGGCCACGGTTGCGCCTGCGCTCACGATACTTCTGTTCCAGCCGGCGTTGCTCCTGGTCGTGGGCCTTGAGGGTATGATCCATCAGCAGGCGCTCAATATCAGCAGCAAACTGCTTACCGCTACTCTGAGGAGCCTCAATGATAACCTGCAGGAGCAGGGCACTCTGGCGCTGGCCATCGTAATAATAATTGAGGCGCACGCGGGTTGCCAGGGCGCACAGGGGGGCCAGGCAGGCTACAAAGCTGGGGAGCTTGCGGTTAGCGGGTGCGTTCATTACCACCTCCCTTATGATTGGGGGCAAGTCTTTGTCCCTCAGAGGGAGGAGGGTTGAGGGTTGAGAGTTGAGGGAATCGTCCTCGTTGAAGGAGGAGGGTTGATGGTTGAGAGTTCTTGGACTGGCCAAGCGGCAGAGCCGAGCGGAGGGAGTTTTCCCTGTACCCTGGTCCCTAGACCCTAAACCTTCAGAAGACCCTGAACCTTGATTGAATAAATTATCTTGCATACGAATATATTTTTATGAATAACAACATATTTGGATTTGAAAATCTGGCGGCTTATCAGCGGGCAATGGATCTCGTAGATAAGGTGTACGACCTGATGAAAGGTTTTCCGGCAGAAGAACGATATGCCCTTTGTGACCAGCTCCGAAGGGCTGTTGTGTCTGTACCATCCAACATCGCTGAAGGCCTGGGACGTATATCAAGCAAAGAGCAGGTTCGTTTCATAGAAATCTCATACGGCTCTCTCATGGAGACCTACTGCCAGCTGACTATAGCCAAACGTCGTAATTACATCACTGAAGACCAGTTTCGGGATGTGGTTGAGAGCATCGAGACCATCGCAAGACCATTATCCGGTCTCCGAAAATCCCTCAACCCTCAACCCTAGACCCTCAACCTTCATTAATCAATGATTGAAAAAGCAGTGAGTAACTCGGAATAGACACGGAAGGCAAACTCGTTGCGGTCGGCAATGGCAGAGGCATTGATAGTTCGCAGATGAACTTGATATTTGCCGTTCTGCATGTGGACTAAGCTGCAGTACTGGCCGTCAAACAACTTCGGATTGCGTTGGCAGCTTTTCCGCTGACAGCTCTCCTCGAAAATGAAATGGTCTTCGCCATCGCGCGTGAGCACACCATTGTAACACTGGCCCTCCACAAGGTGGGCATCGGTTTGCATCACGGTCTTGAGGTCAACGCACAAATTGACATTTTTCTTCATAAGGATAGAAATTTTATATACTCAGAAAAATTTGGTTTCAAGATTCAAGTTTCAAGATTCAAGAGTTTGAGAAGCTGGGGAACAGTTGCTTGATGACAGTCCCTATGGACTTGGGCTCACTTGAGTCATGAATCCTGAATCTTGAATCCCTCGTTGTGAGAGGGTGCAGGTTGCAAACTTCGATGATGTGATGCTGCAACGAGCGCAAGACGGGTTGCTGGAGTTCATCGAGCCCATTGCCCTCGAGATAGTCAAGAAGCGAGATACAAAGCTTCTGCTGATAGGGTCGCTTGACGATTCGCAGATAGGGCTTCAGGATGGCCTGCTGGTGCGGCTTCAAGTAGCCAAAGAGATCGGACTGAACCGATGCGGGAAATGAAAATGTTGTTTTTTCCATAATGAGATAAAAATTAAATTAAACAAATAGCGGTTTTGCCCGCAGTATCTGCCCTATAATCAGCAAGAAAGCATCCAACGGGGGTATAATACCGGATAATAGAGGAAGTATTATTTTAGGGTTGATGGACTAAGGTTGAGGGTTGATAGAGTAGGGAAACTATTACGAAATCACCCGAAAATATTATGAAAGATTAGAAAACTGGCACGAAGTATTATTTTGGTATTATGATACGAATGACAGAACAGGAAATAGCGCAAATGGATGCGGAATACAGCCACCATTACGTGCTATACAACGCCATACAGACCGCTGTGGAGGACTATGAAGGAAGCCGTGGCGGATTACGCGCTCCAGAGGTGTGGCGTGAGGTTCTGCTATTGGAGGAGCGCTTGCCCAAAGCCCCACGACCGGATAGGTTCATCTCCAGCGAACGCACCCGACTGAAGAAGGAGTTCAGAAGGTTCGTGATTCGTGGAGCTGGAGGAAAGACGTATTACGAATCCAAGGAAGACCGTACAGAAAAAGAGGTTGAGAGGAGTGTAGTATGCGTGCTGCTGGCATTCGGCATGAGATTGGCGAGCTATCCCGACGGGATGATAAACCCCTACGAGCGCATCATGGAGCGCATCCGACAGATGGCACTACAATGCGAAGATCTGGAAATGGTGGCGGCTTTTGCTAATGAATATTACGATGGTGAGGACGAAGAAGAGAAGCTGGGTAACTTTGTGCCAGAAGAGGATGTGTTGAAACCGCACGTTAAACCAAGGTTGACCAAAGAACTGCAATCCATTCACGACAGGATGAAGCGGGTGTTCAATTATTTCTGTTCAGTCTTGGAAGACGAAAGTACGATTAGTGATTATTGGGGAAAGGCGGGTTTCAGAGCTATCTGGGATGACCTATTGATGATGGAACCCATCCTGCGGGCATTGGAAAAGACTACCTCTATCACGAACACACTACTGGATGATGACATCAAGGAAGAAGACCCGTACTACATCGTGAAGAGCAAGGAGTATAACCTGCACTTAGTGCTGAACATCATCGGTGTGATGATGGAGCAAGGGGTGGTGAAATCGAACGCATCCACCATGCGAAAACTCTTCTTTAACGAGCAGTCGAAGGACAAGTATTTCCAGCCCACCAAATTCAAAGCATTCGAAACGAGCGATAGTGCCTTTGCCAGCGAAGTGATGTATAAGAGCATAGTAGAAATTATTAATAAACATAAGATTGAAATAACAGAGTAAGAGATAACGAATGAGCGAATTTACACTATACAACTTCCAGTGTTGTCCTATCCGTCCGAACATTCCAAGAGACAAGAATTCACAGGTCTTTGGGGTGGGCGATTTGGTGGCGTTGGACAAACAGGTGCTGGATAACATGACATACCATCAAGACATTATTGACCAGATATTGACCAAAGACTTGGAGCGATACTTTGAAAACCAAAAGAAATCGTTGAAGAACAAGGGCCAACTGGAGAAATGTCTGGCATTCTTCTATAACGGTAAGAGGTATTACTTCAAGGTGCTGCTGCCACATAAGGACAGCATGAGCAATGGCATCTATATGATTCGTATTGCTAATCCAAGGCATTCACCTCGTGAGGTGGATTTTGTGAGGATGCTGCAGCCCGACGAGCCGTCGGCTCTGGTGATTATCGATAACCGCAAAGACCAGCAACGTATACTGATAGAGCGTACACGAGCTTGGAGGGATACCGACTCGGTGCGCAATATCCTGCAATCGTGCATTGGTGATGTGTTGAGAAAACGCTATAATCTGGGAATAAGGATAGAACCCGTTTGGCAGAAGAACACCTTTGAGAATATTGTACGCTCGTATGGTGAGCGTATCAAGATGGTGGAGTTCTATGTGGGATATCCCAACATGGGACGCACGGGCGACAAGTTCCTGAATCCGCTGAAGGAGTCGCTTCGCGATACCTATGCATCTGCAACGGTACGCTATACTGTTCCGAAGCCTGCCGACCTGGGTATGAAGCCCAAACGTAAGAAGAAGGATGAGAAAACGAATCCGGAGGATGAACCGAGAAAGACGCTGGCCTTGCAGCCCGACGAACTTGACCCTCTGATGAACGAGATGGCAGAACATTGCCGTACCACCGGTCTGCCGATGAAGTTTGGACTGATAGACGGACATCAGTTAATTCTTGGGCGTGTACCCGAGGCGCAATTGAAACGCATGACACCCAAACAGCGAGAAATCTACGATGCTGTGAACGAGGTGTATAGTACCTATACCGCTCGCCTGAGCGATAAAGTGGCTCAGTTCGATGGACAGGATGACTTGTTCAATGGTGTAGAAGATCTCGTCACCGAGAAACTCAATGAGTTGAAAGAGGCCAAGGCGTGATGTTGACCATCGCTTGACATCGCTCTCGCTTAATCGCGATGTTAAATTGTTAATGTTAAAATAGAGGAGAGTTTAGGGTTGAGAGTTGAGGGATTTTGATAAGTGAATATGGATTTTCGCGCGTGCGCGAATTATTATTATATCTTAAGGTTTAGGGATTAGGGAGGAGAGATTAGGGAGTAAGTAGCTGAAATCCAGAGAGAAAAGTTGAGAGTTTAGGGCTGAGAGTTGAGGGAAAGTTGCGTTTTAACATTTAACATTTAACACCTCTCTCAGGACTGGGAATTTTTGATTTCACGGGGAGGAAAATTTTGTTTCCTCCCGAGGAAGTTCAAAAAGGCGCTCGCATGTTAAATGTTAAGCGTTTATCATCATATTTGAAATAAACATAAAACAGTAATAACAGTAATTACATTATGAGTGTATTTAAAGACAAGACCCTCCTGATTACAGGAGGTACAGGTAGTTTTGGTAATGCAGTGTTGAACCGTTTTCTGCGCACTGACATTGGTGAGATTCGAATCTTCTCACGTGACGAGAAGAAGCAGGATGATATGCGTCACGACTTCCAGGCGCGTATGCCGGAGGTAGCCAACAAGATTAAGTTCTACATTGGTGACGTGCGCAACAAGAGTACACTGAAGTATGCCATGAAAGGCGTTGACTATGTGTTCCATGCTGCTGCGCTGAAGCAGGTGCCCAGTTGCGAGTTCTTTCCGATGGAGGCTGTAAAGACCAATGTGATTGGTACAGACAATACACTGGATGCTGCTATTGATGCAGGCGTGAATTGCGTGATTTGCTTGAGCACCGATAAGGCTGCTTATCCTATCAACGCCATGGGTATTACCAAGGCGATTGAGGAGAAGATTGCAGTGGCTAAGAGCCGTTTGAGTGGCGACACCAAGATCTGTTGCACGCGTTATGGTAATGTGATGTGCTCACGTGGCTCTGTGATTCCTCTCTGGATTGACCAGATTCGCAAGGGTAATCCTATCACTTTGACGGAACCTTCAATGACACGTTTCATTATGTCTCTTGAAGAAGCTGTTGACCTTGTATTGTTCGCTTTTGAGAACGGTAAGAATGGTGACATTCTTGTGCAGAAAGCTCCAGCTTGCACCATCCAGACTCAGGCAGAGGCTGTGTGTGAGTTGTTTGGTGGTAAGAAAGAGGAGATTAAGGTGATTGGCATTCGTCACGGTGAGAAGATGTATGAGACGCTGCTGACGAAGGAGGAGGCTGCAAAGGCTATAGATATGGGCAACTTCTATGCAGTGCCTGCAGATAACCGTGACTTGAACTATGATAAGTATTTCAAGGAGGGTGATACAAAGCGTGCGTTGATTGATGAGTTCAACTCGAATAACACGAGGATCTTGAATCTGGAGGAAACGAAGGAGAAGATTGCAAGTCTCCAGTATATTCAGAATGAGTTGAACGGTATCCCTAATCTTGTGTAATTATGGCAGAGTTTAAGAATAATGGAAAGTTGAAGCTGCTGATAATCGTGGGTACCCGTCCCGAGATTATCCGTTTGGCAGCTGTAATTAATAAGTGCCGTCAGTACTTTGATACACTTTTGGCACACACCGGTCAGAACTATGACTATAACCTGAATGGGGTGTTCTTCAAGGACCTGAAGTTGGCTGATCCCGATGTGTATATGGAGGCTGTTGGCAATGACCTGGGCGAGACTATGGGTAATATCATTGCCAAGAGCTATCAACTGATGGCGGAGGTGAAGCCTGATGCAGTATTGGTATTGGGCGATACTAACAGCTGCCTCAGCGTGATTGGTGCCAAGCGCCTGCACATCCCTATTTTCCACATGGAGGCTGGCAACCGTTGCAAGGACGAGTGCTTGCCCGAGGAGACCAACCGCCGCATTGTGGACATTATTTCTGATGTAAACATGGCTTACTCTGAGCATGCACGTCGCTATTTGGCTGATACTGGTCTGCCCAAGGAGCGTACCTACGTTACTGGTAGCCCTATGGCTGAGGTGCTGCATCAGAACCTTGCTGAGATAGAGGCAAGTGACATTCACAAACGTTTGGGCTTAGAGAAAGGCAAGTACATTCTGCTGTCTGCCCACCGTGAAGAGAATATTGATACAGAGAAGAACTTCCTTTCGCTGTTCAATGCTATCAATAAGATGGCAGAGAAGTATGATATGCCAATATTATACTCCTGTCATCCCAGGAGTAGGAAAAGGATTCAAGATTCAGGTTTTAAGTTAGATTCTCGCGTGATTCAGCACGAGCCTCTGGGCTTCCACGACTACAATTGCCTTCAGATGAATGCTTTCTGCGTCGTGTCCGATAGTGGTACTCTGCCCGAAGAGAGCTCATTCTTTACCTCTGTTGGTTATCCTTTCCCTGCTGTATGTATCCGCACTTCTACAGAGCGCCCCGAGGCTTTGGATAAGGGTTGCTTTGTGCTGAGCGGTATTGATACGGTTGGCTTGCTGCAGAGTGTTGATATAGCTGTAAGTCTGATTAAGGATGGACATCAGGGCATTCCTGTGCCTGACTATGTGGATGAGAACGTATCAACCAAGGTGGTGCGTATCATTCAGAGCTACGTAGGTGTTGTAAATAAGATGGTTTGGAGAAAAGAGATTTAAGCATGAAGATTCTTGTTACAGGTGCTAAAGGTTTCGTAGGCAAAAACCTTTGTGCTGCATTGAAGAATATCAAAGATGGTAAGGACAGAAGATTCCCTGACCTTGCCATTGAAGATGTTTATGAGTATGATATAGATACAGATCCTGCTTTGTTGGATACCTTCTGCAAGGATGCTGGCTTCGTGTTTAACCTCGCTGGTGTAAATCGTCCGCAGAATCAAGAAGAGTTTATGCAGGGCAATTTTGGCTTTGCCAGCACCTTGCTGGATACATTGAAGAAGCACGGAAACAAATGTCCCGTGATGTTGTCATCAAGCCAGCAGGCTTCATTGACTGGGAGGTTTGGTAACTCTGAATATGGTCGCTCGAAGAAAGCCGGTGAAGACTTGTTTTTGGAGTACGGCAAAGAGACCGGTGCAGATGTACATGTGTACCGTTTTCCTAACCTCTTTGGTAAGTGGTGTAGACCTAATTACAATTCAGCAGTAGCAACCTTCTGCAATGCCTTTGCCAACGACCTGCCATATACGGTAAACGATCCGTCAGTTGAGCTGGAGTTGCTGTATATTGATGACCTTGTGGACGAAATGATTGCCTGTCTGAAGGGTGAAGAGCATCATTGTGAGTTCGATGGTCTTGATGTGTTACCACAAGCAGATGGTAAGTATTGCTATGTACCTACTACTCATAAGGCAACTTTGGGTGAGATTATCGAGCTCTTAAAGAGTTTTGCTGAGCAGCCTAAGACACTCATGATACCAGAGATTCCTACAGGTTCATTTGCAAAGAAACTGTATTCTACTTATCTGAGTTACCTGCCCAAGGAGAAAGTGGCCTTCCCCTTGAAGATGAATGTGGACGACCGTGGTTCGTTCACAGAATTGGTACATACGCTCAATGCTGGTCAGGTTTCGATTAATATTTCAAAGCCGGGTATCACCAAAGGGCAGCACTGGCACAACACCAAATGGGAGTTCTTCATTGTCGTTGCAGGACACGGCCTGATTCAGGAACGCAAACTGGGAACGGATGAGGTGATAGAGTTTGAAGTCTCGGGTGACAATATCCAGTGCATCCACATGCTGCCTGGCTATACGCACAATATCATCAACCTCTCAGACACAGAGAATCTCGTAACAGTGATGTACTGCAACGAGATTTTTGATCCCAACAAACCGGATACATTCTTTGAAAAGGTGTGAAAGTATCTAGTTTTAGGCTTCAAAAAGGTCGGTGCTTAGGCATCGGCCTTTTTTTGTCCCTGCACGCAATCCCGGACACGGGATGCGCGCCCCGCGGGACAACCCGCTGCCGGGTGGGGGAAAAGCCGTAATTTTGCACTTAGAAAGCGCGAGGTCAGGCTGCGCCTCAGCAATTGAAATTCATTTCATTGCGTTGATGGACATCGACTTCGGACGCGACTCGGCAATGCTCAAGCATGCTTGGATTGCCCTCGCTGCTCCCTCGGTTCGGCTTGCACTGACCTTGCACTGTGTATCAAAATGTTATTTACTATGGCAATCAAAGTTAAGGCTATTGAACGCAACGTGGCGTTCGACAAAAACTCGGAGAAGTGGGCGTACGTGCTGCAGCCCGAACTCTACAGCAAGCTCTCGCAGAGCAAGGTAATCACGGAGGCTGCCCTGCGCAGCGGCATCTCGAAGGGTGCTATCAACGCGGCCTGGGACGCTATCGGCGAGGTAATCAAGGCGTGGGCCACGGAGGGGCACGCGGTGGCCATCCCCGGACTGGGCAGCATGCGCTTCGGCCTGCGGAGCAAGAGCATCGCGGACGTGAACAAGGTGGGCAGCGACCTCATCACCACGCGTCGCGTGATCTTCGTCCCCAACGTGGACATCAAGGATGAGCTGAAGCGCACCAGCATCAACATCACCTGCTACGACCGCAACGGTGAACTGGTGAAGCGCGTGACCTCGAGCGATGAGGGTAACGTGGAGGACCCGGAGGAGGAGGATTCTAACGATAACGTTAACCCTAACGTTAACCCTAACCCTAACGATAACACCAACGATAACCCGGGGGATGGTAGCATCATCGATGGTACGGACGAAGGGTGATGGCTGAAGTCTGAAGGCTGAGGGCTGAAGGCTGAAGTTTGAAGGCTGAAGGCTGAAGTTTAAGTGTGAAGAGTGGGGCGGGGTGCCCGCCCTGCTCTTAACTAATTCAATTATGATGACACTGGATTATACGGCCATTGTACTGGCAGTGCTGACGATGGTGAGCGGTTGGGTGACCTGGTTCCAGGACCGCCGCAAACACAAGCAGGAGGTGGAGGGTCTGAAGGCGGACAACCGCCAGAAGGACTTGGATCTGAGTAAGGATTACGTGACGGAGTGGAGAACCTATATCGCTGAGCCCTTGCAGCGGGAGGTGAGCGAACTCCGGAACGAAGTGGCACAGTTGCGCCATGCGATCGAGCTGGTTAGCGATTGCCCTCACAGGGATGCTTGCCCTGTGCGTGAGCAGCTGCGGAACGACTCGAAGGGTTAGCTCGGAGGTCCGAAGCCAGATGTATGAAGTGACAAGGGACACGGTCAGGGAGGAAGTAGCGTTGATGGTTCACGACACGATTCGTGAGGTAACGACCATCACAATCCGGCAAAACGAGGCTGGTGACACTCTCAAGGTGACGCAGATAACGGACCGGGACCGCATCCGCTCGAAGGCTGATGTTAGAAGTAAGAGGGAAGTGGTGAGAGTAGAGCGTGACACGGTTTATGTGGAACGGAGAGACTCCGTTCTAGTTAAGAGTGAAGAGCGAAGAGTGAAGAGTTCCATCAGCCATCATACCTCAGCCCTCATCCATCTTTTGAAGTGGGTGTTTGCTGTGATATGCGCCATCGTGGTGTTGATCATCACAATTAAGGTGAGGGATGAACGAAGGCTGAGGGCTGAGGTCTGAAGGAGGAAGGATGAGGGCTGAAGTGTGAGGGCTGAAGGATGAGGGCTGATGGCTGAAGTATGAAGGCTGAGGGCTGAAGTCGGAGGGCTGAAGAAAAGTAATTTTATTTTAATATAAGGAATGAGGTCGGGATTGTCCTGGCCTCATTTTTTTGTGAATAATGTTGTGTTGTATTTGGGAATTTTGTATCTTTGCAGAAGAAATTAAATAATTACGAGTATG
>OCVV010997094.1_pt1 | contig 15923 bp, 11 predicted proteins | sample 1539721 | NCBI WGS metagenome assembly OCVV01 (sample SAMN02144230, study PRJEB22623) | gut metagenome | biome: sheep rumen | host: Ovis aries | place: New Zealand
TGTTCCATGTCGTCCATTTTGCATCTGACATACTATTTGCTACAAAATATGTAAATTTACAATCTGGGCATGATTCTATTGTTCCTTGTGATGGTTCTTCTACCCATATTCCTTCATTACTTTCGGCTTTTATTTTAAAACTTATTGGTGTTCCACTTGTTTGGAAACTATTCCATTCAGTTGTTGTAAATACTGTCCTTCCATTTACCCAAGTGCTAGTTGTCCCATTAGTATATTCTGTAACTATTCCGGCATTAACTAATAGTGTTATTTGTTCACCTGTTAAATCTTCATTATCGATTGCTTCTTGTAAAGATTCAACACTAGCACAATATGTACTGGCATCTGTTACACCATTTAATACATTTTCACAATTTGATGAACTAAATTCACTTGTTTTTACTTTCTGCATTGTTCCTTCTGGATACGTATCAGATATCGCTATTCTATCAGCATCTATATAGGCTTTAATGGTTAATGTTCCATTAATACCTGTTTCACCGTTATCAATATATCCTACTAATATTTGTTTACCTTCTTCTACTTTCCCTGTTGCTGTTAAAGTATAGATACTCGCATCTTTATTATTTCTTGCGTTCCAATAATCATTACTTGCATTTCCTATAACGGCATCTGTATTTGCCGTATATGTTGCGATATAATTTATTGGTATTTTCTTACCATTAAAAGTATCATTGACACTAGTTAAAGTTATTTCAAATTCCTCTCCATCAGTATATGTTGTATCTCCTGTAATAGCAACAGTTACACTATCTAGATTATTGAGGTTAACTTCCGTACTTTTAACCGGAAAAATATTAGTAAGTTGTAAACTACCATCTTGTTCACTATTAAAATATATCCTACCCGTTTTAATATTATTGGCACTACCCGTTCTTGTATAGTTAAAGAAAGCATATGTTACTGTTCCTAACATTAATACTAGGGTAAATATTCCAATTACTATTAACATTTGTTTTTTAGTTTTAATCATATGACACCTCTACTCTTATAATTTAATAAGAAAAAGAAAAAAACGCAATATATTTGACATTGAATTTTTCCATCTTTACATTACTTTACATAATAATTAAAAATAATAAACTTATTTTTAAATTATATAATACGAACAAAATGTCCGAGTTTTACATTAAAATGGTGCCGACTGAGGGATTTGAACCCCCGACCTACGCGTTACGAATGCGTTGCACTACCACTGTGCTAAGTCGGCGTTTAAAGATGCTTTATTTTAAAGCATCCTTTCTAGAAAAGTTAAGTCTTCCTTTATTATCTGTACCAATAGCTTTAACTAAAATTTCATCTCCTAGTTTAACAACATCTTCTACCTTTTCAACATGTTCTTTACTAAGTTTTGAAATATGAACTAATCCTTCACAACCTGGCCATACTTCAACAAAGCAACCAAAGTTTTCGATTTTAACAACTTTAGCTGGATATATTTGACCTTCTTCAACTTCACGAGTTAAGTCTTTAATCCAAGCAGCTGCTTTATTTATTATATCACGATCCATGTGATAAATCATTACTCTTCCATCATCTTCAATTTCAATTTTTACAGCACGAACATCATTAACACTATCAACATTACTTGTTTCACAAATAATCTTGGTAATCATATCTCCGCCTTTACCAATAACATCCTTAATTTTATCGGGATTTATCATAAATGTTTCCATCTTAGGAGCATATTCAGATACTTCATCTCTTGGTTTAGCAATTTGTTTTTCCATTACATCCAAAATTTCTTGTCTAGCATCATGTGCTTGAGCTAAAGCTTCTTTTAAAATTTCTTTAGTAATTCCTTTAATTTTAATATCCATTTGTAGTGAACAAATACCATTTCTTGTTCCACCTACTTTAAAATCCATATCACCAAGATGATCTTCCATACCTTGAATATCAGTAAGAATCGTATAATCTTTTCCATCTTTTGAAGTAATTAATCCCATTGCAATTCCTGCAACTGGTGCTTTAATTGGAACACCAGCAGCCATTAAACTCATACATCCTGCACAAATGGTAGCTTGACTAGATGATCCGTTACTTTCCAAAATCTCTGATACTACACGAACAGTATATGGGAATTCTTCTTCACTTGGCATAACTTGAGATAAACATCTTTCTCCCAAGGCACCATGTCCAATCTCGCGTCGTCCTGGTGAACCATAACGACCAGTCTCTCCTACTGAGAAAGCTGGGAAGTTATAATGTAACATAAATCTTTTTTCAGTTTCTAAACTTAATCCATCCAAAATTTGATTTTCATTAAGAGCTCCTAATGTTGTTACAGCTAATGCCTGAGTCTCACCTCTTGTAAATAATGCTGAACCATGGGTTCTAGGAAGTAAATCAATAGCTGTAGATAGTGGGCGAATTTCTGTCATTTTTCGGCCATCACTTCGTGTTTTTTCATTAACAGTTATACTTCTAAAAATATCATACTCAATATTTTCTAATATTAATTTAACTTTGGTAAGCAATAAGGTTAATTCATCACTATCTAGTTTTCCCTTATTTTCATTTTCGTATTTTGCTACAATCTCTTCCTTAACAGCATCAATTGATGCATATTTTTCTAATTTTTCTTTAATACGCATTGCATGGTCTAATCTTTCACTTGCTAACTCTGTGATTTCTTTAACTAAGTAATCGTCAAGTTCAATATGTTCATATTCCATTTTTTCTTCACCAATTTCTTTGATGATTTCTTCTTGAAATTCACATAATTCGCGAACAGCTTCGTGACCAAACATTAAGGCTTCTAGCATATCATCTTCATTAACTTCTTTAGCACCAGCCTCCACCATATTAATAGCTTGCTTTGTCCCAGCAACAGTTAAATCTAAGTCACTTACTTCCAATTCATCAGGTGTTGGATTAATAATAAACTTTCCATCTACTCGACCTACTTTTACTCCAGCAATTGGTCCATCAAAAGGTATTTTACTAATACATGTTGCAAGACTTGAACCAAACATTGCGGATAGTTCTGGTGAATTATTAGTATCAACTGATAAAACTGTGTTCACTATTTGAACTTCATTACGAAAATCTTCTGGGAACATTGGTCTCATTGGGCGATCTATCATTCTAGCAGCTAGTGTTGCTGCATCAGTAGGACGTCCTTCTCTCTTAATAAAACCACCTGGTATTTTACCAACTGAATAAAGCTTTTCTTGATATAATACCATTAACGGAAAAAAATCCGATAGAATATTAGCTGTTTTACTAACTACTGCAGTTGATAAAATAACGGTATCACCATATCTAACTAAAACAGACCCATGTGCTTGCTTAGCAAGTTCACCATTTTCTACTACTATTTTTCTTCCATAAAATTCTTTTTCAAATACTCTCTTCATTACTACGTCTCCCTTTTATCAAAAATAAAGACACTATAAAAACAGTGTCTACTTTCTTAATCCTAATTTTTTAACTAAAGCACGGTATCTTTGTACATCATTTTTAGCTAAGTAATTTAATAAACTTTTTCTGTGTCCAACCATTTTTAATAATCCACGATTTGAATGATAATCATGTTTATGTACTTTTAAATGCTCATTTAAGTCATTAATTCTCTTAGTTAGCAAAGCAACTTGTACTTCAATAGAACCAGTGTCATTCTTATCTAATTGAAATTTTTCAATTAACTTGGTTTTTTCATCTTTTGTTAAAGCCATAATTCCTCCTTAATAATTTATTCACCAAATCGGAGTTAAGGACGAGGATTCCATTAACTACGAAATAGTAGCAATATAAATATACTCTATATTTCAAAATAAATCAAGATTTTTTTATTTTATTTTGACGTATTCTTCACTTTTTATATCAACATTATAAATAACTTTCAATAAATTAACCATTTCTAAGTATATTTCTAATGCTTCATTATATTGTTTTTCTTTTATTTTTTCTAAAACACGAATCAAGAATACTTGAATTAATCTTTCACACAATTCTTTAGAATCACTATCATTTATTAATAGTTCTGCAATTTTAGGTCCAATAATGTCATATTGTGCTAATATCTCATTATATCTATCATCCTTTTCTAAAACATTAATGCGAAAATTATGAAGAAGAGAAACACACTCATATTTATCACTCAATCCTAATTTACTCATGATTGCACTAACAATATACCAACGATGATTCAAATCATAATAATCTTTATATTGATCGTATTTATAATAGCAACATTTAGGCTCATTTAAATTATAATACTGTCCACGATAAGTACATTTGCAATTATCCTTTGTTCTAACATAATCATTAGTATTCATATTAACACATGAACCACATCTTCCATCATATGTATTCATTCTAACCTCAACCTCCAATTTGTCAATTATTGTACACTTTTTATCTTTCTTTGTCAATTATTATTTTATAACTATATTAACAAGTTTTTTAGGAACAATAATTACTTTAACTATCTCTTTATCTTGAAGATAATTTTGAACATTTGGTATTTTTTTAGCAAGTGTTTCCATTTCATCTTTTGATAAATCATCACAAACCATTACTTTACCACGCACTTTACCATTAACTTGTACCACCATTTCATACTCATTTTCAATCGTCTTATCTTCATCATAAGTTGGCCAAGGTTCATTAGCTATTGTATTATCATGACCTAACTTTTCCCAAAGTTCCTCTGTAATATGAGGACATACAGGATTAAATAGTTTTAAAAATCCTTCCATATACTCTTTAGGCAATTCTTTTTCTTTATAACAAGCATTAATGAATATCATCATGCTACTAATAGCTGTATTAATAGCAATATTTTCATAATCATTAGTAACTTTTTTTACCGTTTGATGATATATTTTCTCTAAATTATGGTTAGGTTCATCAGTAATTTTAGTTTCCATGAATAGACGATATACTCTATCAATGAAACGACGACTACCACGTACTCCTTCTGTATTCCATGGTTTATCTGCTTCTAATGGTCCCATAAACATTTCATAAAGTCGTAAGGTATCTGCACCATATTCTTGAACAATATCATTAGGATTTACAACAAACTCAGGAAATCTCTTACCCATTTTAATACCATTACTTCCTAAAATCATTCCTTGATGAACTAATTTTTTAAATGGTTCAGCACATGGAACTAATCCTTTATCATATAAATAATGATTCCACATACGAGAATATAAAAGATGACCTACGGCATGTTCAGGACCACCAATATAAAGGTCAACTGGCATCCAATGTTTTAATAGTTCATAACTAGCAAATTCTTGATTATTATCTGGGTCAATATATCGTAAGAAATACCAACTTGAACCAGCTGAACCAGGCATTGTATTGGTCTCACGAACCCCCTTAATACCATTTATGGTAACATTTTTCCATGAATTGGCATTTTCAAGTGGAGCTTTTCCATTATGAGCTTTATAATCATCCATAATTGGAAGTATTAATGGAAGTTCATCATCACTTAATGCCACCATATCACCATTTTCTAAATGAACAATAGGAACAGGTTCTCCCCAATATCGTTGACGAGCAAAAATCCATTCACGAAGTCGATAATTTATTCTTTTCTTCCCAATACCTTTCTCTTCTAAAAAGCTAATCATTTGATTTATAGCATCTTCCTTATTTAAACCATTTAAAAAGCCAGAATTAATATGCGTACCATCTAAAACATAAGCTTCTTTTAAAATATCTCCGCCTTCCAATACAGGAATGATTTCTAAATTAAATTTTTTAGCAAAGGCATAATCACGTTCATCATGAGCAGGTACTGCCATAATAGCACCTGTTCCATAACTCATTAAAACATAATCACTAATCCATATTGGAATTAACTTGTTATTAACAGGATTAATGGCATAACTTCCAGTAAATACACCAGTTTTTTCTTTATTAAGTTCTACTCTTTCGAAATCAGATTTTTTAGCTACTTCTTCTTGATATTTTAAAACCATTTTTTTATTTTCATTGGTAGTAATTTTATCCACTAATGGATGTTCTGGAGATAATACACAATATGTTGCACCGAATAAAGTATCACACCTCGTAGTAAAAACTTTAAAATCATAATTCGTTTCAGATACTTTGAATACTACTTCAGCCCCAATACTTTTACCAATCCAATTACGTTGGATTTCTTTAGTTGATTCTGGCCAATCCAAATCATCTAATCCCTCAAGTAACTTTTCTGCATATTTGGGGATATCTATAACCCATTGACGCATATTTTTACGAATTACAGGATATCCTCCCCTTTCACTTTTTCCATTAATTACTTCATCATTTGATAAAACTGTTCCTAATTTTGGACACCAATTAACTGGCATATCAATACATTTAGCTAGATTATCCTCATATAGCTTTTTAAATATCCACTGTGTCCATTTATAATACTTAGGATCACTTGTAGATATTTCCCTTGACCAATCATAAGAAAAACCTAACATTTTAAGTTGACTTCGAAAAGTTTTAATATTTTCTTCTGTAAAAACACTTGGATTATTACCCGTTTTTATAGCATACTGTTCAGCAGGTAAACCAAAAGAATCATATCCCATAGGATGCAAAACATTATATCCTTGCATTTTTTTCATACGTGAAATAACATCAGTAGCTGTATAACCTTCTGGATGTCCTGCATGAAGACCTACACCTGATGGATATGGAAACATATCCAATGCATAAAACTTTGGTTTAGAAAAATCCCATACATCCGTCTTAAATGTTTCATTTTTCTCCCAATACTCCTGCCACTTTTTTTCTACTTCTAAATGATTATACATATATCCTCCTAAATAATAAAAGAATCTTAAATCTAAGGACGATTATTTCGCGTTACCACCTTAGTTCAGACTCTTCTGCACTCAAAATTTTAACGAATTTCTCCGATTCAATCTAGAAACAAGTTCATCTATTATTTTTATCTTTTCCCACCATATAAGACTCTCTTTAAAAGAATATATAGATTACTACTTTCCCATCAACTTGAATATATAGGTATCCTAACATAAACAAAAGATTATGTCAATTAACTTATTAATAAATCTTTAAATTATTATTTCCAACTATGATTGGCAAATTATTTAATACCTCATCATATGTTCCGTAACCCTTAGTTTCTAAATACCTAATCATCTTATCTTTTATATTATAATCAACTATTTGATTAATTAATCTATTAAACTCTAGATTATATTGACTAACTGTATCATAATAATTATAAACATAAATTGAATAGTGTCCATTATTAACATTAACAACATAATATTTTGGATAGATAGCATATGTATCACGTGCTACAATAACTTTACCATTTTCTGGTCTCACATCAAAACTATTTTCTTGTATATCAGCTAAATAACTATCCTCATTTTTTTTATTAATCAATAGTAAAAAGGCTAACGTAAATGCAATAATTACAATAAACAAATATAAAACTTTCATACTATTATTTTCTTTTTTCTTTTTCTTCTTTTCCATTATCTCACCTATCCTATGTTCATTATATCATATTTTTTAGATAAAACAATGAAAAAAAAGCATTTTTCAATGCTTTATCCTCTTTTAACAAATCGTTCAAAATTTTGGATTTCACTTGTTGATATATCCGTTTTTAAAAGTTCTTGAAATAGATTTTTTTGTTCCCTTGATAATTTAGATGGAGTAACTACTTTGTAAATAATATACATGTCTCCTTGATGATTAGTTGTGGCATTTTTTATTCCTTTTCCCTTGATTCTTTCCTTATCACCAGTTTCTGTGCCAGCTGGAACTTGAACAGTAACTACTGATGAAATCGTACGAATATCTTTTTTACAACCAAGAGCTGCTTCAGCCATATTAACTGGAACCTCTAGAATAATATCATCACCATTTCTTTCAAAATAATCATGATTTGCCACTTGAAATTCTAAATACAAGTCACCATTTTCGCCACCATTGGGACTAGCTTCACCTTTACCACTTAAACGTAGACGCATACCATTATCAATTCCACTAGGTATTTTAACAGTAACTGTCTTATTTTGGCGGATTTTTCCTTCTCCATGACATTTCGTGCATTTTCTTTTAAAAGTAGAACCCTCTCCACCACATACTGAACATGTTGTTTTAGTCATAAAGGTACCAAAAAGAGTCCTTTGTTCACTAGTCACAGTTCCTTTTCCATGACAATTAGTACAAGTAGTTTTTTCAAAACCACCTTCCCCATTACAATCAGGGCACTTTTCATTAACATCAAGTTTTAAATCTTTTTCACATCCAAAAACGGCCTCTTCAAAAGTAAGCTTTACTTCTTTTAGTAAATCACTTCCTCTTGTTTTTCGATTTCCTCGACCGCGTGATGAATAACCAAAGCCTCCACCGAACATATTACCTAAAATATCATCTAAATTGATATCGAAATCTGAAAAATCAAAACCACCAGCTCCAAAGCCTTGTGCACCATTATTATCAAAAGCTGCATGACCAAATTGATCATATTTGCTTCTTTTATCTTTATCTATTAAAACTGCATACGCCTCTTGAACTTCTTTAAACTTAGCAGGAGCATCAGGGTCTTTATTAATATCTGGATGATACTTTTTAGCTAATTTACGAAAAGCACTTTTAATTTCATCATCTGTTGCATTTTTCGAGACACCAAGTACTTCATAATAATCTCTTTTTTCCATTTAACTTCACCTAATTTCTATATATTTCTTGAAAGGTACTTATATACTTATCAAAAGTTTTAATTGCTTCATTATAAACATCATTATCATAAATAGATACACCAGCTACTTCTAATTCTTCTGCAGGATACATGCTTCCACCTGTTTTTAAAAAGTTTAAGTATTTTTCTTTAGCACCTTCTTCATTATTTAAAATGCCATTAACTATTTTTGTAGCACAAGAAAGACCAATTGCATACTTATATACATAAAAATTATAGTAAAAATGTGGTATACGCATCCATTCATTTTTAATTAATTCATCACAGACAACATCTTTACCAAAATATTTTTTTACAAGTTTATAATAATTATTGCTTAAAAATTCATTTGTTAAAACTTCACCATTTTCACAAGATTTATGCATATCTCTTTCAAACTCGGCAAACATTATTTGACGAAAAATTGTTCCTTTGTATAATTCTAATAGTTCATTAATCAAAAATAATTTTTCTTCTTTATTATCAGTATGTTCAATTAAATAATGAACCAATAATAATTCATTCACCGTTGAAGCCACTTCTGCAACAAAAATATTATAACTTGACAAATTATATGGTTGATTATGACATGAATAATATGTATGCATTGAATGACCTAACTCATGAGCAAGCGTTGTTACATCACCATATTTACCTTCAAAGTTTAATAGGACATATGGTTTTGTATCATAAAATCCACTAGAATAGGCACCGCCTCTTTTACCTTTATTATTATAAATATCAATCCAACGTTCATCAAAAGCTTTTGATAAATTATGAAGGTAATCATCTCCTAAAATGCTTAAAGCTTTCATTACAATTTTTTTTGCTTCAGAGAAAGTATACTGCTTTGTAACACTTTTTACCATTGGTACATAAATATCATATAAGTGCATTTCATCTAATTTCAACACTTCTTTTTTTAAAGCGTAATATTTATATAAAATATTTAATTTTTTATTAACCGTATCAATTAAATTATTATAAACACTAACTGGTATATTATCTATATGTAAACTTGCTTCAATACTAGAATTAAAGTTCTTGACTTTAGCCATACTAGTTAGTAATTCAACATTACCACTAAAAGTTTTGGCTAACGTATTTTTATAATTAGAATATGTACCGAGAAGTTTTTCAAATGCATCCCGTCTTACATCACGATTATCACTTCTAATATATGTATTATAGTTACTTTCTGTTAATTCAACATTTTCTCCATCGACCATAATATCTGGAAAAGTTATATCAGCATCAGTCAATGCCTCAAACGTCTCATCAGCAATAAAACATTTAGATAAATTAGATAACAATTCTTCTTTTTCCTCACTTAACGAATGATCTTGTTCACGATAAATATTTTCTAAATTAAAACGATATTTACGCAGTTTACTATTTTCATTAAGAAATTTTTTAACCGTTTCATAATTTCCTTTTAGTAACTCTGGTAGCACAAAACTTGACAAAACATTGTATTCTTGTAAAAGATTACTAACTTTTCCCTCACGAGCTTGTGACGCTGTACTTGTCGTATCAACATCTAATGATAAATGAGCATAATAATATAATTTATAAAGCATCCTTTCCATTTTGTCATCAAACTCTAAATATGAAAGAAGCATATCACTACTTTCTAATAATTTTCCCTTGTAGGAAGATATTTTTTTTATTTCTTCTTGTGACTTTTTTAAACTTTTATTAAAATCATCCTCATTCTTAAAAATATATGATAAATCCCAAGTATCAGCTACATCTATTTCATCTCGTTTTTTTTGTCTCATATTTTCCCTTTCATAGATAAGTAAAGGTCCTAGTAATCTAGGACTTTACTTTTATTTTTCTTCATAACTTGCATCTTGTACATCATCTTTTGAATTATCTTTAGCATTAGATGTTTCATCATTTGATTGATTTGCTTGTTCTTTTTGAATATTTTCATACACTTTTGTTGCAAGTGCCATTGCTTTTTCTTGTAATTTATCTTTCTTTGTTTTAATTTCTTCAATATCTTTCTTATCTAACGCTTCACGTAATTCTTTAATTAAAGATTCTGCTTCTGTTTTCTCTGAATCAGTTATCTTATCGCCTAAATCTTTAATAGATTTTTCTGTTTGGAAAACAAGTTGCTCTGCTTCATTTACAAGATCAGCTTCCTCTTTACGACGTTTATCTTCTTCTGCATGTTCTTCAGCTTCCTTACGCATTCTTTCGATTTCGTCATCTGTTAAATTAGTGTTGGAAGTAATTGTAATAGATTGACTCTTATTCGTTCCTAAATCTTTAGCTGATACATTAACAATACCATTGGCATCAATATCAAACTTAACTTCAATTTGTGGAACACCTCTTGGAGCTGCTGGTATACCTGTTAATTGGAAGTTACCAAGAGTTTTATTATCAGCTGCCATACTACGTTCTCCTTGAAGAACATGAATATCAACAGCAGGTTGATTATCAGCAGCTGTAGAGAATACTTGTGACTTACTAGTTGGAATAGTCGTATTTCTTGGAATTAGTACTGTCATAACACCACCTAGTGTTTCAATACCTAAAGATAATGGTGTAACATCAAGAAGGACAATATCATTAACTTCACCAGTTAATACACCACCTTGAATAGCAGCACCCATTGCAACAACTTCATCAGGATTAACCTCACGACTTGGTTCTTTTCCTAATTCATTTTTTACTAAATCATAAACCATAGGGATACGTGTTGAACCACCAACGAAAATAACTTTATCAATATCATCCTTAGTCATTTTTGCATCTTTTAAAGCATCTCTTACTGGTTTTAATGTACTTTCAACTAAATCACGAATCAAGTCTTCAAATTTAGCACGAGTTAAACTAATATCTAAATGAAGTGGTCCATCATCACTTTGTGAAATAAATGGAGCTGATATCTGAGTTGTTGTCATGCTTGACAAATCCTTTTTAGCTTTTTCTGATATCTCTTTTAATCTTTGCATAGCCATTTTATCTTTTGATAAATCAACACCATTTTCTTTTTTAAATTCACTTACCAAATAATCCATTAAGCGATTATCAAAATCATCTCCACCTAATTTATTATTACCAGCTGTTGATTTTACTTCAAATACACCATCACCAAGCTCAAGAATTGATACATCAAATGTACCACCACCAAGGTCATAAACTAAAACAGTTTGAGATTTATCTTGTTTATCAAGACCATATGCTAATGCTGCAGCTGTTGGTTCATTAATAATTCTTTCAACATTAAGTCCAGCAATTTTACCTGCATTTTTTGTAGCTTGTCTTTGTGCATCATTAAAGTATGCTGGAACAGTAATAACGGCACGATCTACTTTTTCTCCAAGATATTTTTCAGCATAATCTTTCATGTAAGATAAAATCATGGCAGATATTTCCTCTGGTGTATATTCCTTATCCTCTAATTTTGTTTTTTCACTTGTTCCCATTAAACGTTTAACAGAACTTTTAGTATTTGGATTAGTAATAGCTTGACGCTTTGCTGCATCACCTACTATTCTTTCTCCTTTTTTGAAAGATACAACAGATGGTGTTGTACGATTTCCTTCTGGGTTTGGTATTACTGTTGCACTTCCTCCTTCTAGTACAGCAACGCAAGAGTTTGTTGTACCTAAATCAATTCCTATAATTTTACTCATAATTTATCATTCCTTTCTTTATTTTTTTTATTATTTTTTTGAGTTTATATTATATTAATATAATCATTCATTGTTATTTTTTTCTTATTAGCGTCATCTGTATTACTAAATCTATATTTACAATACATTATCCGCCAATTAATATTTATTCACTTACTTTAACCAAAGCCGGTCTTAAGAGTTTATCTTTTAACATATACCCTTTTTGTAACACTTCAATTACCATACCAGGTTCTACTCCATCACGATGTTCAGTCATTAAGGCTTGTGATGTATTATGATTAAACTCTTTATTTAAGCAATCTATTTCATGTACTTCAAATTTATTAAGTATATTTATTAAATTATTATACATAATACGAAAACCTTCTAAGTATTTTTTCACATCATCTGATAACCTATCACTAGGAACATTTAAAGCCCGTTCCAAACTATCAACAATTGTTATTATCTCACTCGATAAATCAAAATTTTGATATTTTAATAGATTTCTTGTCTCCTCTTCTCGACGACGTTTATAATTAGCAAATTCCGCTTGTTGATATAATAATTTATTTTGTAGTTCTTGAACGTTTTCAGAAAGACTTTTAATCATTTCGTCTTTTTTATCTTTTTCTTCTTTATTTTCCTGTCTTTTAATCTTTCTTTCGTGCTTTTTCTTTAATTCTTCTAATTTTTCTTTTTTTTCATCCATGATTATCACCTTCTATTTGTTTTTTGATATATTCAAGCAAATTCACAACTCGAGAGTATTCCATTCTTTTTGGTCCAATAATAGCGATTGTTCCATTATCTTTATCTGTTTTATAATTGGTTTTAATAACCGTTACATCATCGTCTAAGTTTGTTTCATGACCAATATAAATATTAATATCTTGATTATCCTTTTTCTCCTCAATACTTAACATTGTTTCTTTATCATCAAGTTTTAAAAACATATCTTGAATTTTTTCCACATCATTAAACTCTTTATGTTTAAATAAATTGTTTTTTCCAACAACACTAACTTTTTGATTTTTACTAGACATATCCTGAAAAATATCATATATGGCATTATAAATCATTTCATGATGTAGAACATATTCAGAAAACTTTGGTTTTATTTCAAACTCGAGCTTACTACTTACTTCATCAATTGGTGTTCCAACAACCAAATCATTGATTAATTTAACAGTTTTTTTAATATCATCCAGACTAATGTCATTAATGCGCAATTCTTTATGTTCAACATAACCTTTATCAGTTACCACTAACACTACCATTTCAGTATTATTAATAGGAACAACCGAGATTTCTTTCAATTTATTGTCATGACTTTTTTCATCTAATATTACCGAAGTATAACTTGTCATATCTGAAACAATTTCTAAACTCTTTTCAATAACATCAGAAAGAACTAATTGCTGATTATCAAAAATAGTCTGTAATTTATACACTTCTTCGCCATTTAACTCTTTTAATTCCATTAAATTATCAACATAATAACGATAACCTTTTTCTGATGGAACACGTCCACTTGATGTATGAGTTTTTTCTAAGTATCCCAACTCTTCCAATGCCATCATTTCATTTCTAACAGTTGCAGATGAACATTTTAATTTGTCACAAATAAGACTTGATGGAATAGGATGGGCAGACTTAATATAATTCATAACAATCATTTTCAGTATTTCATTCTGTCTTTTTGAAAGCATAAACACCTCCACAAATAGCACTCTAATAACTTGATTGCTAAATACATTATAATATTATGCTTAGCACTTGTCAATATATGAGTGCTAATTTTTTTAAAAAAAGAAAAGTTATAATTTCTAAACTATAACCTTTCCTATTTAGGAGATTATTTTCTTACTCCAAGTTCATAGACTTTATTATCGCTATCTTTATAATGAATTATTTCAGAAACTAGAATTAACTTAAAGCACCCCAAAGCTTTTTGATATAAATCACTAAGTAAGGTAACATCATAACCTTCATTCTGCTTAGCTTCTTGTGACAATTCTGTAAATTGTAAATCAAGATTTTTTAGTTTTTCCAAATCCTTTGAATTATTATTTAAAAAATCCTTGATTTTAGAATAACAATCATTAATTCTTATTTCGTATGGTACTAATTCTTCACTATTTTGATAATTAATCAATTCATCAAGCAATTTATTATTTTGATTCTTAAAACCACATTTTGATTGATAATTGAATAACAATTTTCTAAGAATATATACTAATTGAGAGCTTTCTTTGCAAAGGCAATCACAATCATAAATATATGGTGAATAAGGATTCTTTGCAAAATCTCTATACCCATCAGATATTTCAATTAATCCATTAACTTGAATTCCTGCTGTATTGATAGCCATATTAACTCTTTCAATAGCCTCATTTTTATTATAAGCTGCTACTTTAACTCTTTTGTTAATTATACGATAACATTTTAAATCAAGTTCTTTAATAATTTTTTCCAATTCTTCAATATTAATCTCTACATTATATTCCTTTGTTACATGACCATCATTTTCAATATATTTCATTTTTTCACTCCCTCTAAACATTATCTTATTATAGGATAGAAGAATATTGATGTCAACAATCAGACACTTTTTATACATAATTTAAAACTATCGATCAAAAGTTATTTTTCCAATTTTACCTTCTTTTAAATCATTAATAATTATTGTCCATACTTTCTCTAAATCAACAATATTTCCCTTCATTAAACAACCTCTTTTTCTTCCTATTAAATCAAATACTTGATTATAATCATCAATACTATTAATACCATATTTTGCTTCTAATAATTGAGGGTAATATTGATAAAGTGTTTCAATAATATAAATAGCAATAGTTTCTTTATTAAGAATTTCTTCTTTAATGCTTGAAAGACTTGCTAAATTATAAGCAACTGTACTATCATCTATTTTAGGCCACAATATTCCTGGCGTATCCAAAAGTTCCAAATTCTTATTTAACTTAATCCAAGTAATACTTTTTGTAACACCGGCACGATTAGCCACTTCTTGAGTATTACGACCAGCTAAACGGTTAATCAAAGTACTTTTACCAGCATTAGGAACGCCAATAACTAATACCCTATAATTACGATTATTTAAACCTTTTTCCTTCCTTTTTTGATTTATATTTTCTAATAATTTAGTTGTTTTATTAACTATTTCCTTAGTCAGATTACTTTTTTCTTTTAAATTAGCTTTTATAACAACATATTTTTTTTCATATTCTCCGATATATTTATCAGTAATTTCTTTATCACACAAATCATATTTAGTAAAAATCATTATGCGTGGTTTATCCCCAATTATATCATTCAAATCAACAATCCTACTTGATTTAGGCATACGAGAATCAATTACTTCATAGACAATATCAATTAAATCTAATTTTTCTTTAATTTCTCTTTTGGCTTTAGCCATATGGCCAGGATACCAGTTGATTACGGTTTTATTAAACACTTTTTCTTCGTTCATTTGGATCAACTCCTTTTTAAAATCATTAAAATTATAGCATAAAAAAGGCAGATTTTGTACTAATCTGTCTAAATTTATAACAATT
>OCVV011305443.1_pt1 | contig 15920 bp, 34 predicted proteins | sample 1539721 | NCBI WGS metagenome assembly OCVV01 (sample SAMN02144230, study PRJEB22623) | gut metagenome | biome: sheep rumen | host: Ovis aries | place: New Zealand
TATGTCACAATGTCCTCGTGGTTGGATGTATAAAAAATGGGATACTACACCAGTATATTGTAGCAGTGATAGTATTACCGCTACCGGCATAACAAATATGGGGAGCGCCGCAGGCCATGACAGCAAAAGAAAAGATATATGAAATTGGAATAGCTTATAATAAAATAGATGCGGTATTGAAAGATACTGATATAGATTTATGGGCGTATAAATATTTAGAAGACGCGCTAGTGCATTTAGAGTTTTACTTTGAGGAGCAAGAGATATGAGTTTTAAAGTTGCCAGGCAGTGCTACTGGTATAGTAAAGAAACAAATGACCCATCTTATTGTAGACTGCGGCGGGACTACATTGAGGATTTAGGCGGCTGCACTTATTGTTATATGGATAAGGATGCAGTAGATATTTTTATGCAAGGATTGAATAATTTAATGCTTGATAAGATTATTAAAGTTGAGAAATTAAGACACGGGATGGATGAATTTGAGAACTGATGTAGTTTTATGTAAAGAGTGTAAATGGTTTAGAATTTGTGAAACAGAGGATTTTGAAACTTATTTAGATTGTGACCACCCTGATGGCGGCGGGATACCTCGAAGTGAAGAATGGTATTGTGCGGATGGAGAAAAAGAGAGGCCGATAGTGTTACGTAATACTTGTAAATATTTAAAAGCATTAAATATATGGGATTGTTTTATTAGAATAGAGAAAGTAGCGATAATAAAATGACAAAAATATTTGAAACTCCAAAAGTATTACATATACAAGAATGTGATGTTGATGGTAATACACGCATAGTGAGATATTATAGAGAAGATACGATAAATTATTTTTTAGATATAGTAAAAGCATCTATTCAAAAAATTGAAGATATGGCAAATATGCCGGAGAAATAGTGTTTTAATAGTAAATATGGAAGCGAAAATATTTTTTGGATAGTAATATGGAAACGAAAATATTTTTTGGATTGGGAATTGTGCAGACCAAAACGATTTTCAAAATTCAAAAAATTTTCTCCCGAAAATACCACCCCCTGTAGTTGCTAGATTCCTTTTCAATTCATTTTGAGATGGGATAGGGGACCCGGCATAAACACCCTGGTTGCTTGGCTCGCTGTTGGTCGCAGCGAGCCATTTTTTATTTCCAAACACTCACTCACCAAATTTTTGCTTCGCATTGCGTGAGCATACTTTTTTGCTATTTTACCCAAAACTAAAAAACCGAACAGGTGTTCTGCCTTTTCTTACTCTTCATCGACGGGAAGCCAAAGAACATTTGTTCGCAGACCACATGCAGAAAAAACCTCTTCATCGATGCGAAGCAATATTTTAGTCCTGCCGCAGTCCATGCTTTGTTAAAAAATTAACAGAATGTTTTTCTTTGTATTCCATTGACAGCACATCATCAATGTAGTATACTTACTGTAGAAAGAAAAAGGAGGATCGAAAGATGAAAACCGCAAACACATTCAAGTATGACAGATTTATTGATGCAGTAATTCGCAAGTACGGCTTTGAGGCTCGCCAGACTCTGATGTTCGTCCGACTAATCGAGTCGACCACAGACAGCAAGAGAGTGATGATGATGTACAATAAATTGATGCAAATAAAATAAAATAAAATAAATAATAAATAATGATACATACATACTATGTACTATGGTAGGTAGGGTAGGGGTACCCATGGGGTAGGGTAGGGCAGGTGCTATGTATCTAAATAAGTACAAGAATAACTATTGACAAAAGGCTAATCACATGTTATACTGTAGATACAAAGAAGAGATAAAGGAGGATCGAACAATGAAAACTACTTGGGCAGTCGTACAGACATACATCAACAGCAAAGGCAATGAAGACACAGCACTTGTTTGTTGGACTTACAGTGAAGAATCAGCAAGAGAACTTGCTAACAAAAAGAACCTTGAAGAGAATACTACTAAGTACACAATCGAAGAGGTTGAGATGTTTGATACAAGAGATTCGTTCTAAACAGAACGAATCTTTTTTAATTTAGGTGTTGACAAGTACATGTTATTGTGCTATACTAAAGACAGAAAGAGAGGTGAAGATCAATGACAAGCAAACACTACAAAAGAGATAGAGAAGTAAGAGAAGCAATCATCAGACAGATTGGACTTGGTGAAGAGGTTATCACTAAAGAGGTCGACAGAGGTCATCCAAATGGTTCAGAACTTCACACAGTTACAACAACAGGAATAATCATCATCAGAAATAAAAGAACAAACAAGATGATAACTAAACTCATCGCAAGACCATCGCAGATTAGCAGATACTTCGATACAGAGACCAAAGAGGTTAGAGAACTCAAAAGAATTGCACAGATACACAAAGAACTTGGATACAATGAACTGTAGAAAATAAAATAAAAAAAAGTTTTAAAAAGGTGTTGACAAACACCTTTTTTCATGCTATAATGTAATCACAAAGAACAAAGGAGGATCAAAAGATGAGATACGAAATGTGGATAAATGTAGAAACCCTTGAGTCAAGAGAAGTAAAAGAGGGAACACCAATCACCGAATGGACTACTTGCCCTGAGAAGTGGGAACTGTTAGGAGTTTGGACTTACTAATGCAGAGCCGAAAGGCTCTTTTTTCTGTGCTGCGGCGGGAGTAAAATTTAAAAAAATGCTGTTTATTGCGCAAGGGTGCTGTTTTGCATTTTTAGAATTTTCCGAGCGGTGCGCGTGTGGCCGGCGCGCACCGCTTTGTGTATATCTGCTGTGTTTTACCAAATTTTCGCTTTGCATTGCGCGAGGGTATTTTTTTCAGATTTTTCCCAAAATTTTTTTAATTTTTTTCGCAAAACCCCTTGCAATCGCATCCCACCTGTGCTATTATAATACCAGAGAGAAACAAGGAGGATCTGAAATGGCTACTACTTACTACTTCGACATGGACGGTGTTATCGCTAACTTCCACAAGGCTTATGCTACTAATAAGGGCGTTGCTCTCAGCCGTGAAGGTATGGCAAACCTTGAGCCATTCGCTGAAAACATCAAGGTTATGGTAAACCTCATCGCACTTGGTCACAAGGTTTACATCCTCACCAAAGCCGCAAATGAAGATGGTAAAATGGGAAAGATTGACTTCCTCAAGAAGTACATTGCAGAGTTCGACATGGACAACTTCATCTGCATCGTAGGACACGGTAAGAAGGTTGACTTCATCAAGGAAGATGGCATCCTCGTTGATGATGACATGAAGAACCTCAAGCCATGGGCAAAAGCTGGACACGGCACTTATTTCGTAGAAGAAAAGGGAGCAAAAATTGTTCTCTAATAAATACAAAAAAGGGGTTGCAAAACCCCTTCAGAAATGCTATACTTAGGTATACCAAATAAGGAGGATCGAAAAATGATGTACACTAACAGACCACAGCACGAGCAGGAAGTTATCGCTAAGGCTTATGACTTTGAAGTCAGAGCTATCGAGGAGTGCGATGCTACTCGCAACCCATGGCACAAGGAAATTATGTCGTGGGCAGATGGCAGAGCCGTATGGGATGCCATCGACGAGGCTCTCGCTCTGAAATACGACGAGTAGCCTTGCCCATCGGGTACAGAGCCTGTACAGGCTCTTTTTTTTGAGCGCGCCGTGGGTGACCGCCACGACGCGTTTTTTATTTTATTTGGGGCGTTTGCAAAATTTTGCTTTCCATTGCGTAGAGGTGTTTTTTCTCCGGCTAGCCTGAAACTTACCAAGTGGTTAGCCAAAAAAGTGCTTGACACCTGCGCCCGCGCGTGATACAATAGTAGTGTAATAAGGAGGTAAGAATTATGAAGTACATTTTTCCAAAGAGCATCCGCACAAGCGAAGAACAAGAGATTATAGAAAGAGCCGTTATTAACAGAGCATTACAGTGCGCTAAAACAGAGAAGGCTCCGCACAACTCACCACGCAAAGATTATTGGTGCATTGTAGTAGATGAACTTGCAAGATTTGTATACAAGACAGATTGGGAAGTATTCGCTATTGCTAAAGCAGACAGTTGGCACGATAAAATGGATTGCCAAGTATTCGTGGTAAAAGTAAAAAAGGCTTGACAAGCCTTTTTTATTTTGCTATAATTTATTTGTAAGAAATTGAAAAGAACAAAAGGAGTTAGAAATGGCTAACAAGAAGAAATCAGAAAGAATCGGAACTATCAATGGTCTTGAAATTCTCAAGCAGACTCGTCCACCGCAGGACATCCCTTTCCGCACTGGGTCTTTCAAAGACAAGAGAAAGAAAAGAGAAAAGGTTAATAAAAATCACCTTGACAAGTGGCTGTAAAGGTGCTATACTTTAATCATCGAAGGAGGTTCAAGAGATGAAAAAGAAAATGGTTTGGCATCCAATGGTGCTTGTTAAAAATCTGTTTATACTTGCTCTGATTCTGTTTTGTCTGTGGGCGGTAGTCAGCTATGGCGAGATTCTGATTAAGAATACTCACGCAGGTGCGGTTTACTCGGATTGGAATCTGTGGGTTTCTGTATTAACAAGAAAGTAGGTGAGTAGAATGAGAGAGTCAGAAAGATTTTTCAAAATGATGCAGAAAGATGATTTCTTTGAAGGATGGGACGCAGTAGAAAATTGTTTCGAATCTGATGGAGATGCAACAATAGTTATTAGAGTTTGTGATTCAGTAGATTTTGTTTTTGATTATAACACAGGCGATTTTATTGAAGCGATTCTTCGGTAGTTGCGGCGGTCGGTGACCGCCATCTTTTTTATCTAGACCCGATCCCGTACTCGACCGGCTGCCGCCGAAAAATTATACCACAAACCTCTCGCAGTTGTCAAGAACAAATTTTGAAAAAAATTTTTTAATTTTTTTTATCCTGATACTTGACAAGGCTCTTTTGATGTAGTATCATTACATCGTAAGGAAGCAGTAGAAAGGAGCGAACAAATGAGACGCAATGCACATAAAAAGGAAACTTTTGAAGATAAATTTGCTCGCCATTATTACTGCGAGCATGCACGCCTTAATTCTATTCGTAGTGACAAGAAAGAACAGCATAAAAAATTTCGTAGAGATTTTAAAAAATCTATTAACAAACTTTTAGATGAATAATATAAAATATAAATAGAAAAAGGAGTCTACAATGACAAAAAGAAAAGATACCAACATCATTATGACTATAGAAGAACTTTACGAATGGGCAAAAAGACATCATTGTGAAAATTATACTGTATTACTTGCTGATGATGTTGTACGCAATATTTATAAAAAAGAAATTGTAATTTCGAGAGAAGATGAAGAGATTTGTTTGTAATGAGGTGAAAAAAAATGACAGTTTGCGAACTTAAAAAATGGTTAGAACTGTGCGAAGATACTGATGAAGTCAAAATAGAGTATGTATGCCCAGATGACTATTATAATTATTATGATTCAATTTCTGAAATTGATTTTGAGGACAAAGAAATTATTTTAAAAATAGACGGTTTTTAAAAAAACCTATTGACAAAGCGTTACCTATTTGATACAATACTATTGTAAGGTAACGGAGATCGAAAGGGGGGCTGAAATGACACTTACCATCAACGAACTCAAGGACATGGTCTCAATGGCCATGATTGCCCACCTTCGTGAGAGCGAAGGTACCTGCGCTATCGAGGTCGAGCGCCTTTGCGACCTTGTCAAGTGGGTCGACCACTACGACTTCGAGTCCGCCCTCGAGGTCATCAGAGAGGATTAACTCCTCTCTGAAAAAAATAAAAAAATTTCAAAAAACCTATTGACAACAAGCACCAAGCGTGCTATACTATAATCACAGAGAGGGAAGGAAAACCCCTAAAAACCCCTCGGTCTTAGCCAGCGTTCAGCCCTCACCTAAAGGTGGGAAGCCCGCAACCTTAGCAAGGGATACCGCGATGGTCATGTAAGACGGGATAGCGAGGTAAAAGAGCGGCGAGTATACAACTCATGGGTGGTACGAATCCCTAACGCCGTGGGATGCGTGAGTCTGAAGGAACTAAAATCCACCAAGGGGAGCCAAGTGTGGCTCTCCGATTTTTTGGCGTCGCGCTGATGGTCGCAGCGCGCCGCCAATTACAAATAGGAGGATCATCGCAGCTTTTTATTTACCAATTGGTTAGCGAAAAAAAATTTAAAAAATTTCCCAAAACCCCTTGCAATCATTCTACAGATGCGGTAATATTACATTGTCAGAAAGAACAAAGGAGGAAATAGCAATGATGACTCTCGAAATGGTACTTGAACTTCTCGCAAAGGCTGAATCCGACCTCTTCTTTGATGAAGAACTCTATGATGGTGAACTCTCTGTAACTGTTAACGATTTTGTAGGTTTTGATGATGATTGGTCTGAAATAATGAGAGACCTTGATGATGCAGACCTCGTTGAGGAAATCTATGACACTCTCAAGGCTCAGGCTGTAAAAGTATCAGGCGACTTCTATGAGTATTTCGATATGGGTGACTTCGTTGTGTGTTGGGGATATTCTTCATTCGACATCTAAAAAAGTGTTGACACACTCATCCAAATGTGATAATATTAAACCATCAAAGGAAAGGAGATTTTCACAATGATTAGACCGATAGAAATTGAATGCGCTTGTCCATTCTGTGGACAGACCCACGTTGTAACAGTTGAAGAGATGGACTATCTCTTTTGGGAAGCGGCTGATGTGCCTGCACAAAAAGCATTCCCGTACCTCTCTGCCGATGAAAGAGAAATGCTCATCTCTGGCATTTGCCCAACTTGTTGGGAAAAAACTTTCGGTTAGGGGTTGACATCCAACCCCTACTGTGGTATTATAATTACAGAAAGAAGAACTGAAGAACCAAAGGAGGATCGAAATGAAGACTTGGAGAACAGTAGAACAGCGTAAGGTATGGTCAGAAGAGTGGGGATTCGGCATCGTCACAGCCGAACGCTCCGATGGAGTCCTCGGAGTACAGTTCGACTCCAACCCGTGGGCAGTAGTCCACATCCCACCTACAGAGGTGGTAGAGAGGGAAGCCTAAGGCTTCTCTTTTTTATTGGCGGTCCGCGCATGTCCGGCGCGAACCGTTTTTTCTTTTCTCTGGCTCTCTCGCAGTTTTTATTTACCAGTTGGTCAGGATCCACCGCACCTGCTGCCGCCCGTATTCCTAACCACTTGGTAAATAAAAAAATTTCATTTAGGGGATTGACACCACCGACCAAATAGTGTATACTCTAATTGTAATCAAGAAAGGAGTCAACACAGAAATGAAAATTGACAGAAGAAAAAATTATTATCTCACTATCGACACTGAAACTACCAATGGTTTTGATGACCCTATTGTATACGATGTAGGTGGTTGTATACATGATAAAAAGGGCAATGTCTATGAGACATTTTCATTCGTTATCTATGAAACATTCTACGGAATGGAAGAGTTAATGCAATCAGCATACTACGCAGATAAAATCCCTATGTACAAAGAACAGATTGCAAAGGGTGAGCGCAAAGTCGTTAGATTCTCAACCGCTAAATCAATAGTCAAAGAATTGTGCGACCGCTACAATGTAAAGGCAATAATTGCACATAACATGAGATTTGACTACAGAGCATTAACAAGAACTCAAAGATACTTTACAAAATCAAAATACAGATACTTCTTTCCGTATGGTATCGAGTTATGGGACTCGCTGAAAATGGCTCAAGATACAATCTGCAAACAAAAGTCCTACAAAACATTCTGTGAAATGAACGGCTACACAATGAAAAATGGACGCCCAAGAGCGACCGCCGAAATTCTTACAAAATACCTTGAAGGTAACAAGGAATACACAGAGGAACACACAGGGCTTGCAGATGTAATGATAGAAAAAGAAATAACTGCTCATTGTTTCAGACAACACAAGCCAATGAGAAAAAAGTGCTTCAAGTAAGCACTTTTTTAATTTACCTATTGACTTCTTATTAAAAATTTGCTATTATAATTATAGAAAGAGAGGTAAAGAAAAATGATGAACAGAACACTCGTATTCGATATGGATGGAACAATCGCTAATCTCTACGGAGTAGATGGATGGCTCAAAGACCTCCGCACAGAGTCCGACAGACCTTACAGAGTAGCAAAGCCAATGTACAAAATGGATGAACTTAATTCAATCCTTAATGAACTTAAGTCAAGAGGTTGGAAAGTAGTAGTAACCACTTGGTTAGCAAAAGACGCTACAAAAGAGTATGACAACATCGTCAGAGTAGCAAAAAAAGATTGGCTCGATTTTTTCAGATTTCCATATGATGAAATACACATGGTCAAGTATGGAACAACAAAAGCCAATTGCACAAGACACCACAAAGGCGTTCAGATTCTTGTCGATGACAACGAAAAAGTCAGAAAGGGTTGGACACTCGGAAAGACAATAGACGCAAACAAAAATATTATTACAGAACTTCTCAAGCTGATGTAAATCGGCTTGAGATTTTTTAATTTTCCTATTGACAACTTATTAAAAATTTGCTATACTATAATTGTCAAAAGGAAAGAGAATCGAAAGGAGATACACAATGACTAAGCTGTCTTACGAAATCTACAATGTAAAAACTGATGAAGTCCTCGGAACTTGCACCGACTACGCGGAATGCCTGGCACGTATGACCGCCCTGCGCGATACCGCAAGAGAAAATGGAGTGTATTGCCCTTACGCCTACCGCGCAGTATACACCCCAATGGCAAACGCTGACCCAAAGGCGAAAAACTACCGCGAGTGGTACAGAAATGGGGTACCTGCCAAAGCCTAACCCCCACCACAGAGAGCCGAGAGGCTCTTTTTTTCTTGGCGGCCGGTGCTCGGTCAGCACCAGCCGTTTTTTACTTTTGGCTGACCACTCGGTAATTTTTTCCTGACCAATTGGTCGGACTGCTCGCGGCAGCCGGGTCCCGGAAACTTACCACCTGGTCAGAAAAGATCCGGCTCACCGGCTGCCGCAGTCAAGTTATCCACATGTGGAAAACTATGTGGATAAATCTGTGGATAACTTTGCTTGACATCCGCATCCCCTTGTAGTACAATAAGAGAGTACTAAGGAGGATTTAATTATGAACGTAATGATTTTCGACACAGAAACCACAGACCTTAACAAGTGCTTTTGCTATAACATTGGCTTTTGTATTGTCGATACTGACAATGGCGAAACCCTTATTGCTGAAGATTATGTTGTAGAGCAAGTATGGCATAATCTGCCATTGTTTCAGACAGCGTACTACGCAGACAAGCGACCGCTGTATGTATCAGCAATGAAAGCACGCAGAACAAAGATGAAGAAGTTCGGACAAATAACACAACGTATGTGTAAACTGATTGAAGAGTTCAACATCGAGTATGCGTATGCGTACAATTCAAAATTTGATGAAAAAGTATTCGACTTCAATTGTGATTGGTTCAAGTGTATTAATCCTTTTGACAATGTAGATGTCATTGACATTAGAGGACTTGTGCATCAGTTTGTCGCAGAAACATCAAGTTATCAGAATTATTGCGAAGAGCATCAGCTGTTCACAGACAGCGGAAACTATTCAACAACCGCTGAAGCACTTTTTAGATACATCACAGACGATGCTAATTTTGAAGAAGCACACACAGCACTTGCCGACTCTGTAATCGAAACAAATATCTTGTTTTTCTGTCTTGCGTCTGGTGCGGTACTCGGACAGCACTACAAAACAAAGCAGAGCATCCGCAGAAATTGCATTTACACTCTTGATGTAATTGATGGATTTACAGGGGAAATACTTCTGTCAGCACCTTATCAGAGAATAAAAATAAATAAAGGAAAAACACAGATTGTGCTTGATTAGTCAAGCACAATCGTGTATAATAACAGTGTAAGGAAAGCACTGTTTAACCGAAAGGGGGAAAGTAATGGCAGACTACAAAGTAAAGGGAAAAATCTTCACAGTAGACCCTGCTGACATTCAGCAGATAATGTCAGAATTGGAAATCAAGAAAGGGGATGCTATCAGAGCCTATTTTGAGGACTTGAGCATCATTGACCCATCAGAAAAATGCGAGATTGTGGAAGTGCTTCCGCAGAAAGTCAAGCGTAAATACACCAAGTCTGACAAGCCACGCAAGGCTGTTGAACGTGAACGCAAGGTTGACGCAGACAAGTTAACACTTATTCAGATTTTAGAAAAGGCTCTTGCAGATGCAAGCATCAGCACAGAACCAAGAACCAACGAAACTGATTTACATTTCAGTTTCAACGGCTCTGACTATTCGGTCAAACTGACAAAGCACAGACCGAAAAAAAATTAGAAAAAATGCGGAAAGGGGCTTGACAAAGCCCCACCGCAAGAGTATAATGAGTATACAAGGTAAGGGAAAGCAAATCCCACCTAAATCAATCTAAATCTTCTGTAACGAAAGGAAAGGTACTAAATATGACAAAGAGAGAAATGTTCGCACTTATCGCATCCGCACTCGCTGACAACGAAGAAGTAGTAAACTTCTGCAACCACGAAGTAGAACTGCTTGACCGCAAGAAAGGCTACAAGTCAAGCAAGCCATCCAAGAAGTCAATCGAGAATGAAGCAATCAAGGCTGACATTCTCGGAGTCCTCGAAAACTCGGAAGCACCGCTGACCATCAGCGAGATTAATTCCGCACTCGGTAAGGACTTCACTTCACAGAAGACCTCGGCTCTTCTGACTCAGCTGATTAAGGCTGACAAGGTGGTTAAGACCTACGAGAAAAAGGTTGCGTACTTCGGTATCGCCTAACCGACACGGGGGTTGCCCAAGGGGTGACCCCCGGTTATTTTAGTTTTTTCCTAACCACTTGGTCAGCCGATCTCTAACCACCTGGTCACTAAAAACCTTCGGGCGGCGCGTCCTCTGCCGGGACGCGTCGCTTTTTATTTTTTACCGAGTGTTCAGCCATTTTTGCGAAGCGTTTTGTATTTTTTTAAGTACAAAATTTTTTCCTAAAAACACTTGCATCTGTATGGCGATGGTGCTATAATCATAATTGTCAAGGGGAAGTGAGGGAAATCACTGAGAGCGCGCTAAGTGATGTAAAAGGTCTTCACACCCTCGTTAAAAGGTAAAAGAAGTAAAAACAATAGCCCTTGACAAAACAAATTTAAAAAAGGTATTGACAGATTAATAAAAATCTGATACAATATAAATGTCAAGAGGAAAGAAAAGATTCCCATTCGGCAGATAAAAAAATCTGATACTAAATCTAAAAAAACTCTTGACAAACTACTTAAAAGATGTTATACTTACATCATCAAAGGAAATCACTTGTTAAACGAAAGGAAAGGTACAAACACTATGACAAAGAGAGAAATGTTCGAAGTAATCGCTAACGCTATGGCTGACAATGAAGAGGTTGTAAACTTCTGCGCTCATGAGGTAGAACTCCTCGACAAGAAGAAGGGTTACAAGTCCTCAAAGCCTTCCAAGAAGTCCCTTGAGAACGAGGCTATCAAGGCTGAAATCGTCGAGGTACTCAGAGGTTCTGAGGCACCGATGACAATCAAGGAAATCAATGAGGCTCTTGACAAGGGTTTCACTTCTCAGAAGGTTTCCGCACTGCTTACTCAGCTCATCAAGGCTGAAGAGGTAGTAAAGACCTACGAAAAGAAGGTTGCTTACTTCGGACTTGCGTAGTCCGAACCCTACCCAGGGGTGCTTCGGCACCCCTTGTTTTTTTTAAAAATTTTTGATACAATTAGTTTGTGAAATAACTAACGAAGAAAGGACTATCATTCCATGGATGAAACAAGAGAAGAAATGAATGTGGAAGAGGTTACTGCAGAACCTACTCCACCAATGCCACCATTTGACTTTCCTGCGGCGGTAGGTGCGCCCGATCCAACCCCATCTGAAACAGATAAAAAGATTGATAAGGCTGCTGATGTTTTTGTGGCTGCTGTGATAACTGTACTTCAATTACTCGCTGCGGCGGTGCTTGTCTGTTTCGGCTTTTCAGCTACTCCCGCGGTTTCATTTACCGTTTGGTCAGTATTAAAAACATTCTGTCTGCTATTGGGTATTAAATTTGTGGTTGCAGGGTACAGCACTAAAAAATTCTGATGGGCGGCGCGAGCATGACCATGCGAGCGCCGTTTTTAATTATACCACACCCGCCGCCAGTTTGTCAAGACTAATTTTTGTATTTTTAAAAAAACATTAAAACTCCCAAAATTATGTATTTTTTTAAATACAAAATTTGTATTGCAAAATAAAAAAATTTTTGCTATAATTTAATTACAAAGTAAGGAGTTGATTTTTCAAGGGTTGTAGAATGTTCTCCGATTGTACTAATCTTAGTACAATAAAATCAAAAAAAATCCTTGACATTAACACTGTAAAGTGCTATACTAATATTGTCAATGGGAGAGAGAATGGACACTCTGAAAATGGGTAGCGATAAAAAAAATGTAACTCCTCCCCTTGACACAATCGGCACAAAGTGCTATACTAATATTGTCAGGGAGATGAGGGAGCGAGTACTCATTAACCGTCACAAGAATAAGTCGACCAATGTTCTTGAATAAATACAAATTCTCCCTTGACAATCTTTTAAAAATTTGCTATAATACAAATGTAAGTTAAAGAAAACAGTTTTTCACAGAAAGAGGTGTTGTTTATGACAAAGAAAGAAATGTTCGCAGTAATCGCTAATGCTATGGCAGATAATGAGGAAGTAGTAAACTTCTGCAATCACGAAATTGAACTGCTTTCAAGAAAGCGTTCCAAATCCTCAAAGCCAACTGCAAAGCAGATTGAGAATGAGGGCATTAAGGAGAGAATCGTTGAGATTCTCGGTGAATCCGAATCTCCGATGACTATCAAGGAGATAATCGAGTCACTTGGTGAGGAACTCACTTCGCAGAGAGTGTCCGCACTTCTCACTCAGCTGATTAAGGCTGAAAGAGTCGTAAAGACTTACGAGAAGAAAGTAGCATACTTCGGTCTTGTGTAGTCCTCAAGGCGTGGGGAGAGCCTTAAATCTCCCCAATGGGTGCGGATGTGTAACTCAATGGTAGAGTAGTTGACTCTTAATCAAAAGGTTGTGGGTTCGAGTCCCACCGCGTCCACCAAATACATGACACATTGTTCTTTTCTTTCCTCCACGGGGATACTGACCACTTGGTTAGTATCCCCAATTTTTTACTTACCAAGTGGTTACCGATCCTTTGGTCGCACCGCGGCTGGCCGCCTCGGTGCGTTTTTTGTTTTACTCTGACCACTCGGTAATTTTTAACTTACCAATTGGTTATTAAAAATGCTCCTGCCGCATCCCAAAAATCTTGTTTCAAAAAAAGAACTTGAAAAAATAAAAAAAATTTGATATAATTTTATTAGAAAAAATAAAGGAGGCAAATTTCATGGTGGTAAAAGGTGTAAATATTCCAAACGAATGGATTGATAAACAGTGCGAGATACTTGACATCTCCATTGATGAAGCAGTCAACATGTATCTTGCAGATGTAGGAGCAGTTGACAATGAAGAACAAAATGCCCTTGATGAAAAGGCTAAAAAAGTCAAAGTTAAACATGGCGCGGAGTCGGTTAAGGAGCGCAAGAAGGTTGAGAGAAAAAGAGAACCAAACGAAGTCAAAAGAGAAATAATTTCAATAATTGCTTCGACTCTTGAAGATTGCTATGAAGAGGAACCTGTAATTGAAAACATCAAAATCTCTAATGTAGAGAAATACATTGATTTCTCAGTGGGTGACCGCACTTTCACAATAAATCTCGTAGAACACAGAAAACCTAAAAAATAAAGTCTCTCCTACGAGATTTTAACGTCATAAGAGAGCTGTAGTTAAGCTAAAAATGCCGATCAGCTCTCTCACGATAACTTCTAAACTTTCTTGTAAAAATCGTTGACAAGAGCACAAAAGTATGATAATATACTATTGTAAACAAAAGGAGAACGAAAGGAGAACACAATGAATCTTTACAGAGTAGAAATGGTTGCCTATGTGCCTGCTAATGACATAATCGGAGCAAGAGATGAGTTCAAAGACCACATCGGACTCGCGGAAGACCATTACACCATCTTCAAAATTGAGGACACAGGTGAGGGCGTTCCAGATGAAAGCAGAATTGTAGATGATTGCCCTGCGGGTGATTGGACTTGTCCGTATTGGTATGAAGGTGGTTGTACCCTTGAAAATTGCAGAAGTGAATGTGATGAGTGGTACGACTTAGATGACTAACCACTTGGTAACTTAAAAATAATTTGGCTGACCACTCGGTCAGCCTTTTTACTTGGCGCAGCGTTGCCGGTCGGCCCACTGCGTTTTTTGTGTGAATTATTTGCTTGTGTATTTTTTTGTTGCTATTGCGGCGGTGCTGATGGGATCCTACTATCCCAAAACTTGAGCGGCCCGGAGACAGCCGTCGGAGGGCGTCAATTCAATTCTACCACAGGCTCAGCCATTTTGTCAAGCGATTTTTTCAAATTTTTTGTATTTTTTTTAATCCCAAAATCGAACATTTGTTCGTTTGTTAATTAACAAACAAAATTTTTTTGTTTTTTTACACAAAATTGTTAAAAATTTATCAATTCGAACAAATTTTTTGTGTTTTTTCACAATTTTTTAATGATTTTTTAGTATTTTTTTGTGTTTTTTAACAAAAATTAAGCGTTTTTTGTGAAAAATTTAACAATTTTGTGTATTTTTACAAACGAACAAATGTTTGTTAATAATTTATTAACAATTAGAGATGACTAACTAAGTTAGAGACCTCTAACCGAACATTTGTTCGAAAGGCTTCGCCACACCTAACTGCGTAGCACCCATAGGCCCATAGGGTACCAGCCGAGAGCCGAGGCCATAGGCAAAATTTTTCCAGCCGCGAGATTTTTTAAAAAACACTTTCCCATTATATTATATCATAAAAATTTTAAAAATTCAAATTAAAAAATTTTTAAAAAATCTTTTTTTTTAAATTATAACATATTTTTTTAAAAAATTCAATAAGCATGCGCAGCACTTGACAATTTTATTAATTTTATATATAATTATAATGGGGAAGTATATATATAAAAAACCACTTTTACAATTTCCGCCGCGATTTTTATTTCATAGGAACTTCTTATCATAGAAGTCATAATCCAATAGAATGAGCTTAATCTCCGTTTCTAATTTCCACAAAAAAACTCTGTCGGAGGTTTTAAGTTCTGCCGCTTGAATTTTTAAGAAATTTTTGTTATAATATAAGTACAATAGAAGAAGGAGTTGATATAATGGACACTAAGACAGTAAATACAATAATCGCTTTTCTTAACGCAGGTTATACAGCTGACGAAATCGCAGAAATTGCTTTCAAAGAGGAAGAGAATCTTCAAGAGGCAGCAAAGATGAAAACAATCACGAAGGCTAGAGAGGGAGTCAAGCTAGCTTTTAATGAATATAACAAGGCCCTAGGCTACCCTGAGACTATGCCTGATGAATTTTGGGATGCAACATTTGATATGTATGAAGAGGGTATTGAGTCATCTATGAAAGCAAAAGAAGCAGATGTAGAGGATATTATTAAGTGGCTTGATAAACTACTTAATGATGAAGATAGAATGCGTAGTTAATGATAGCGTGCATCCATAGGGTGCACGTTTTCGTTTATAATTATGATTAAATAAAAGTCATATAGAGAACTGGTCCAGCTGCACCTCCATTCCTCCATCTTTACACATTTTATTTATTTTCTTATATCTTTATTTATTCTTACCTATTCTTATCTATTTACTAACCTTATTCTCACTACATAACCCAACATGATGATCCAGTACTGCTATCATCTCTAATCTCTTTATCACCCAATCTTCAGCACCATCATGCCACTTAAATTTAATTTGATATACATAATACTTGTCTATCAATAGCCAAATAGTAATTACATCACCATGTACTTCTTTATTTATAACCATTATATCCTCTTTCTCAATCTGACCAATC
>OCVV011221593.1_pt1 | contig 15916 bp, 6 predicted proteins | sample 1539721 | NCBI WGS metagenome assembly OCVV01 (sample SAMN02144230, study PRJEB22623) | gut metagenome | biome: sheep rumen | host: Ovis aries | place: New Zealand
CCCCATTACGACTGCATCCCGGAATATACGGAATTGGGATATGTTCCCTTCGATCTGGAGAAAGAGTCGGTATCAAAGACTCTGGAATATGCCTACGACGACTGGTGCATCGCCCAGGTAGCGAAAAAGCTCGGGCACGAAGCCGATTACCAATTCTTCATCGAGCGCAGCAAGAACTACAGGAATCTGATAGATCCGGAGACGAAATACATGCGCGGCCGTGACTCCAAAGGCAACTGGCGTACTCCCTTCGCCCCTATCGCATATCAGGGTCCGAACAGCGTCCATGGCTGGGGCGACATAACCGAAGGCTTCACCATGCAGTACACATGGACTGTGCCGCATGCTTTCGAAGACTATATGGCAATCGCCGGGAAGAAGTTCCTCTGCGACCGCCTGGACAGCATTTTCAAACTTGAAATGGACGACGACATCCCCGGTGCACACGATATCTGGGGGCGCATAGGCGGATACTGGCACGGAAACGAGCCCTGCCACCACGTGCTTTATCTCTATAATAAACTCGGCAAACCGCGCGAGTGCCAGAAGTGGGTCCGCTATGTCGCCGACCATTTCTACGGGAACACTCCCGACGCCCTGAGCGGCAACGACGACTGCGGACAGATGAGCGCCTGGTACCTCTTCAACTGCATGGGTTTCTATCCGGTCTGCCCGGGAAGCGACGAATACGAACTCGGATCCCCCTGCGTGAGCGGGGTGAAAGTCCATCTTTCCGACGGCGGCATCCTAAACGTACGCACAAAGAACTGGAGCCCTTCCAATGTTTATGTGAAGGCCGTTTACCTCAACGGAGTGAAAATGAAAAGCACCACCCTCAAGTACGATGACATCAAGGGTGGTGCAGATCTGTTGTTTATTATGAAGTAAACGTTTTTACGCATTTTAACGGCCAAATCTTGCATTTTTGCAAAAAAATGCGGATATTTGGCTTTTAATAGCACATTATCGAGATTTAGAATACGCAATTTCTATACCTTATTATATTGTTTAATTGTTTATGGTAAAACGTTTCATTATGGTAATGCTTGCAATGCTGACGATCGGCATTCAGGCATTCGCCCAGAATGTCGTCACCGGTAAGGTTGTCGACAGTAATGGCGAACCCGTAGTCGGCGCAGGTGTCCAGATAAAGGGCACCACGACCGGCGTTGTTACTGACCTGGACGGCAACTTCAGCATCAAGTCTGGAGCAAATGCCACTCTGGTCATCACGTCCATCGGTTACAAGACTGCTAACGTTGCAGTAGGTAGCCGCAACAATCTCAGCATTGTTCTGGAGGATGACTCCCTGTTCCTCGACGACGTAGTCGTAACCGGTTACAATACCCAGACGAGGAAGAAGGATCTCACCGGATCAATTACACAGATCAGCAACAAGATCATCGAGAACCAGAACTCCTCTTCAGTTTCCAGGCTTCTCGAAGGTGCCGTTGCAGGTTTGAACATCGCATCCATCGACGGCCAGCCCGGTGTCGACGCCGGTATCCGCATCCGCGGTGTCGGTTCAACCAACGTCAACTCCTCGGGCGCCCTGCTCGTCATTGACGGTGTTGCGGTTGATCAGGCTCTGTCCAATACGCTCTCCCAACTTAACGCTCAGGATATACAGAGCGTCACCGTGCTCAAGGATGCTGCCTCGACTGCCATCTACGGATCCAAAGGAGCAAACGGCGTAGTGCTCATCACCACAAAGAGCGGACACAGCGGAAAGACAAAAATCAGCTTCGGAAGCAGAATCGGTGTTGTTACTACAGCAGGCTTTGACGTAGGTGCCATCGACACTGCTGCAGGTCACTATGAGTATGTATGGAAATCCATCTACAACTCTTATCGCTACGGCGTAGACGGTACCGGTATCCCCAAGAAGGGTGATGACGGCCAGTACTACACCAATGCACTTAATCCCACAATATCACACGAAGCCGCTGCAGAATTCGCCAGCCAGCACCTCTTTAACTATATTGGCAGTCCTACCACCTTCGGTCAGAACACTCTCGGCAACAACATGGCCTTCTATGTTCCCGGAGCCCGTTATGTAAAGGACAATTCCGGCATCAGTTCCACCATGATGGATGCCTATCTGGTTGGAGTAGATGGTAAAATCAATCCGAATGCCGTTCAGATTTACGATGAGACCTATTCCGACTATCTGCTTTCTGCAAAGATGCGTCAGGAATATAGCGTTTCCGCAAACGGCGGCAATGAGAAGACTACATACTTCATGTCCTTGAACTACTTCAAAGACAAAGCGCCTATCCCTTCATCAGCATTCCAGCGTATTACCGGACGTGTGAAACTTGATACTTGGATTACCGACTGGCTCAAGGTAGGTGCCAATGTCAGCTTCGCAAAGACCAAGACCAACTTCCAGCCTTCCAATACCTGGCAGGCCCGTAACGCCGGTTCTTCGCAGGCCAACTACCTCCGCTACATGGCTATTTCCCCTATCGTGTCCGTTTACGCACGCGACCTTCAGGGTAACCTCAAATACTATGACAAGGACGGCAGCGGCAAGCTCAACTACACCGACGGTGTGATACAGGTCAACCGCAACGCCACATACAATACCGACTCTCCTGTCGGCCCTATCGCCGGCGGCGGTGGTGCAGGTTATCCCGGATACGGTTCCTTCGACGTGTTCTACATGAGGGATGTCGATGTCCGTCAGCATGAAACCAATACGCTGAATAGCCGTATTTATATGGAAATTCCTTTCCTGCAGCACTTCAAGTTCCGTACGGACCTTGCTTACGACAATGTCAACAATCTCGAGACCCGTTACCTCAACGGTACCTCCAGCTCCCGTGTTTCAAGCCAGAAGGGTGGTTTCATGAAGCAGAACACTACCTCTAACGTGCTGAACCTCCAGAGCCAGCTGACCTATAACCAGGATTTCGGAAAGCACCATGTTGACGCCCAGGCCCTCTTCGAAGACAACGACTTCGAGAGCCAGTTCGTCCGTTATGCATCTCATTACGAACTCATCACCGGTTTCATCAGTTCCGCGAACTTTGTCGGCAAGACATCTGCGACCGGTATGTCCGGCAACGGTTACGGCCACGACATCGTCCGTCTCCGTTCCTACCTCGGACGTGCAAACTACATCTATGACGACAAATACTTCCTCTCCGCATCCTTACGCCGTGACGGATCTTCGAAGTTCCGTTATGACGATACCCGCTGGGGAACATTCTGGAGCGTAGGCGGTGGCTGGCGTTTCTCCAACGAGGCATTCATGGAAGGCACCAGCGACTGGCTCACCAACGGAAAGATCCGCGCCAGCTACGGTGTAATCGGTAACCAGAACGCTATCAGCAACTACTCGGGATACATCACCTGGAGTTACGGTGGTATCTACGGTCCCCTTTCCGACGGCAATACCAGTGGCACTGCAAGTCCCAAGGGCTATACTCTCAAAATGGGCAGCATCGTCAACGACTCGCTTACCTGGGAGAATACCGATACCTTCGACGCAGGTATCGACCTGACATTCTTTGACAGGCTCGATGTCACCTTCGACTTCTACAACCGTCTCACCGTCAACTCGTTCTTCAACCAGCCTGTTTCACGCGCCGCAACCGGGCAGACCACTCTGCAGCAGAACTGCGCACAGATCCAGAACCGCGGTATCGAACTCGACATCAATGCCGACATCATCCGCAACAAGGATTGGAGATGGAACGTCGGTCTTAACCTCACTCATTACAAGACCATCCTCAAGAGTCTGCCTGACGATGTTGCAGAAGCAACCGGTTCCTATGATCCCGAGTTCTACCCCAATGGTACTTGGACGGCAAACGGTGATGTCTGGAGCGGATCAACAGGTACATACGGTGCCGGTTCATCTTCCGACATCTTCTACCTCCGTGGAATCGGCAAGGACTGGTACAACATCTATATGCATCGCTATATGGGTACCGACAAATACGGTCTTCCTCTCTACCTGCACAGGGTAGACAAAGCCGATCACGATGCCGGCAAGTATACTGAATACAACATCGGTGATGGCGTAAAGACCAATGACTACGCAGAATCCGATTTCTGGGAAGTCGGAAGCGCAATTCCTGACATCATCGGCGGTTTCAACACCTCCCTCACCTGGAAGAACTGGACGCTTAGCGCCAACTTCGCATTCCAGATCGGCGGCAAGTTCTACTCACACGAGTATGTACAGAACCTCTACAACGGAACCAGCAATCAGGGCAAGGGCGGCCGTCTCGTCTCCAAGGAGCTCGTGGGCAATACCTGGACTCCCGAGAACACTGACGCATACTTCCCTATGCAGTGGTATCCGGCTTCCGGAGCGAACTTCTTCTCCGGTACTTCCGCAAACGGAACCAACTGGAAATTCACCGACATCGCCCTCTTCACCGCTTCCTATCTGCGCCTCAAGAACGTGACCATCGGTTACAATGTTCCTGCCAAGGCTCTCCAGAAAGCAGGTCTTGGAATCATATCCGGACTGCGCGTGTTCGCATCCGGCGACAATGTATTCCTTCTTGCCGCACACAAGGGCATCGATCCTTCACTCTCCGCTACCGGCGGTCATGAAATCGGCCCTTACGTATATCCTAACATTCAGAGTTTCACACTCGGTGTAAATCTTGACTTCTAAAAAAGGATATAACATGAAAAAGATTATTATAGGTTTAGCATTTTTAGGCGCTATTGCAGTTTCTTCTTGCAAATCGCTTGATGTTGCGCCTCCCAACTCCCTTACCGATGTTCAGATCCGCGAGCTCCTTGCTTCCGGTGACCAGAGCAAGATCAATGACGTTCTTTCTGCTATCGGTGTAACACCTACCTACTTCAATTATTACGGAACATACACCGGATACTCTTCATATCCTCAGAACTATCAGTTCGACCAGGAGTTCATTCTCAACATGCAGGGCAACGATGCATTGATCGGAACGAAGGATGCAGGTCTTTCCTCCGGCCACATCACATATTACAATCTGGCCTCCGACGTCTGGCGTCTCAAAGATCAGACCGGCCCCTTCTGGAACATGCCCGTTGACTTCTACATCGCAGCCAACAAATCCCTGCTTTTCATTACCGAGGATGTCGTTGCACAGAATCCTTCGCTTGGTGAAGAACGTGCCAAGGCACTCATAGTGCGTGCATGGGGTTATCTCAACCTCATTGAAAGGTTTGCAAAGCCTTATGCTCAGGATAACAATGCAAAGGGTCTGCCTATTTACACTGAATACCGCATCAACTCTGTTGCAAAGATTTCCTCCGCAAAAGAGGTATACGAAAACATCATAGCATGGCTGGAAGAAGCCATCAGGCTCTTTGAGAGCCCTGCCGTGAATGTAGGATACACCGCAGATACGCAGGATATCGACAAAGGTGTCGCTCAGTACCTCCTCATGAGGGCTGCACTTGAGTTCACCGACTGGGACAAGGTCATCAGCGTGGGCGAGAAACTCACAGCCGCTTATCCCACCTTTATTCCCGTGGCTAACTACGGTGCCAAGACCGCCGATCTGGATTCCTACGTGGACGGAACGAAGGATCTGAATGCAAAAGACAACGCTTTCCTTTGCGCTGCAGCTAACCCTGAAGCCATCCTCGCATTCACTTATGGCGGCGGGTTCAACAAGCAGCTTTGCTGGAGCCTCTGCAATACATTTGCCGCCGGGGAGGCCGGTTCAGGACGTTCCGCACCCAGGATCGACGACCGTCTCTTCGACAAGATTGCTGCAAACGATGTGCGCAAAGATGTCTTTACCGATCATGAAGTCACCTACACTTACATCAGCAACGCGGAAGAGAATATCACCAACAACGTGAAACTCCCTCAGTATTCGACTCTGAAGTGGGCAGCCACCCAGGCCCTCACCGAGAGCAAGCGTACGGAGAAGAGCTACAGCGACGATATTATGATCCGTTCTTCCGAGGTTTACCTGATGCTTGCCGAGGCTTACGCTCAGAAAAACAACACCAGCGCTACCACCAGCACCCTGGACAAACTCCTTGCTGCACGTGCAACTTCCGGCACACTCACTTGCGCCAACTCCATGAGCGGAATGAGCGCTCTTGATATGGTCAAACTCCAATGGCGTATCGAAATGTGGATGGAGAAGGGCCTGGAATGGCACAACAACAGGCGTTGGGGCCAGGCTGTCAACAGGGCAGGATCCAAGAACCACTACTCCATCGAGAATACTCTGTCCGTCGATGAGATGATCATCGAAGTTCCCAAGGATGAGCAGACAACAAATACAAATTGGAGCAAGTAAAACGATTAAACGAATCCAATTATGAAAAAAATAATCTACACTCTTTCAGCAGCTATTCTCGCAGCGTTTGCATTCAGTTCCTGCGAGGAGAACCCGCTTCCTAAAGAGAACAAGGTAGAAGTCACCGGTGTCACCATCAACACCGCGACCGTGAACCTCATGGTTGGGGAAACCAAGCAGATTGACTTCTCCCTCACCCCTTCAGGAGCAAATACTGCAATGCTTGAATGGGAATCCTCCGACAATTCGATCGCAACCGTCAAGAGCGGTGCCGTTACCGGCGTAAAGAACGGTAATGCAACTATCGCCGTTAAGGCTGTCGGGAATGACACCCCTCTCGCAACCGCAAAAGTCGTAGTCAGCAAATACGATGTCAAAACAGTTACCATCGAACCAAGTTCTCTTACCGTTATTATCGGCAAGGATGTCACCCTCACCGCAAAAGTAGCTCCCGACAATGCCAGTTTCAAGGCCGTCACATGGGCAAGCTCCGATGAGAAAGTTGCCGAGGTTGACAAGAACGGCAAGGTAAGCGGAAAAGCAGAAGGTACCTGCAAGATTACTGCAACCGCCGACGGCATAAAAGCTGAATGCGATATTACAGTTATCAAAGCGGACTCCTTCGATATCGCAACAGATGCCGCAGCCGGCTCCACCAAGATCGTAGGCGGAGACCAGGAAGACATCGCCGCTACCGCAGAGAACTTCCTCAGCTACAGCAAAGCAACCCAGACCGTATCCTGGAGCGAAAATACTACCGGAAAGGCACGCAGCGCAAGTCTGACGCTCTCCTCCGGCAGCGAAATCACCGTCTCCCAGGCTGCCATTACTGCTTCTTCAATGAAGGGAAGCTATAACTTCAACAGCAAGATCTTCAGCAAGAATGCAGGCAAGTCCGGCGTTACCGCTGCAGACAATGGCACGATTACGGTTGAATTTGCAGCACCGCTCAAGGGCGAAACCCTGAAAGATGTCAGCGGAAAGACCTATACCAATACTCTCGGTATAAAGGGTCTCCTCGGCGACATCGTCGTGGATGCCACTGTCATTGCCGATGACGACAAGACAAAGGTGGGTGTATTCATGGACGGCCGCACTGCCCAGAAGTGCGCAAATGGCAAGGACGGATTCGATTATATCGCAGTTCTTCCCGGCCTCGGACAGGGATTCATCAGTGCAAACTACAACTTCCTCCCCAGCCCCATCACCGCAGATCAGAATTACTGCTGGATATGGTTCGACCTCAGCGAAGACGGCACGACTCTCCGCTATGCAAATGGAAACAAGCAGAAACTGACCAACAATAACATTGAATACTACGTTATTGCCATCAGCCTTGTTCCTTGCAAGACCGAAGAGATTGCAGCATCCAACTTCGACAGCGCATGGTGGGTCGTATATCAGGCCAACCCCGGCAACAATGTCGGCAACGGTCTGTCATTCTCCAAGAAGTAAACAAAGTACTTTCCATAATCGAAGCCGTCCTCACCGGACGGCTTCTTTTTTTTAAAAAAAAACCACCATACGGCTTGACAGTTTTAAAGAATAATTACTAAATTAGTCGACAAAAGTAAAAAAGCAACATAAACATAATAACCAATCATACCTTATTTATTTTACAACTGTTTATGGTAAAACGTTTTATTATGGTTGTGCTTGCCCTTCTCACGATAGGAGTGCAAGCTTTCGCCCAGAATGTCATAACCGGTAAGGTTGTAGACAGCAAAGGCGAACCCGTTCCCGCAGCAGGTGTCCAGGTAAAAGGCACCAATGTGGGCGTTATTACGGACCTGGACGGTAACTTCAGCATCAAGGCCGGAAGCAACGACGTCCTGGTTATTACCTCCATCGGTTACAAGACCACCTCAATGGCCGTCGGTAACCAGACTACTGTAAACGTCGTAGTCGAGGATGATACTCTTCTGCTCGACGACGTCGTGGTTGTTGCTTACGGTACTGCACGAAAGAAAGACCTCACAGGTTCCATTTCCGCTATCCAGTCCGAAACAATAGCTGCGCAGAACACATCCACCGTTTCCCGTATGCTTGAAGGTGCCGCTCCTGGTCTTCGCGTCGCTTCTACCGACGGTCAGCCTGGTGTCGATATGGGTATCCGTGTCCGCGGTATATCTTCGGCATCCTCCGATGCGGCTTCCGCCCTCATCGTCATCGACGGTGTGGCTGCACAGCCTGCAAGCGCCAACCAGAACGCACTGGAGAACCCTCTTTCCCGCCTCAACCCTGAAGACATCGCCTCGATTACCGTCCTGAAGGACGCTGCTTCGACAGCCCTTTACGGTTCCCGCGGTGCAAACGGCGTGGTGCTCATCACCACCAAGGCAGGCCAGGCAGGCAAATCGCAGATTTCCTTCGAAAGCAGGGTCGGTTACAACTTTGTAGGTCCCTACAACGCTTCTGAAATCACCAGCGCCTCCGATTACTACGAGTACGCCTGGAGGAGCATCTACAACTCCTACCGCTACGGCGTTGACGGCACCGGTCTTCCCAAAGTCGATGCCAATGGCGTTCCCTACACCAAATACTCTAAACCTAACCACAGCGACGCAGACGCAAGGGCATTTGCCAGCGCTCACCTCTTCGACTATGTTGGAAGTGAAACGGACTTCAAGGAGAACGCTCTCGGCAACTGGATGGCGTACTCAGTACCCGGTGCCATCTACACCACCACCGGAGAGAAAAGTACCTCTTCCTCGACCATGAGCGGAGCATATCTGGTGAATCCCGACACCGGCAAGATCAACCCGCAGGCGAAACTTCTCTGGAATGAGAGCTATTATGATCTGCTCACCCAGACAGCTTTCCGTCAGGATTACAATATCTCCGCCCGCGGAGGCAACGAGAAGATGCATTACTATGTATCGCTCGGATATCTCGACGAGCCTTCCTACCTTGTAGCTTCCAGCTTCAAGCGTTACAGCGGCCGCGTGAATGTCGATGCTATGATAACGGACTGGCTGAAGGTCGGTGCCAATGTTTCTTACGCAAACACCAGCACCCGCACGATGTCTACCCGTTGGCAGAACCGCGGCGCCGGCGGCGCTTCCGGTAACACCATGTACTACCTCAAGCAGTATCCTCCCATCATCTCCGTATACGAGTACGATGAGAACGGCAATGTACTGCGTGATGCCAATGGCGACAAGGTCATTGCAACAGGTCCCACCTATTCTCCTCTCGGAGCCGACAACAAGACCTGCGGCACCAACTTCAACCGCAACCTGCTTTGGGAAACCGAGACAAACAGCTCGACCTTCAAGAACTCGACATGGACTCCCAAGGTTTTCGCCGAGATAACCCTCCCGAAGGGATTCAAGTTCACGACGAATTTCACCCTTGAAGACTATACCACCAGGAACCTCCGTTACCAGAACCATGAGGCCGGACGTGGTGCTCCCCAGGGAGGTTTCATGCTGCGCAGGCTCAACAGAACCATCATGAACACCCAGCAGCTGCTCACCTACAACCGTGATTTCGGCAAGCATCATGTTGATGCCATGCTCGGTCATGAGTATGAGGACCTCCACGGCGAAATCGTTCAGTTCGCTTCCGCTTACGAGCTCATCTCCGGATATATCATGCCTGGCAACTTCGTTTCGCGTTACAGCGGCGTTGCCGGTTACGAAAACGACAAGTGGCAGCTTGATGACTACCGTCTGGAATCCTATCTCGCCCGTGTCAATTACGTATTTGACGAGAAATACTACCTCTCCGGTTCCTTCCGTCGTGACGGATCATCCAAGTTCATAAAGGAAAACCGCTGGGGTAACTTCTGGTCCGTCGGCGCAGGCTGGCGAATCACCTCCGAGCCCTGGATGGAAGGCACTAAGAGCTGGCTCGACAATGCCAAGATCCGCACCAGCTACGGTGTTACCGGTAACCAGAACGGCGTTACTTCCTACTACATCAATCCTACCTGGTCATACGGCGTTTCCAAATGGAAGCCGGCAACCAACGGAACCGGTGTTCCCGACACCTACAGCCTCAGTTCTCCCGCCCTTATCGATACCGATATTACCTGGGAGCATGTACATCAGTTCGATGCAGGTGTAGACTTCACCTTGCTGAACAGCAGGATTTCCGGTGCGATTGACTACTATAACAACCTCACCACCAACTCCCTGTTCAACCAGGCGGTTTCTCCTCTCGCCAACATGTCGATGACTACCCACACCCGTAACAGTGCCAAGATGCGCAACTCCGGTATTGAAATCGAACTCAGCAGCGATATCATCCGCAAGAAGGATTTCAACTGGAACCTGAGCGTCAACTTCACGCACTTCAGCACCATTCTGGTCGACGTTCCCGAAAGCCAGATTCCTGCATGGGACGAAAAGACCTCGGAACTCCCCCAGGGCACCTGGACATCCGGATCCGAAGTATGGGCTGTCACCGGTGGACAGAATGCCAACCAAGGCAAGCTCTATCTGCGCGGCAAAGGCCGTGACTGGTACAACATCTACCTCTACAAGTATGCAGGCGTAGATTCCGAGTCCGGTCTTCCTATGTACTGGCACCATGTCACCTGGAATGACGTGAATCCTATCGACGGCGCTTATGCACACGGCGGACGCTACACCAGCTACAAGGTGGGCGACGATGTGAAGACCCTCGTGCCTGCAGATGCTTCTCAGTATGAATACGGCTCCGCAACTCCCGATATCATGGGCGGTCTCACCTCCAGCCTCCGCTGGAAGAACTGGGATCTGAGCATGGTATGGGCATTCCAGATCGGCGGAAAATTCTTCTCCCGCGATTTCGGTGAAATGATGTACAAGACAAGCAACCTTGCCGCAGACTGGAGCTATAACGACAGCTGGGTTGCAAGCGAGTGCGTCGGAGCCACCTTCAATGAAAGCAATACCGGTGCTTACTTCCCCATGCAGTGGTGGTCGAACGGCAGGACCTGCCGCTACGACGGTAACTCCCTCGGCAGCTGGATGTTCACCGACATGGCTCTCTTCAATGCTTCTTATCTCCGTGTGAAGAACATTACGCTCGGATATACCGTTCCCAAGAAGGTCACCGACAAGGTCAAGATCGCCGGTCTCCGCGCATATGTTTCTGCCGACAACCTGATCTTCTTCTCGGCACACAAGGGAATTGATCCTTCCCTGTCCGCTGTCGGTGGCTTCGATGTCGCACAGTGCGTTTACCCGCAGATGGCGAATGTTGTTTTCGGAGTCAAGCTTGATTTTTAATTATAAAGACACAGACATATGAAAACATATAAGATAATTTCTATTGCTGTTGCTCTTGGTCTTCTGGTTTCTTGCGGCGACCGCCTCAACGTAACCAATCCCAACAAGTTCACCGTGGAGGATATCAATAAGAATATCCTGCAGAGCGGTGACGCAGAGAAGATCAAACTAGCTCTTGAAGGTATGGCCAACACCATGCCGGATCAGATAATGGTATACGACATCAAGCTGACCAAAGGCTATGGTAACCGCTGGTCGGTAGATGCTACCCATCAGTTCGCCCACGACATGCTCATTGGTGACATTGTCTCCGGACCCGATGCTTCTCATGCCGGTGTATTCTCAAACTGGTATCAAGTCGCAGCCGACTTCCCTTACTATCGCTATAATGCAGATGCTACCGGAAACTACGCGAATTATATTTCTGCATGTATAAAAATCTCCAATGCAATCAAGGTCATGCAGAATATTTCCGAGGAATCCATCGAAAAATCTTCCGGCAGCAACAAAGCAATGCTTATGGACTACCGTGCACGTTGCCTTGTAGTGTATGCGTATGGTTATATGCAGCTCATGGAAACCTACACCGATCTTACTGATCCCAATTCCGAGACTGCAAAGGGCTGGCCCATCTACGACACCTATGCGTACAATACGCCTGCAGCTCCCAAGAGCGTAAAGGCAACCTGGGACATGATTATCGAATACCTGCAGAAAGCAGTTTCGTATTTCCAGAGTTCCATTGGCTACACCATCGGCAACACGGAAGGTGATATCTACGATATCGATCTCGGTGTCGCACAGTATCTTCTTGCACGTGCCGCCCTCGACTGCAAGAGGTGGGACATCGCCGCTACCGCTGCAAGCGATATCGTCGCAAAGTATCCCAACTTCATCTCTGAGGCCAACTGGGGTATGTCCAACGCGAAACTCGCAAGCGTAGCCAATATTTCCGCTACCCATGCATTCCAGGACAGCTTCAGTTCAAAGAACAATGCCTTCTATGATTTCTCCGTAAATCCCGAGGCTCTCTTCGGCTGGGTAGGTGACGAAAAGATCGACGGTGCCAACGTGACCCGCAAGAGCCCCGTCCATTATGTTCTCGAGAACCCTCTGCTGAATGTTAACATGCAGTCTACATGGCAGATGGATGCAGACCTGTATAGCAAGATTCCCGATAAGGACTTCCGCAAAGACCGCATAGTCAGCGCCGACGTCGTTTATCCTTACTTTACTGTCAACAGCGCACATTCCGATACCACCTTCCATTCCGGAATAGTAGTTCCCAAGTACACGAACCTCAAGTTCGCTGCCACAGAATCCAGGGATGCAAATTCCATTCACGACAATTCTACTACCGAAGTTGACGTCACTTACTTCCGTTCTTCCGCCGCTTATCTGATGCTTGCTGAAGCTTATGCACAGCAGGGCCAGACTGCACAGGCCAAGGCAGCCCTCGACAAACTGCTCGCTGCCCGTACAAAGGCCGGAGAGTCTGCCATGACCAGCACCGGAAGCCTTGATGACGTGAAACTTCAGTGGAGGATCGAGTTCTGGGGTGAAAGCGACTGGAGCTTCCTCAATGCAAAGCGCTGGGGAGACATCGCAAATTACCGCAAGGGTTCCAACCACTGGGTAAAGAGCGCAAATCCTACTCTCATCTGGGAAATCCCCGAAGAGGAAAGGATCGGCAATCCTAACTGGTGATATTATCCCGCTTTATAGAATAAGCCGGCCCGCGGGCCGGCTTATTTTTTATTTACTTATTGTTTTATTTAACTGTAAGTCCAACAGTTTTCAGATCTCTGTCGGCAGAGGAAGAACCTGCCATTATGATGAAATTACCCGGTTCGACGGTCCATTTTTCGGAGGCGCCCCAGCATGCAAGCATATCCGGAGTAATCTCAAAATGCACATCCTTGCTCTCCCCGGGTTCAAGATACACCTTGCAGACTCCTTTAAGCTCCTTGACGGGACGCGTCACGGAGCCATATTCATCGCGAATATACAACTGAACGGCCTCGGATCCTGCGACACTTCCGGAATTCTTCACATTAACTGTCAGTCCTGTTGTCTGCCCGGGCTTTATCTCACTTTTCGACAATACCGGCTCCCCATATTCGAACGATGTATAACTCAGTCCGTATCCGAAGGGATATAAAGGCGCGGAAACAGAGAACGCGAACTGTCTGGAATACTGGGAATGCTTGTGATTGTAGACGCACTGAATCTGTCCCGCATTGCGTGGGATGGTGACAGGGAGTTTGCCCGAAGGATTCACCAGGCCGAGAAGAATCTCCGCTATTGCCTGACCTCCCATCTGACCGGGTTCCCAAGCGTTAAGAATCGCATTCACCGAAGGATTCTCCGCTGCCCAGGAGACGCCCAGGGCCCGGCCGCTCATGAGAATGAGCACGGTGGGCTTGCCGGAGGCAGCCACCGCTTCCAGCAGTTCCTGCTGGCGGCCGGGCAGGTCGATGTTGTCGCGGTCGCAGTTCTCACCGCAGGTACGCCCGAAAGCGGAATAACGCTGGGAATTCTCTCCAAGCACCAGGATGTTAACGTCTGCCTGGCGGGCCTTGGCTGCAGCCCTTCTGATTCCATCCTCACGGACCGCCATCACCTTGCCAGCAAAGGTCATCGTATCTATGCCTACTCCGGGGCAAAGCTCCTTCAACCCTTCATATACCGTTATCACGTCATCGTCGGCCTGCGGCACCACCCAGTCGCCCAGAATGGTCTGGCTGTCGATATTCGGTCCGCACAGGAAAATGCGCGGGTGAAGGTACTCCCCCCTCGGGAGTTCGCCCTTCGCAGTTGCGTAGCAGAGCGGCAGCACGCCGTCATTTTTCAGGAGGACTATCCCCTCGCGGGCAGCCTCCAGAGAGGTCTGCCTGTGCTCCGGAATGGCAGCGAATCCACGCTCGGAAGGAAGCTCGGGAATAGGATTCTCGAAGAGCCCCAACTCGAACTTCGCCTTGAGAATCTTTCCGGCCGCCTCATCAATACGGCTTTCCGGAATGCGCCCGCTCCTGACGCCGTCCAGCACCGACTCGAAGTAATTCGGGCCCTGCATGTGCATATCGATTCCCGACTCCACCGAAACCTTGAAAGCTTCATCTTCGCTGGATACCCAGTGATGCATGCTGTGAAGGCGCTCGATATCCATCCAGTCGCTCACGATGAATCCGTCGAATCCGAGTTCATCGCGGAGAACATCGTTTATCAGCCAGCTGTTCCCATGGCAGGGAATGCCGTTGAGTTCATTGTGTGCGGTCATCACGGTGGCTACGTGCCCTTCTTCTACGGCCACCTTGAAAGGAGGAAGATGAATCTCGCGCATCTTGCGCTCGCTCATGTCCATGGGAGAAGCGTTCAAGCCGCCGAAAGGTTCTCCACCGCCTATCAGATGCTTGGCACAGGCCATGACCTTTCCTTCCGAATAATTGCGGTCGCGGCCCTGAAGCCCCCAGATACTGTATTTGCCCATCTGGGAAACCAGCCAGGGATCTTCGCCGAAGGTCTCCCCCATCCTGCCCCAGCGGGCATCACGCGCCACGTCAAGATTGGGAGCAAAGGTCCACACCATACCCGTCATACGCATTTCTTCGGCCGTCTGCGCACCGATCTCTTCCATTATCTCGGGATGGAAGGTGGAGGCCAGGTTGATATTGCTCGGATACACGGTGCAGCCGGCACGGAGGCCGTTCCCGTGTATGGCATCGATGCCGAACAGAAGAGGGATTCCCAATCTGGACTCGCTTGCGAGTACCTGCAGTTGGTGAGCCTCTTCTCCGGTCAGCACGTGCATGAACGATCCGACCTTGCCGTCGCGGATGCGGTCCGCGAGGTCGGGATTGCCGAGATTCCCGTCGGAAGCGTCAATGTTCTTATACGGCGAACCCTGATCCGGCGGCACATAGCAAGGACCTACATACTGGCACATCTGGCCTATCTTCTCCTCAAGAGTCATCTCCTTGAGAAGCAGTTTCGTGCGCTTTTCAGCGCTCAAAGAAGCATCGTGCCAATCGCCCGAGGAACAGGCGCCAGCAAGCACGATACCGGCTATCAAGAGATACCTTTTCATTATAATTGGATTTTCAGATTTGCACTTTCACGTATTCCTGTCTTTATGGCGGGAACTTTCAGGGTATTGTCTTCCCAGGTCCAGTCCTTGGTCCTGGCACCGTTCACAAGCACTTTCCTTGGCTTTGACGTGCAGCGCACCTCGAAACTGTAGTTGCGCGCATCGGGGATGCCTTCGTAAGTGCCTTCCACAGGATTGACTTTGATATCCACCGCCTTCCCGTCCTGCCTGCACTCGAAGAGCGTCGAAGAAATCGCCCCGTTCTCGTATGCGTAGCTCTCGCCGTCATCCTCATACATCGTGAAACTGCTTTCTCCGTGAGGATAGACCTTGATGATGAA